>Ga0247730_1001546_pt1 | contig 12612 bp, 10 predicted proteins | sample UWRJL073202C2_FD_180959 | JGI IMG/M metagenome (GOLD analysis project Ga0247730, IMG submission 180959) | Plant litter microbial communities from Arlington Agricultural Research Station in Wisconsin, United States - UWRJ-L073-202C-2 | ecosystem: Environmental > Terrestrial > Plant litter >...
GCGACGATCGCCATCTCGGTGCTCGCGCTCATCCCGATCGCGCTGTTCTTCTTCATCTTCCAGCGCTTCCTCGTCGAGGGTGTGGCGACGCAGGGACTGAAGGGATGACCGTGGCCGCGTCTTCCCGGTCGGCGTCGCGCAAGGCGCGGGCGCAGGCGGCGTCGGGCTTCGGCCCGACGACCGCATCGGCCGGCGCGTGGCCCGGCGCGAAGCAGAAGTTCGCGCTGTTCGGCGAGGTGCTGCTCACCGGAATCATCGTGGTGCTGGTGTCGATCCCGATCGTCACGATCCCGCTCGCCGTCGCCGTGGGCCAGCGGCACCTGATGCGGTTCCTGCGCGCCGAGGGCTCGCAGCTGTCGCTGGTCGCCGGAGACGTGCGCGAGGGCTTCATCGGCGGCGTCGGCATCGGGTGCGCGTGGCTCGCGGCCACGGGAATTCTGCTGATGGACCTGCTTCTCGTCGCGAGCGGAGCCCTGCCGGGCGGCGTCGCGGTGGGTGCGCTCGCGGTCGTGCTTCTCGCCGGGTTGACGGTGCTGATGCTGTGGGTCGCCGCGTCGTGGACGCCGGTTCTCGGATGGCGCGGTGCGGTGCGGGTCGGGTTCGCGTCGCTCCGCACCGACGTCGTCGGGTCGGCCTACCTGCTCGTCGGTGCCGCCCTCGTGGTGCTGTTCACCTGGATGCTGCCGCCCCTCATCATCCCCGCGCTCGGTTGCGTCTGCTTCGCGGTCGCCGTGATTTCGACGCGGCGGTCGTGACGCTCGCCGCCTACACGCCGACGAGTGTCGCCGGGGTGCCGGTGCGCACCTACGGCGCGTCGGGGCAGACCGTCGTCTGGATGCACGGCGGCGGCTTTATGGCCGGCGACCTCGACATGCCGGAGGCCGACGTCGTGGCCCGCGAGCTGGTCGAGCGCGCCGGCGTCACCGTCATCTCCGTGGACTACCGGCTTGCCGCCTACCCCGCCGGGCTCGACGACGTGGTCGCCGTGGCGTCGTTTGTCTCGCACGACTCCGGGCCGATCGTGCTCGGCGGGGCGAGCGCCGGCGGCAACCTCGCGCTCGCCGCGGCCCTACGACTGCGCGATGCGGGAACGCCGCTCGCCGGCCTCGTACTCGCCTATCCGTACCTGCACCGGGTCAACCCGCCCGCCCCCACCGGCCTCGAAGAGCGCATGGCGCCGCTGCCCGAGTCGGCTCGCTTCCCGGCCGCGAAGATGACGGCGATGGCGACGTTCTACCTCGGCCCGCGCGCCGACGACCCGCCCGCCTACGCCTACCCGGGCAGCGCGGCGCCTAACGCGATCGACTTCGCCGGCCTCCCGCGCACGCTCATCATCGGCGCGGCAAACGACGACCTGCTGCCATCGGCCTTGCACGCGGCCTCCCGCCTACGCGCGGCCGCCGTGCCCGTCACCGAGTATCTGGAACCCGGAGTGCAGCACGGGCATCTCAACACGGCGGGATCCCCGGCCGCACTGCGCACCCTCGACGAGATCGCACGCTTCCTGCGCGCCGAAATCCCTCTCCGGGAGCCTGGAAGGTAAGACCACCGCGCACCTTCTAAGCCGCGCGCCTTCTAATCTGAAGGACACCAACGCCGGATCCCCGTCCGCGTCCTTCGTTTTAGAAGGCGCGCAACAAAGGTGCCCGAACGCGTCCGATGGTCTTGACTGGTGGGGGAGGCCAATTATGACAACGACGGATCAGTCGACGCCCGCAGACCGGCTGCGCGCGGCGCTGCGGGTGGAGTCGTCGTCGGAGCGGCTGCAGAGTGCGCTCGCCGCGGGCACCCGACCCGACCCGAAATATGTTCCGGTGCTCGTCGACCGCAGCGGTATCGAGCCCGACTTCTTTGTGCGCGACATGCTGACCTGGGCGCTCACGCGGCATCCGGCGTCTGTCACCGTGCCGCGGCTGCTCTACGAGGTCGGATCCGACGCCCCGCAGGCGCGAAGCCAGGCGCTGCACACCCTGTCGAAGGTCGGCGACCCGCGCGGGTGGGAAGCGATCACGTCGTCGGTGCTGCGCGACTCCGACGACGACGTGGCGACGACCGCGTGGCGCACGGCGGCGGGCCTCGTGCCGGCCGGACAGGAGGCCGCTCTCGCCGAGGAGCTGTGCAGCCAGCTCGGTCGTGGCGGGCTCGTGACTCAGCGCAGCCTCAGCCGCTCGATCGTCGCGCTCGGCGAGGTCGCCATCCCGATGCTGCACTCGCGCGCGTCGCACCGCGACATCGACGTCCGCATTCACGCGGTGGCGACCGAGCGGCTCATCCACGACGACGAGGAGACGTTCGACGAGGCGCTGGCCGAGGCCAAGCGGCTTAGCGTCCCGCCGCCACAGCGTTGAACAGCGGGTCGGCGTCGAAGCCGAGGCGGCCGGGGCGGGCCACATTGGTGAGCAGCACGAAGCAGACGTCGAGCTCGGGGTAGAGCCAGAACTGGGTTCCGGCCCAGCCGCCGTGCCCGAACACGCCGCGCTCGAGCAGGGCGGGGGCGGAGTGCCGCAGGTTCCAGCCCAGGCCCCAGTCCTGACCGTCCGACTCGGGGTACGGCTCGAGCTTCGGCAGACCCGCCGTGAGCGGCAGCAGCATCGCGGCGCGAGTCGTCGGGTGCACGACGCTGCCGTCGTTGCGCAGCAGCGCAGAGCCGAGGTTGAGCAGGTCGGACGCGGTGGCGATGAGGCCGGCGCCCGGACTGCGCAGCGCGGCGAACGCGTCGTAGTCGAGCCCTTGTTCGGCGGCGTCGAACACGGGGTGCGGGTTGGCGGCGTCCCGGTCGAACGTCAGCCCCGGCATACCGGCGTCGGTCGCGAGCGCGGCGAGATTGGCGTCGAGCGATTCGCCGGTGGTGTGCTCGACGAGCGCCGCGACGCCCTCGAACGCGATGGTGGAGTAGCGCGACATCGAGCCCGCGGCGAAGTCCTGCTGGGTGTCGAGCAGGGCGCGGCGGGTGCCGGTGTCCATCGCGGGCTCGGAGAGCCCGGCGGTGTGGCTGAGCAGGTGGGTGAGCGTGACCGCCGGGTTGTGGAACTCGGGAAGCGCGCCGACGAGCGGGGCGTTCAACGGCAGCAGGCCGCGCTCCACGGCGCGTAACGCGGTGAGGCCGACCAGCGGCTTCGAGATCGAGAACAACGGGTAGGCGTCGTCGGTCGTGGCGACCCGCGACCCGCTCGAACCGTAGGCCGCGACATCCGAAATGCCCTTCGACGTGGCGATGCCGAGAACGGCTGTCGGCAGTATTCCGTCACGTACCTGGCGCTGGACCCAATCAAACGACGATGTCATATTGCAACGATACACAAACCGCTCGAACTTGCTATCGTGGGCATCGATCGCCCACCGAATAAATCGTTGCAATGGAGAAACAGCGTGTCCCACGCGAGCATCAAAGACGTCGCGGCTCTCGCCGGCGTCTCGATGAGCACCGTGTCGAACGTGCTCAACAACCCGGGCCGTGTCGCGCCGGATGCTCGCGACCGGGTGCAGCGCGCGATCGAGCAGCTCGGCTATGTGCGCAACGCGGCGGCCCGCCAACTGCGGCTCGGCAGCAGCAAGCTCATCGGCCTCGCTCTCATCAACATCAGCAACCCGTTCTTCACCGATGTCGCGAGCGGCGTCGAAGAGGCAGCGCGCGAAGCCGGCTACTCCGTGCTGCTCGGCAACAGCGCCTCGCGGCCCGACGGCGAGACCGGCTTTCTCGAGCTGTTCGAGAAGCAGCAGGTCGACGGCGTGCTCATCGTCCCGTCGGGCGACGTGTTCGACAAGCTCGACGAACTGCGCCGGCGCGGCACCCCCTCGGTGCTCATCGACCGCGTGGACGACCGCAACGCGTTCTCGTCCGTCTCGACCGACGACGTGGTGGGCGGAAGTCTCGCCGCGAAGCACCTGCTGTCGCTGCGCCGACGCAAGCTGTGGTTCATCGGCGGCATGCTGGACGTGAAGCAGATGCGCGACCGGCTCGAGGGCTTCCGCGCCATCGTCGCGAACCATCCCGGCGTGACACTGCGCGTCGAGACCGACGAGCGCGTCGACGTGACGAGCGGGCGCGAGATCGGACGCCGGATCGCGTCGATCCCCGAGCAGTATCGGCCCGACGCCGTGTTCGCCGCCAACGACATGCTCGCACTGGGTGTCATCCACGGCCTCACGGCGATCGGGCTTCGCGTGCCTCAGGATGTCGCGGTGATCGGCTACGACGACATCGCGTTCTCCGAGGCGGCCGCTATTCCGCTGACCTCGGTGCGGCAGCCGAGCCGCCGCATGGGGAGCGCCGCGGCGACGCTGCTCATCGAGGAGCTCGCCGACCCGCAAAACTTCCGGCACCGGTCGGTCGTATACGAGCCGCAGCTCATGGTGCGCGCTTCCACCGCAGCCTCGAAAGGAATCTGACCATGCACTACGGCGGCGACTACAACCCCGAGCAGTGGCCCGAACGGGTCTGGCACGACGACGTGCGGCTGATGCGCGAGGCGGGCGTCACGATGGTGAGCCTCGGCATCTTCGCCTGGTCGCGCATCCAGCCCGCGGAGGGCGAGTTCGACTTCGAGTGGCTCGATACCGTGATCGAACTGCTGCACGAGAACGGCATCCAGGTCGACCTCGCGACCGCGACCGCGTCTCCTCCGCCGTGGGCGACCTCGGCGTACCCGCAGATGCTGCCGCAAGACGAGAACGGTGCCACCTACTGGCCCGGGTCGCGCCAGCAGTTCGCGCCGTCGTCACCGGAGTACCGCCGCCTCGCCGCCGAGCTGGTCACCGCGATCGCCGAGCGCTACGCGAAGCACCCGGCGGTTGTCATGTGGCACGTCAACAACGAGTACGGCTGCCACCTCAACTATGACTACTCCGAGAACGCGGCCGTCGCCTTCCGCGCCTGGCTCGTCGCCAAGTACGAGACGCTCGACGCGCTCAACGCGGCGTGGGGCACCGACTTCTGGTCGCAGCGCTACACCTCGTTCGAGCAGGTCGTGCCGCCGCGCAAGGCCCCGTACAGCCGCAACCCGGCCGGAGAGCTCGACTTCAAGCGCTTCACGAGCGACACCCTGCTGAGCCTGTACCTGATGGAGAAGGAGATCATCCGGGCGGCGGGGGCGACGCAGCCCGTGACCACGAACTTCATGGGCGCCTTCCCGCCCGCGGACTACTGGGCATGGGCGCCGCACATGGACGTCATCACCGACGACAACTACCCCGACCCGAACGATCCCGAGTCGTTTCGCGCGTCGGCGTTCGCGCGCGACCTGATGCGTTCGCTCAAGCCCGACACCCCGTGGATCCTGATGGAACAGGCCACCAACGCCCTCAACTGGCGGCCGACGAACGCCCCGAAGGCGCCCGGCCAGATGGCGGCGCTCAGCATGCAGGCGATCGCGCGCGGCGCCGACGGCATCATGTTCTTCCAGTGGCGCCAGTCGCGTGCGGGCAGCGAGAAATTCCACTCCGCGATGCTGCCGCAGGCGGGCACCCGCACCCGCACCTGGCGCGAGGTCGTGCAGTTCGGTGCGGAGCTGGCCGCGCTGCCGCCGCTGCCCGCCGGCAGCCGCGACGCCTCGGTGGCCATCGTCTTCGACTGGCAGAACTGGTGGGCGCTCGGCAACCCCGACCACCCGGTCGTGCTCGACTACCTCGCGCTCGTGCAGCGCTGGTATGCGGCGATCCACAGCCAGCACGTGCAGGTCGACTTCGTGCAGCCGACGGGCGACCTCTCCGGCTACGGCGTCGTGATCGCGCCGCAGCTCTATTTATTGACCTCGGATGCCGCGGCCAACCTCATCGCTTTCGCCGAGTCGGGCGGCCACCTGCTGGTCACGGCCTTCAGCGACGTCGTCGACGAGAACGACGCCTTCCGCGACGGCGGGTACCTCACGCAGCTCGGGCGCACGCTCGGCATCTGGCTCGAAGACTTCGGCGCGCTGGTCGACCCCACGGCGGGCGGCCCCGGTCAGATGTACGCGCCGTTCGACCTCGTCGGGCAAGCCGTGACGGGCACCTTGCTCGCGGAGGAGATCCACCTCAACGGGGCCGCCGCGCTCGGGCGCTTCTCCGGCGGTCGGCTCGACGGACGCCCGGCTCTCACGGTCAACCCGGTCGGGGCCGGTCGTGCGTACTATCTCGCCACGATTCCGGATGACGCGGGGTGCGCGACCGTCGCGGCGGCGATCTTCGCGGCAGCAGACATCCACCCGGTCGTTTTCGGGCTCCCCGAATCCGTCGAGGCGGCGCGACGCGGCGACGTTGTCACGCTCATCAACCACGGAGCGGCGGCCGTGACGCTCGCCGACGGCGCGGTTCTCGAGCCGTTCGGCTACGTGATGGCGCAGGACGACGTGTGACCAAAACCTCCCGGATGCGCGGCGACGACCGCCGCAGGCTGCTGTTTTTCGTCTCGCTCGGCGCGCTGCAGGCGATCTGGCCCCTGACGATGGACCTGTACCTGCCGGCGTTCCCGCAGTTGCAGGACGAGCTCGGCACGACTCCGGCGCTCGTGCAGTTCACGCTCACCGGCGCGTTCATCGGGATGGCACTCGGGCAGCTGGCCGCGGGACCGATCTCCGACGCGGTCGGCCGCACGAAGCCGCTCGCCACCGCGCTCGTGATCTACACGGTGGCGACCGTGTCGTGCGCGCTCGCTCCGAACATCGAGTGGTTGATCGCGAGCCGGTTCGCGCAGGGGCTCGGCGCGGCCGGCTGCGCCGTGATCGGCATCGCGCTGGTGCGCGACACGGTGTCGGGCCCGGCGATGCTGCGGTTCATCGCTAACCTGTCGGTGATCAGCGGGTTCTTCGTTGTGCTCTCGCCCGCGATCGGCGCCCAACTGCTCAGCGTGATCGACTGGCGCGGCATCTTCTGGGTTCTCGTGGCGTACGGCAGCATGCTCGTGGTGCTGGCGTTCGGCGTGTTCCTGCGCTCGGAGACGAACCCGCCGTCACGTCGAGCCCTGCGGCAGGGCGCGACCGTGCGCGACGACTACCGGGCGCTGCTCGGCTCGCCTGTGTTCCGGGCGATCGTGGTCGGCGGCGGGCTGATGTTCGCCGGCATGATGACCTACATGGCGTCGAGCGCGTTCCTCTTCCAAGACGTCTACGGGCTCACCCCGACGCAGTACGCCATCGCGTTCGGCGGGCACGGCGCGCTGATGATCGTCGGAGCGCAGGTGAGCGCGCGGCTGTCGCGCCGGTTCTCGCCGCGCCGCATCGTGCTGATCGGCATGACGTCGCTCGTGACCGCGGCGGTCGTGCTGCTGCTGAGCGTGCTGCTGGTGCCGCAGGCGGGCTTCTTCGGATTCCTGATCCCGCTGCTGTTGTTCACGACGTCGTTCGGCCTGATCGGGCCGGCCGTCCAGGCGTTCGCGCTCGAGCCGCACGGCCTGCGCGCGGGCACCGCCGCCTCGATGCTGGGCGCGTCGAACATGGTCTTCGCCGCGGTCTCGTCGCCGATCGCGGGATTCTTCGGCGTCGGCACCCCGGTCGCGACGGTCGTAGTGATGCTCGTGCTCGAGGGCGCGGCGTTCGCGGCGTTCGCGTGGGCGTTCCGGCGGCGGCCGCTGCCCATCGCGGACTGAACAGTCTCCCAGATCACGGCACGAGGATCACCTTGCCGTTGACCGTGCGCGACTCGGCGAACTCCATGGCAGCGGAGACCTCGCGCAGCGGGTAGCTCGCCGCGATGTTCGCCTTGACGGTGCCGTCGCCGAGCAGCGTGAACACCCGCCCGAGGTCTTTGCGCAGACGCAGGCGGAACGTTGTGGGGTGCAGGCGGTGACCCGCCCACAGGTCGTAGAACGAGGCACGGCGGCCGTTCGGGAGAAGGTTCCAGAGGGCGACGCGGGAGAGCGCCTTGACGAACGGCTTCACCAGCGATGCGTTGCCGTTGACTCCCGTCACGTCGGCAATGATCGCGTAGCAGACGAGCGATCCGCGCGGCGCGAGCATGCGCCATGATGCCTCGACCATCTCGCCGCCGACGTTGTCGAACACCGCCGCCGCGCCTCCCGGCGCCAGCTCGAGAACACGCTCGAGCAGCCGCGGGTCGTTGTAGTCGAGGGGTTCGACGCCGGCGGCACGCAGGGCGTCGTGGTGGCGGGGCGAGGCGGTGCCGATCACCCGGATGCCCTCGTGCTGAGCCAGTTGCACCAGGATGCCACCGACCCCGCTGTTCGCGCCGTGTACGACGATCGTCTGGCCAGCGCCCACGCGCGCCTTGCGGTGCAGCATCTGCCAGGCGGTCAGACCGTTGACGACCACCGTCTCGACCTGCGCGGGATCGAGGCCGTCGGGCACGGCAACCGAGTCGTGGGCCGCGACGATCGCGTGGCTGGCCCAGCCGCCGGTCTTGGTGACGGATGCGACCCGCGTTCCCACGAGCGCCGAGTCGCGGTCGGAGCCGACGGCCAGCACGCGGCCCACGAGGTCGTAGCCGGGCACGAAGGGAAATGCGGGTTGACCGAAGTAGCGACCGCGACGCATCGACTTCTCGGCGAACGAGATGCCGGTCGCCTCGACTTCGACGAGCAGCTGTCCGGCCGCGGGTGCCGGCAGTCGACGTTCCTGCAAGAGTAGCCCGCTGGGTTCGACGAGCCCGGGCAGTACGACTTCGAGTGCGGTAACGGTGTTCATTTCGTGTCATCCATTCTGTTGTATGTGACCGGTCAGTCACTTATTTGGGTATAAAGAAGGAGAAGATGGGCCGGAGGCGATCAGGCCGGCTCGGGGTGACGGAAGCCGTCGCTGATCGTGTGCGCCCAGGTCTCGTCGAGCGCGCCGATGTCGGCCTGCACGATGAGGTGGCAGAGCTGTCCGTAGGCGATGAGCAGTTGCACGCTGCGCGCGTCGGCTCCGGAGACGAGGGTGGCTTCGGTGACGAGGTCGCGCAGGCCGCGCTGCACGGCGGCGCGGATCTCGGGCACATCGCAGGCGCTCTGCGCGTGGCCCTGCAGGCGGATGAGGTCGCGGTCGGCGATGAGGTCGGCGTAGGCCTCGCCCATCGCGTCGAGGATCTGCTCGGGGGTGCCGTCGCTGGCGGCCTTGCCCGCGTCGATCATCGTGGTGATAACGCGGGCGTAGCACTGCTCGACCGCGGCGACGAAGAGCGCGAGCTTTCCTGGGAAGAGGCGGAAGATGTACGCGGGCGAGACGCCCGCGGCGGCGGCGACCGTGGTCACCGGAGTCGCGTGGTAACCGGCCTCGGCGAACACGGTGACGGCGTGGGCGAGGATGCGCTCGCGCTGCGCATCTGCGGTGGAGCGGGGGCCGGAAGTCATGTAACTGATTGAACAGTCACAACTTCCGTTTGTCAACCTCTTCGGTGCACATTCTCAACCGGCGGGGGTGTACAGCCGCGGCGGGAACGCCGCCGCCACGAGCGAGCGCAGCGACTCGCGCGAGCCTTCGACCAGTCCTGCGACCCGCGCCTGCACGAGCACGTTGCCGATCGCGGTCGCCTCGACCGGTCCGGCCTGCACGGGCAGTCCGCTGCGATCGGCGACCAGCTGGCAGAGCAGCTCGTTCTGCGAGCCGCCGCCGACGATGTGGATCACCGAGACGGTCTTGCCCGACAGCGACGCGGCCGTGCGCACGGCGTCGACGAACGCCGAAGCCAGGCTCTCCACGATGCTGCGCACGAACTCGGCCTGGCTCCCGGGTACCGCCGCTCCGTTTTCGCGGCACCACTCCGCTATACGGGCGGGCATGTCACCGGGAGCCAGGAATCTGGGGTCGTTGGCGTCGAAGACGGCAACGGGTTCGGTCACGGCCGCGGCGGCCGCAAGCAGCGTGGGAAGCGAGATGCTCGCTCCGCCGCGCTCCCACTGCCGCACCGACTCGCTCAACAGCCAGAGGCCCATGACGTTGTGCAGGTAGCGCACGGTACCGTCGACGCCGCCCTCGTTGGTGAAGTTGGCGAGGCGGCCGGCCTCCGAGAGCTCCGGCGCTTCGAGCTCGACCCCGACGAGACCCCAGGTTCCGCACGAGATGTAGGCGAAGTCGGTTGTGAGCGCGGGCACGGCGAGAACCGCGGATGCCGTGTCGTGCGACCCGACGGCCGTCACGTTCGCTGCGGCGCCGATTCCGATCTCGCGCGCCACCTCCGGCAAGAACGGGCCGATGGCCGTGCCGGCGTCGACCAGCTCGGGAAACAGCGACCGGGGCAGGTTCAACCGCTTCAGCAGCGCCTCGTCCCACTGACCGGTCGCGACGTCGACGAGGCCCGTGGTCGACGCGTTCGTGCGCTCCGCTACCTGGCGCCCGGTCATCCAGTAGGCGAGCAGGTCGGGGATGAGCAGCAGAGAGTCGGCGACCTCGAGCGTGCCCGCGGCGCGGTCCGCCTCGAGCTGGTACACCGAGTTGAACGGCAGGTGCTGCAGTCCGTTTGCGGCGTACAGCTCGGCGGGCGACACCAGCTCGTGAACGGTGGTGACCGCAGGATGGTTGCGGTCGTCCCGGTAGTGGTACGGCACCCCGAGCATCCGCCCGTTTCTCAACAGGGCATAGTCGACCGCCCAGGAATCGATGCCGACGCTCGCGATGCCCGACTCCTCGCGCACCGCCGCGCCGAGGCCGGCGATCACGCTGCGGTAGAGCTCGAGGATGTTCCAGTGCAGGCCGTCGATCGTGCGCACCGGGGTGTTCGGAAAGCGCGCGACCGGGCGGATGCTCAGCTCGTTCGCCGAGACGTGTCCGAGGATCACCCGCCCGCTCGTCGCGCCGAGGTCGACGGCGGCGACCGCGGTCGTCATCGCAGGAAGGCGGCCGCGACGCCCGCGTCGACCGGGATGTGCAGACCGGTCGTGTGGCTGAGGTCGCCCGTGCAGAGCACGAACACCGCGTTCGCCACGTTCTCGGGCAGCACCTCGCGCTTGAGCAGCGTGCGCTGGGCGTAGTACTTGCCGAGGTCCTCCTCGTCGACGCCGTAGACCGCGGCGCGCTTGGCGCCCCAGCCGCCGGCGAAGATGCCGGATCCGCGCACGACCCCGTCGGGGTTGATGCCGTTGACCTTGACGCCGTACTCGCCGAGCTCGGCGGCCAGCAGCCGCACCTGGTGCGCCTGGTCGGCCTTCGTCGCGGAGTACGCGATGTTGTTCGGCCCCGCGAACACGGAGTTCTTGCTCGAGATGTAGATGATGTCTCCGCCGAGCTTCTGGTCGATCAGCACCTTCGCGGCGGCGCGCGAGACGAGGAACGAGCCTTTCGCCATCACGTTGTGCTGCAGGTCCCAGTCGGCGACGGTGGTCTCGAGCAGCGACTTCGACAGCGAGAGGCCGGCGTTGTTGACCACGAGGTCGAGCCCGCCGAAGGCGAGCAGCGCGGCGTCGACCGAGGCCTGCACGTCTTCCTCGCTGGTGACGTTCGCCTGCACGCCGATCGCGACGTCGGTGGACCCGATCTCGAGCGCGGCGGCCTGCGCCTTCTCGAGGTCGAGGTCGGCGATGACGACGCAGGCGCCCTCCGCCGCGAGTCGGGTGGCGATGGCCTTGCCGATTCCGGATGCGGCACCGGTGACGAGGGCGATGCGCCCGGCGAGCGGCTTCGGCTTGGGCAGGCGCTGCAGTTTCGCCTCTTCGAGCGACCAGTACTCGATGCGGAACTTCTCCTCGTCGGAGATGGGCGCGTAGGTCGAGATCGCCTCGGCGCCGCGCATCACGTTGATCGCGTTGATGTAGAACTCGCCGGCGACGCGGGCGGTCTGCTTGTTCGCGCCGTAGCTGAACATGCCGACGCCCGGGATGAGGATGATGGCGGGGTCCGCGCCGCGGATGGCCGGGCTTTCGGGCAGCGCGTACGCGTCGTAGTACGCCTGGTAGTCGGCGCGGTACTGCTCGTGCAGCTCGTCGAGGCGCGCGATCGAATCTTCGATCGACGCCGACGCGGGCAGGTCGAGCACCAGCGGTCGCACCTTGGTGCGCAGAAAGTGATCGGGGCAGCTCGTGCCGAGCGCGGCGAGCCGCGGGTGCTCGGAGAGGCCGAGGAAGTCGGTGACCACCTCGGCGTCGGTGAACGAGCCGACCTGCGGCTTGTCGGTCGAGGCGATCGAGCGCAGGTGCGCGGCGAGTGCGGCCGCCTTGGCGAGACGCTCGGCCGAGGGCAGGGCGCCGTAGCCGGGCAGGTCTTCGCCGAAGGGGTGCGACTTGCCGTTCTCGGCGATGTAGGTCTCGGCCGTCCTGATGATCCAGAGCGAGTTGGCTTCGGCCTCGTCGCTCGTGTCGCCCCAGGCGGTGATGCCGTGTCCGCCGAGGATCACGCCGATGGCCTCGGGGTTGGCCTCCTTGATCGCGGCGATGTCGAGCCCGAGCTGGAAGCCCGGACGACGCCAGTCGACCCAGGCGACCTTTCCGCCGAACGCCTTGGCCGTGAGCTCTTCGCCGTCGGCGGCCGTCGCGAACGCGATGCCGGAGTCGGGGTGCAGGTGGTCGACGTGGTTCGCGTCGACGAGCGCGTGCATCGCGGTGTCGATCGAGGGGGCCGCGCCGCCCTTGCCGTGCAGCGTGTAGTCGAACGCGGCGACCATCTCGTCTTCGCGCTCGACGCCCGGGTAGACGTTCTTCAGCGCGCGCACGCGGTCGAGCCGCAGCACGGCGAGGCCGGCCTCTTTGAGGGTGCCGAGGTCTCCGCCGGATCC
>Ga0247730_1001549_pt1 | contig 12595 bp, 11 predicted proteins | sample UWRJL073202C2_FD_180959 | JGI IMG/M metagenome (GOLD analysis project Ga0247730, IMG submission 180959) | Plant litter microbial communities from Arlington Agricultural Research Station in Wisconsin, United States - UWRJ-L073-202C-2 | ecosystem: Environmental > Terrestrial > Plant litter >...
CCGTGCCAGCCGCTCGAGCGATCTAGTCGTCCAGCGCGTCGCGCAGCAGGCTCATCAGCGCCTGCAGCTGGATGTTCGCCTCCGCGGTGATCTCCTCGTCGGAACCGTCGAGGGCGCGCGCCGCGAGTCCCGCCTTGCTGTCGATCAGCTCGGCGATACGGGCGTCGATCGTGTGCGCGGCGATGATGCGCCACGCCGTCACGGGCAGCGCCTGTCCGATGCGGTGCACGCGGTCGATGGCCTGGGTCTGCTCGGCGCTCGTCCAACTGAGCTCGGCGAGCACGACGTTGGAGGCGGCCTGCAGGTTGAGGCCGACGCCGGCGGCGGTCAGCGACGCGACGACGACGGAGACATCCGGGTCGTTCGTGAACGCGTCAATCGCGGCCTGACGGGCCTTGGGCGACTGGTCTCCGCGGATCGAGACGCTCGTGAGGCCCGCCTTCTGGAAGTGGGCCTCGGCCGCGTCCATCACGTCGATGTGCTTGGCGAAGAAGACCACCTTGCCGACGTTGCGCGCCAGCTGGGCTGTGTAGTCGGCGGCGAGCCCGGCCTTGGCCTGGCCGATCTTGCGCACCATGGTGAAGACGTTGTCGCCGGTGCCGGCACCCTTCGACTCTTCGAGCTCGGCGTGGGCGACGACGCGGATGAGGTCTTCCTCGTCGGCGTCGGGCTTGAGCGCGCGCACACGGCGGTAGGTGGCCATCAGGCGGGCCGTGAGGGCGGCCTCGGCGGCACGGATGGTGCGGCCCAGGTCGTCGTCGAGTTCGACGGGGATGTCGGCGACACGGCGCGCGGGGATATCGGCCGCGACATCCACCTTCTTGCGACGCACGATTCCCATGTCGATGACTGCCTGCCGGGCCTCGGGAAAGAATCCGAAGTCGGCCGGGGTGAGCCCGGTGTCTTCGAGCTTGTCCATCAGCGGCGAGAGCGGCTTCTTGTCGTCGATCCAGCCGAGGAACTGCCAGATAGCGCGGAAGTCGTCGATGTCGTTGATGAGCGGCGTTCCAGTGAGCGCGATCATAAGCGCACGCGGCTGCGCGGCGCGGATGCTGCGGCTGAGCGAGAGCACGTTCTTCGAGCGTTCGCTCTTCAGGTTTTTGATGAAGTGCGCCTCGTCGACGACCATGCCCTTGAAACCGAAGCGGCTGAGCCAGCCGACGTGGCGGTCGAGCACCTCGTAGTTGACGATCACGACGTCGCTGAAGGCGTCGACGTCTTTGCCGTCGCCGTGCACAACGGTCGCGGTGCGCGACGGAGTCCAGAGCTCGACCTCGCGCGCCCAGTTGGTCTTCACCACGTTCGGTACGACGACGAGCAGCGGGTACGAGTTGGAGACGGATGCGGCCAGCAGGGCCTGCGCCGTCTTTCCGAGGCCGGGTTCGTCGGCGAGCAGGAAGGTGCGGTGGCCGTGCTTGACCTCTTCGACGAAGCGGGCCTGGTGGCGCATGAGCTCGATGCCGCCCGGTGTGGTGAGGCTCTGCGCCTCGGGAAGCTGCATGCTCGCGGCTCCCCCACCCGCTCCGTACTCGAAGGCACGGAACAGCGGCTCGATGAGCTCCCAGTTGGCGAGGCGGTTCACCTGCACGGGCTTGGGCTGCATGGCGCTGAAGTCGGGGGCGAGGAACGGGTTGGACATCTGCATCTGGCGCACCGACTGCGGCACGACCTGCTTCTCGACGGTCTTGTCGACCGGCTTCGGCTCCGTCGTGATGATGAGCTCGTCGGGGCTGAGTTCGACGCCCGCGGCGATGAGCAGATCGCGGCGCAGGGCCTTCGCGGCGGCGGTGACCGGCGCGTCTTCGGCGAGCATGGCGATGAGGCTGGTGTCGCGCGCGGCGGTCTTCGCGAGGATGCCCGCGAGGCCGTCGAGGCGCTTCTGTTCGTTGGAACGTTCCGCCTCGGTGAGGGCGGGGTCTTTCTTCACTCGGGCGCGCTCCTCGCGCAGCAGCAGTGCCGCGACCTGGAACCTGGCGCGGTTGGCCGGCTTGAGCGGGCCCTTCTGCACGGCCGTCTCGACCTCGCGCGCGGCGCGGGCGAGAACCGGGATCACACCGGCGTCGTCGCCGCCGCGTGCTCGACGCTGTTGCGTGGAGCGCCTCGCCGACGATCCGCCGCTGGCCTGGGTGTTGCTTTGGCGCCGTTGGCGCTGGCCCTGTTCGGCCATTGTTCTCCTCGTGCTGTCTCGCCCAGTGCTCGCTGGGTGCGGCACGGGAACGAAAGTCGCTGCTCTGGACGGTGGTGCAAAGGCAAGCCACCGCGAAAGAAGGGTGACGGCGCCCGTTCGAGTGATCCAGACCCAGTCGCGATGCGGCTGGTGGGTTCGAGGTGCGTTACGCCTATTCTAGACGATCCGCGGTCGAGACCCGGTATTCAGCGCCTATTACGGTCTTCGGGGTTGCGGATCTTGATCAAAAGACCCGCTGCGATGAACACGAGCGCTGCGACGTACTCGACACCGAGCCAGGTGTCGGGCTCGAGGTCGAGCGGGAAGATCGGGTTGTAGACGAGAGCGATCGGCAGCAGGCCGATGAGCCACCACCACTGCTTCGCCTGCCAGGCGAAGACGCTCACGATGAGCGCGAGGATGCAGACGGCGAAGAGGATGACGGTGAACCCGCCGGTGTCGATGAGCGCGATGCCCGCGAGCAACACGAGTGCTCCGACGATGCCCGGGGCGAGTGCCCTGCGGCGGTACTGGGGCGTGGGATAGGAAGCGCTCATCGCTCGCAAGTTTATCCGTTTGACGGTCGTGAGATTACCTCGCGCGAATTGGAGACATCGCCCAAAGCGATTCGCTTTTCAGGCGTAATTATGCGACTCGCAACACGCAGTTCACCTCCCGTCCAGCATTTATCTGGTGGAATGGAACCCATGAGCCTCCGAACGGCAGAGTATTCTCGGCCGGACCACTTCATCCTTCACCTCAGCGACACACACTTTGTGGCCGAAGGGCCGCTCTACGGATCCGTCGAGAGCGAGCGCAATCTGCGCCAGCTCTTCGACGAAGTGGAGGCGTCGGGCGGCAGGCCCGAGGCCATCGTGATCACGGGAGACCTCGCCGACAAGGGCGACCCCGTTGCCTACGAACACCTGCGGGCGATCGTGGAACCGGCCGCCGCCCGCCTCGGCGCCCAGGTGATCTGGGTGATGGGCAACCACGACGACCGCGGAGCATTCCGCGACGGACTGCTCGACCAGGCGCACCTCGGCGCCGAACAGAAGGCCGCGCCCATCGACCGCGTGTACGACGTGAACGGTCTGCGCATCATCTCCCTCGACTCCACGGTGCCGGGCCACCACTACGGCGAGATCTCGAGCGCCCAGCTCGACTGGCTCGCCGAAGAGCTCAGCGTGCCGTCGCGCCACGGCACGATCCTCGCACTGCACCACCCGCCGGTTCCGAGCGTGCTCGACCTCGCCGTACTCGTGGAACTGCGCGACCAGCAGGGCCTCGCCGAGGTTCTGCAGGGCTCCGACGTGCGCAGCATCATCGCCGGCCACCTGCACTACTCGTCGACAGCGACCTTCGCCGGCATCCCCGTGTCCGTCGCCTCGGCCACCTGCTACACCCAGGACCTCAACGTGCCCGTGGGCGGAACGCGCGCCCGCAACGGCGCCCAGGCGTTCAACCTGGTGCACGTGTTCGAGAACACGGTGCTGCACTCGGTCGTGCCTCTCGGCGCCCACGCGCCGGTGAGCTACGTCACCGCCGAGGAAACCGCCGCGATCCTGCGCCGCGAGGGCGTGCGCATTGCCCCCTCGACGAGCGTCGCGATCGAGGAAGACACGGTTCTCACCGTGCCGATCGACATCATCCGCGCGGTCGAGCTCGAAGAGATCGAGCTCGCCAAGAAGTAGCGGCTAGACCGCCTGGCTGCCGATCTCGAGCGCCTTCTTCTCCCACGGGGCGACGATCGGGAAGTACTTGTTCAGGAACGCCTTGACGGCGTCGCTGCGCACCTCCCCGTCGACCTCGGGGAAGCTGCCGTCGTTGAGGCAGAACATGTCGAACGAGCGCTTTTTGATCAGCCCGTCCATCATCTTCAGCCCGGCACGCGTGGTGGTATCGACGTACTTGACCCGGGCGTCGGTCTGCGCGACGGCGCGGCCGGTGACGAGCGCGTAGTAGTGGTACAGCGAGTTGGTCACCGAGATGTCGCTGCGGTTACGGAACGCGTTGGCCGCGGTGCGCTGGAACTCCGCGGGGAACTCGCGCTCGAGCTCGGACAGCACGCTCTTGCGCAGCGGGGTGGCAGCGTGCTCGAGATGACGGGTGATGGTGACGCCGAACCGGTCGAACAGCACGTTGCGGTTGACACGCGCCGCGTTCTCGAAGCCGCTGCGCTCGGGGGCGGTGGTGCCGAACCCGATGCGGGTCTCGGCCTCGATGAAACGGGTGATGCCCCCCGGCGAGAAGAACATGTCGGGCGTGACGGGGCGCCCGAAGAACATGTCGTCGTTGGAGTAGAGGAAGTGCTCGGCGAGGCCGGGAATGTGGTGCAGCTGGCTCTCGACGGCCTGCGAGTTGTGCGTCGGCAGCACCGAGGGGTCGACGAAGAACTCTTCGCTGCGCACGACGGTGACCTTGGGGTGGTCGGCGAGCCAGTGCGGAGTGGGCGAGTCGGTGGCGATGAAGATGCGGCGGATCCACGGCGCGTAGAGATAGACCGAGCGCAGCGCGTAACGCAGCTCGTCGATCTGGCGGAAACGCGCCTCGTGGTCGTCGCCCTCGCCGACGACGTAGCTCTGCATCCGACGTGCACGCGCCCGCTGGAACTCGAGGTCGGTTCCGTCGACCCAGGAGAAGACGATGTCGATGTCGAAGGTGATGTCGGAGGCGAGCCGGTTGAACATCGGCTCGGCCGTGCGCCAGAGAACGCCGTAGCGCTCGACCGTCGCCTCGACGAGTTCGGAACGCTCGATCACCTTGCGGGTGAGGGAGTTCTCGACGGGAGCGATGATCTCGGTCTCGGTGAACGACCAGAATTCCAGCTGGATGCCCGTGGAGGCGCCGTAGCGCAGCCCGCCGAGCGGCTCGACCCGCGGCCGGAACAGGCGGAACACCCGTGCCTTGTCGTCGGCGGACAGCCGGCCGTCGGCGATGAACAGCGCGGGGCCGGCGTTGTTGTCGACGGTTTTGGCGTAGAAGGGCTCGGTCGCCATGGCGGCGGCGAGCGCCTCCTGCAGCACAAAACGCTGCTTCCAGTCGACGGCGATCACGGGGCGCTCGTCGTTGCCGCGCACGAGCAGATACTCGAGGCCCGTGTCATCCAGAACCTGTTTGACGAAGAGCAGATCGTCGACCATCGACTCCTGCGGCGTGAGATTCTCGTTGATCAGCGAGAGCTGTCCCTTGTGCAGTACGACGTCGCTGCGCGACAGCGTGCGTGGCCACGACGAGGCGACCGCCGCGACGTCTGCTCGGCCGCTTTTGGCGGCCCCAAGGTTTTTGCTCATCGGCCCACTGTAGCCGAGCAAATCGGGCGTCTCGTAGGGGGTTGATGGCGAGGGTGCCCCCTAGAGTCGAGACATGACGAGCAGAACCCCCGCAGAACAGCGATCCATAGCGAGATTTCAGGCGCTCGTGCGCATTCCCACGGTGTCACGGCTCGACGAGACGGAGACCGACTGGCAGCAGTTCGACCGGTTCGTCGAGACGTTGCCCGAGCTGTATCCCGCGCTGCACGGGGCGCTTGAGCGCGAGCTGATCGGCGGCCGCTCGATGCTCTACCGCTGGGCGGGAACCGAGTCGGACGGCGACCCCACGGTTCTGATGGCCCACTACGACGTGGTGGCGGCCACCGACGACGGCTGGCTGCACCCGCCGTTCGGCGCCGAGATCGTGCCGGACGACGACGGCGACCTGATCTGGGGCCGCGGCACACTCGACGACAAGGGCGCGCTCGTCAGCGTTCTCGAAGCCGTCGAGGCCCGGGTGCTCGCCGGTTTCCGGCCGCGCAACGACGTCTACCTCAGCTTCGGCCACAACGAGGAGACGACGGGCGCCGGGGCCGTGGCGATCGTCGCCGTGCTGGAGAGCCGCGGCATCCGTCCCGCGCTGGTGATCGACGAGGGCGGCGCCGTGGTCGAGGGGATCTTTCCGGGGGTCGCGAAGCCGAGCGCCGTGATCGGCGTGAGCGAGAAGGGCATCACCTCGGTGATGCTCACCGTGGAGCAGCTGGGCGGGCACGCCTCGACTCCCCCTCGCCTCACCGCGACCGCGCGGCTGGCCCGCGCGATCGTGCGGCTGAACGCGAAGCCGTTTCCCGCCCGCTTCTCCGCCACGAACCTGGAGATGATCGCGACGCTCGGCGCGCACGCGACCGGCCCGCTGAAGTGGGTGTTCGGCAACCTCTGGCTCACCCGTCCGCTGCTGCTGGCGTTGTTCGCGCGGCTCGGCGACGAGACCAACGCGATGGTGCGCACGACCCAGGCGGTGACGCAACTGAGCGGCAGCCAGGCGGCGAACGCCCTCGCCGAACGGGCGGTCGCGACGGTCAACGTACGCGTCGCGGTCGGCTCGTCGGTCGAGGAGGCCACGCGGCACATCCGCTCGGCGGTGGGCGACGAGGCCGTGCGCATCGAGGCGCTGCACCCGTCGGAACCCTCCCCCGTGTCGCCGACGACCGGCCCGGCCTGGGAGCTGCTCTCGCGCACGATCAGCGCGACGTTCGACGGTGTGATCGTGACGCCGTACATCCAGCTGGGCGCGAGCGACAGCCGCCACTTCACCCGCATCAGCGAGCACGTCTACCGGTTCAGCCCGTTCGAGATGACCGGGGAGCAGCGCGCGACGCTGCACGCCGTGAACGAGCGCATCGGCGTGACCACGTGGCTGCGCGGAATCACCTTCTACGAGCGGCTGATCGGCGAGCTCTAGGCCGCGGGAACCTCTGCGGCGCCGCGCTTGCGGCGGGCGCGCAGCACGAGGAAGACCGCGAGCGCGATGGCCAGCGGGATCGCGACGAGGCCGACGTAGACGATCGGCTGCGTCGCCGGCGAGACGGATGACGCGGGCGCGGCGAGTGTGCGCGGGGTGGGTGTCGCGGCGGTGGTCTTGTCGGCGGTGCTGGTTTCGGTGGTGGCGTTCGGGGTCTCGGCGACCGGGATCGTGGCCGCCGGTGCGGTCGTGGCCGGCGCCGTGGTGCTCGACGTTACGGGAGCCGCCGCGGGCGTTGCGGGTGTTCCGGCGGCGGGCGCGGCGACCGGTGCGGTCGCGGGGGCGGCCGTCACAACCTGCGAGGACGCGGCCGCTGCGGTGGAGGCGTACTTTGCGAAGACCTCGACGGCCCAGGTCGTTCCGCCGGCCGCGACGAAGGCGATTCCGACGTCGGTGAAGTCGCCGATCATGTTGGCGTAGTGACCGGGAGATGCCGTCCAGCCCGCGTTGGTCGCGGCTCCCGTAGCGAAGCCGTAGGCGACGTTCTCGCCCCAACCGCTCCAGCCGGCCGGGATCTGGCTGCCGGTGTTCGGGTTGTGACTCATGGCGTTGTTGGCGGCCATCTGATTCGCCCAGGCGAGCGCTACGGCGTCGAGCGACGCGTTGTGGGCGAGCGACGTCGTACCCGCGGAGGCGCGGGCGGCATTGAGGCCCGAGTAGATGTCGTCCGTATCGGCGGCGGCGGCGGGCGAGGCGACCGCGAAGACCAGGGCGAACGCGGCGATCACCGTGGCCCAGACCGATAACGCGGAACGGTTCGAACGGGTGCCGCGCGGTATTCGGTTAGTGATCACGGTTCACCGTATGCCAGTTGACCGGCATTAAGTGGTTTCGGCCGAACCGGTGTTTTTCTCGGCTTGCGCCGCGGCCGCCGTGTTCTTCTCGGCGGCGAGCGTGATGCGCCGCGCCATGCCGGCGAAGATCACGCCGTGGAAGGGCAGGATGGCGAACCAGTAGAGGCGTCCGCCGAGACCCTTCGGGAAGAAGACGGCCCGTTGCCGGTACAGCGACCCCGGGGCATCCGGCGATGCGCCCTCGCTGCCTGAAAGTTCGGAGGCGGGGGTGACGGTCAACTCGAGCCAGGCCGGCCCGGGCACACGCATTTCGGCGCGCAGGCGCAGGAATCGACCACGGTCGAGTTCTTCGACCCGCCAGAAGTCCAGGGCCTCGCCGATGCCGAGCCGCGTGGCGTTGCGACGGCCGCGCCGCAGTCCGACTCCCCCGACGACCTTGTCCATCCAGCCGCGCGCCGCCCAGGCGAGCGGGAACGAGTACCAGCCGTTCTCGCCGCCGATGCCCTCGATGATGCGCCAGAGCTCGGCCGGGCTCGCGGTGGTCTGCTTCTCGCGCAGGTCGGTGAACACGGTGTGGCCCGACCACTGCGGGTCGCTCGGCAGCGGATCGCTCGGGGCGCCGTACACCGACGAGTCCTGCCAGCTGGTCTCGACCTCGCCCGCGCGCTCCTTGCCGAGCGCGAGGCTCACCGAGCGGCGGTACCCGGTGAGGCCGCCCTCGGGTTTCGGGATGTAGTCGTCGATGTCGTGCTCGCGCACGACGCAGTCGTACTGCAGCGAGGCGATGATCGGCACGGCGAGTGCGCGCGGGATCGGGGTGACGAGGTTGACCCACTGCGAGGCGAGCCACGGGGTGAAGACGGGCAGCGACGCGATCGGGCGCTGCTTGAGGCCGGCCTCGAGGGCGTAGCCGTTCATCATCTGGCCGTAGCGCAGCACGTCGGGGCCGCCGATGTCGAAGGTGCGGTTGACCTCGGGCGGCAGCTCGGCCGCCTCGACGAGATAGTAGAGCACGTCGCGCACGGCGATCGGCTGGATGAAGTTGCGCACCCACTTCGGGGCGGGCATGTACGGCAGCACGTCGGTGAGGTGGCGCACCATCTCGAACGACGCGGAGCCGGAACCGATGACCGTGCCGGCCTGCAGCGCGGCCGTGGGCACGCCGGAGTGCAGCAGGATGCTGCCGACCTCGGCGCGGGAGCGCAGGTGCGGGCTGAGCGGCCCGTCGGGGTGCAGGCCGCCGAGGTAGACGATGCGCGAGACGCCCGCGTTCTTCGCGGCGGTCGCGACGATGTTCGCCGCGAGCGACTCGCTCGTCTCGAAGTCGCCGCCCGCGCCCATCGCGTGCACGAGGTAGTAGAGCACGTCGACGTCGGCGACCGCAGCGGTCACTTCGGCCTCGACGGTGAGGTCGGCCTGCACGATCTCGACCCGGTCAGCCCACGGGTAGTCACGCAGCCGCTGCGGGTTGCGCACCGCGACCCGCACGTCGTAGCCCGCGTCGAGCAGCCGTGGCACGAGGCGCCCGCCCACGTAGCCGCTTGCCCCGGTCACCAATACTCGTTTTGCCATTCATCCACGCTACGCGCGGCCCCTGTGAAAAGTTCACCATCGCGCTCGCCGATAGAATGTGCATCATGACGACGACGACTGCGACCGGCGAAACCACGACCAAGGACCTCGCCCTCGCGATCGACATCGGCGGCACAAAAGCCGAGGCCGCGCTCGTCGACTCCAACGGCGTCGTTGTACCGGGCAGCCGCTTCCGCCGCCCCACGGGCGCCGGTTCCACCTCGGACGAACTCGCGGCCGCCGTGCGCTCGGTGCTCTCGGACGCGCTCGCCGCCCGCACCCCCGGCACGAACCTGCTCGGCGTCGGCGTCGGCTCGGCCGGCCCGATCACCGTCGCCCAGGGACTCGTCTCCCCCCTCAACCTCGCCGTGTGGCGCGACTTTCCGCTGCGCCAGCTCGTGGTCGACTCGGTGCCCGCGATGCCGGTCACGATGCGCATGGACGGCGAGTGCATCACACTCGCCGAGCACTGGGTGGGCGCGGCCGTCGGCTACGACAACGTGATGGGAATGATCGTCTCCACCGGCATCGGCGGGGGCCTCATCCTGCAGGGCTCCGCCATCGCCGGTCCCACCGGCAACGCGGGCCACATCGGTCACGTCGAGGTCGGCGGCTTCGACGACCCCTGCCTCTGCGGCGGCATCGGCTGCGTGGAGGCCATCGCCTCCGGCCCGAAGACCGTGGCGTGGGCCAACCGCCAGGGCTGGGTCGGCGCGACGGGCGAAGACCTCGCCGCTGCCTACGCCGCGGGCGATCCGATCGCCGCGGCCGCCGTGCAGCGCTCGGGCCGCGCCATCGGGCAGGCCATCGCCTCGGCCACGGCGCTCGACGACCTCGACATCGTGGCGATCGGCGGCGGGTTCTCGCGCGTGACGCCCGACCTCTTCCGGTTCATCCGCGAGGCCATCGCAAAGCGCGTGGCCTTCGGCTTCGTCACCAAGGTGAAGGTCGTGCCCTCGGCGCTCTCCGACGCCGGCCCGCTGATCGGCTCGGCGGCGCTCATCCACCGCGCAGACCTGATCGCCTAGCCGGTCAGGGAGGGGTCAGCGCTTCAGCTGGTCCTCGACGATTCCGGGTCGGCCGAGCACGACCGCGCCGAACAGGCCGGCGAGCGAGATCACGAGCAGGAACACGAGCGGCACGGTCCAGCCGTCGGTCGCGTCGTGCAGCACGCCCACGAGCAGCGGGCCGAACGCACCGATCGTGTAACCGACGGCCTGCGCGAATCCGCTGAGCGCGACCGAACCGGTGTGGGTGCGGGTTCTCGTGTTGATCAGCACGAGGCAGACCGGGAAGAGGATCGGGCCCATACCGGCGAAGATCACCCAGAGCACGGTGAGGCTGCCCGGTGCCAGCAGCAGGCCGAGATATCCGCCGACGAACAGGGCGACCCCGAGCACGATGAGCCAGCTGGGGCTGCGCAGGCGGGCGACGAGCATGGGCGCGACGATCGACGCCGGCAGGCCCGCGATGGCGTAGACCGCGAGCAGGTTGCCGCTCACGGCGGGGCTGATGTGCACGGTGTCCACGAGGATCTGCGGCAGCCACGCGAACGAGGCGTAGGCGTTGATGGTCGAGACGGAGAACGTGATCGCGATGGCGACCGCGACGGGCGACCGCCAGAGCCGGCCCTCGAGGGCCGCATCCGGAACCTCGGGTTCGCTGCTCTCGTCGAGCAGGGCCGCGGCCCGGTCGCGGCGGTGGCGGGCGAGCAGCACGATCCACGGCACGATCGCGGTGCCCGAGACGGCCGCCCAGATCGCGAGCGAGTAGCGCCAGCCGAGCGAGTCGCTCACCGGTACGGCGAGCACCGACGGCAACGCCGTGCTCACCGACATCAGGGTCGCGTAGGTGGCCGTGACGAAGCCGATGCGGTCGGGGAAGTAGCGCTTGACCACGGGCGGCAGCATGACGTTGCAGATTCCGACGCCCAGCAGCGCGATGGCGCTGCCGACCAGCAGCACGGGGAAGGATCCGGCCGCGGCCCTGAGCGAGTGCCCCAGCACCATAAGCCCGACCGAGACCACGATCGCTCCCTCGAGGCCCAGGCGGCGAGAGACGAACGGCCCGATGAAACCGGAGAGGGCGAAGAAGATGGGCGGCAGGGTGCCGATGAGGCCGATGCTGATACTCGTGAGCGAGATGTCTTTGTCGATCTCGGCGATGATCGGCGAGATCGCGGCGACCGCGGTGCGCAGGCTCAGCGCGACGAGCAGGATTCCGACGAGCGCGAGTGAGCGACCCGCCCAGAGGGGAAGGCGGGTGGTAGTTGGCACCGCACCAGTTTATCGAGGGGCCGCGCACTACAGTGGGTGCCGATGAGCGATATACCGAAGTATCTGCCGCTGAGCCAGCGACCTCGGCGCGACGAGAGCGGCGTCACGGGCGACTGGGCGCCGCGGCTCTCCGCAGTGCTCGAGGTGCTGGCCGGGCTGGTAGAAAAAGACGAGACGGCGAGCGACGACGTGGCGCGATTGATCTGGATGCTGCGTGCCGACCGCCGTTCGCGCCTGTCGGCCGCGATCGCGCGCAAGACGCCGCGCGCCCTCACCGACGACCCGGCGGCGGCCCTGCGTTCTATCGCCTCCGAGACTGGCCGCAAGCGCCCCCTGCGCGACCTCGCGAGCGCCGTGATCGTGACCCTCGACGTCGCCAGCGCCTCGCAGCGAGCCGTGCACCTCGATGCCGTCTCGTTGGGTGCCGTCGCCGTCGCGCGGGCGCTGAGCGCTCCCCTGCCGATCCGCGCGGTTCTCGCCGACGTCACCCTCGTCGCGAGCGACGGCGACTGGGCGGTCGGCCGCGGGCCGGAACGCAGCGTGCCGGGCGCCGCCATCGTGCTGTTCCTCTACGGACGCACGGGGCTGCCAGTCACCGAATAAGCTCGTACCCATGGCTGACAACACGGGCGGATTCGACATCGGCGGCCTCGAGGGTGTCGTGGGCAACCTCTTCGGCGGCAAGCACTTCGACATCAAGGCTCTCGAGCCGATGTGGGCGCAGATCCAGCCGTTCCTGCGCGATCTCGACGCCGACGACATCGCCGAGAAGATCGGGTCGTGGGCGGCGGAGCTCGAGCTGCCGATCGTCGGAACGATCCCGCCCGACGTGATCGCGAAGATCCAGCACGGCGTGCACGTGCCGCTCGCGCGGTTGATCCGCGCCTAGCCCTATTTGCCTAGCCTTCTTTGCCTAGCCTTCTTTGCCTAGGCTTCCTTTTTCTCGGGGTAGCCGAGAATGACGCGAACCTTGCGCTCGTCGTCGGCGATCTGCTCGATGAGCGCCTCGA
>Ga0247730_1001554_pt1 | contig 12520 bp, 4 predicted proteins | sample UWRJL073202C2_FD_180959 | JGI IMG/M metagenome (GOLD analysis project Ga0247730, IMG submission 180959) | Plant litter microbial communities from Arlington Agricultural Research Station in Wisconsin, United States - UWRJ-L073-202C-2 | ecosystem: Environmental > Terrestrial > Plant litter >...
AAAATCCGGTGAGCCCGCCCAGCTGTGGACTGTGTCGTTGCATATCATCCATCAAGAATCGTCTCCTCCTGCGCAAATCAAGGATATTTCAATCGATTGAAATTGCAACATGGTCATGTCGCGGTGATGTCACGATTTGTGTTGGCTGGAAAGACGCGCTTTCCTCGCGCAATCTTTTGCACTAGGCCGTCGGAGTAAGACGGGGAAAGAATGCCTTCGACGCACGGGCATTCGCCCGGACTTTAAAATCAGAAACTCGAATAGCCACCCGATCATCGGCAATGGCCTGACATGGTGCATCTCGTGAAAAATACCGTCGGCTTCGGGATCGCCCTGACCAGTCTCGCCTACATGATGTTCACCTTTCATGATGCGGCAATCAAGTTGCTGGTGGCCACCCTTCCCGTCTGGCAGATCCTGTTCTTCCGCAGCCTGACGATTCTCGCCTGCAGCCTGGCGATCGGCCGCAAGGCGTTGGTGATTCGTTGCGCCACCTCTCCGGTCCTGAAGCCGATGGGGCTGCGCAGCCTGATGTTGTTGGGCGCATGGCTATCCTACTACAACGCCGCCCGCTTCCTGCCACTCGGCGACGCCACGACGCTCTATTTCGCCGCGCCGATCGTTGCGATGCTGCTGGCCGTGCCGGTGCTGAAGGAGAAAGTGACCGTGGCGCGCTGGGCTGCCGTGCTGATCGGCTTTGTCGGCGTCATCATCGCCAGCGATCCGTCCGGCCTGAAGATCTCGTGGCCGGTCTACCTGGCACTGCAGGCCGCCTGCCTCTGGGCCTTTTCGACCGTGCTGCTGCGCAAGACGGCGATGGCCGAAACCAGTCTGGTGCAGATGACTCTGACCAATGTCGCCTTCCTGCTGATGACCGGTTGCGCCCTGCCCTTCGTCTGGATCGATGCCACTTGGCCCCAGGCGGCCTTGATGCTGGCGGTGGGCCTGGGCTCCGGCATTGCACAGTTCGTGTTTCTGGAGGGCATGCGCCGGGCGCCGCTGTCGGTGCTGGCACCGTTCGAATATACCTCACTGGTCTGGGCCTTTATCCTCGGCTACCTGATCTGGGGCGACCTGCCAAAGCATCAGGTGGTGATCGGTGCCGTGCTGATCATGGCCGCCGGCACCATCGTCATCGTCAGCGAAAGATGGAGCCTGCACCGCCGCAAAAACCCGCCGCCAGCGATCGGCTGACGACGGGCGTGTTTTTGCTTACCGCTCGGATCAGGCGGCGTAGACGACCAGCAGATCCTTGGCGTCGATCTGATCGCTGGTCTTCACCAGCACTTCCGCGATCGTGCCCTCCTTTTCCGCATGCAGCGCCGTTTCCATCTTCATCGCCTCGATCGACAGCAGCACGTCGCCGGCCTTGACCGTCTGGCCCTGGGAGACGCTGACGGTCGAGATGACGCCCGGCATCGGTGCTGCGATATGCGCCGCATTGCCAGGTTCGGCCTTGCGCCGCACCGCACCGCTGCCGGCGCCATGCGCCCGGTCCGGAACCTTGATCCGGCGCGGCTGGCCGTTCAGCTCGAAAAACACCGTGACCATGCCCTGGTCGTCTGTGCCGCTCATCGCCTGGTTGACGACAACCAGCGTTTTGCCCTTTTCCAGATCGGCAAACAGTTCCTCGCCGTCGGCCAGACCGTAGAAATAGGCGGGCGTCGGCAGCACGGAGACCGGCCCATAGGTATCGGACGCGATAGCAAAGTCGGTGAACACTTTCGGGTACATCAGATAGGAGGCAAACTCGAAATCGGAGACGTCGCGCTCGATTTTGCCTTCGATCTCCGCCCGCTCGGCGTCGAGGTCGGCCGCGTCCAGAAGCGAGCCTGGGCGCACCGTATAGGGCTTTTCACCCTTCAGCGCCTTTTTCTGCAGGGCCTCCGGCCAGCCCATCGGCGGCTGACCCAGATCGCCCTTCAGCATCGACACCACTGAATCGGGGAAGGCGATATCCTTGCCCGGATTTTCGACATCGGCCACCGTCAGGTCCTGGCTGACCATCATCAGCGCCATGTCGCCGACCACTTTCGACGACGGCGTCACCTTGACGATATCGCCGAACATCTGGTTGACGTCGGCATAGGTCTGGGCGACCTGGTGCCAGCGGGTTTCCAACCCCAGCGACCGCGCCTGCTCCTTCAGATTGGTGAACTGGCCGCCCGGCATTTCGTGCAGATAGACTTCCGAAGCAGGCCCCTTGAGGTCGCTCTCGAACGCCGCATACTGGTGGCGCACGGCCTCCCAGTAGAACGAAATCCGGCGGATCGATTCCGGATCGATTTCGGGATCACGTTCGGAGCCGCGCAGGGCTTCAACGATCGAGCCGAGGCAGGGCTGCGAGGTATTGCCGGACAGTGCATCCATCGCCGCATCGACCGCATCAACGCCGGCATCGACGGCTGCTAGAACCGTGGCTGCGGAAATGCCTGATGTGTCATGGGTGTGCAGATGGATCGGCAGGCTGGTGGCTTCGCGCAGTGCCTTGAACAACACCGTGGCTGCGGCCGGCTTCAGCAGCCCGGCCATGTCCTTTAGCGCGATGATATGCGCGCCGGCCTTTTCCAGCTCGACGGCCAGATCGGTATAATATTTCAAATCATACTTTGGCCGCGCCGAATTGAGGATGTCGCCGGTGTAGCAGATCGCGGCTTCGCAGAGCTTGTTCTCCTCGATCACCGCATCCATCGACACCCGCATGTTTTCCACCCAGTTCAGGCAGTCGAACACGCGAAAAAGATCGACGCCGCCCTTGGCCGCCTGGTGGACAAAATATTTCACCACATTGTCGGGATAGTTCTTGTAGCCAACGCCATTGGCGCCGCGCAAAAGCATCTGCAGCAGGATGTTGGGGGCGCCCTCGCGAATCATCGCCAGCCGTTCCCACGGATCTTCGGTCAAAAACCGCATCGACACGTCGAAGGTGGCGCCACCCCAGCATTCCAGCGACAGCAGGTTTGGCAGCGCCCGCGCGTAGGTGCCGGCAATACGCGCGACGTCATAGGTGCGCATCCGGGTGGCCAGCAGCGACTGGTGGCCATCGCGCATGGTCGTGTCGGTGATCAGCACGCGCTTCTCGTTGCGCATCCATTCGCCAAACTTTTGTGGCCCTAGACGGTCCAGCAACTGCTTGCTGCCATCCGGGATATCGCCGTTGGTGTAAGGGATGACCGGCTTGGCCGCTTCCGGTGATGGCATCGGCCGGCCCTTGGCTTCCGGATGGCCGTTAACGGTGACGTCGGCCAGATAAGTCAGAAGCTTGGTCGCCCGGTCTTGGCGCTTGACGTGCTGAAACAGTTCCGGCGTCGTGTCGATAAAGCGCGTCGTGTAGGTGTTGTCGCGAAATTTCTCGTGGGTGATGATCGCTTCGAGAAAGGTGAGGTTGGTGGCCACGCCGCGGATGCGGAATTCGCGCAAGGCGCGGTGCATGCGCTGCACGGTCTCTTCCGGCGTCGGCGCCCAGGCTGTGACCTTTTCCAGCAGCGGATCGTAAAAGCGGGTGATCACTGCCCCGGAATAGGCCGTGCCGCCATCCAGACGGATGCCGAAACCGGTGGCTTCGCGATAGGCGGTGATGCGGCCATAGTCGGGAATGAAATTGTGCTCGGGATCCTCGGTGGTGATGCGGCACTGCAGGGCGTGGCCGTTCAGCCGGATATCCTTCTGCGCCGGCACGCCTGATTCCGGCGTGCCGATGGCAAAACCGTCGAGAATGTGGATCTGCGCCTTGACGATATCGATGCCGGTCACCGTTTCGGTCACCGTGTGCTCGACCTGGATGCGCGGATTGACTTCTATGAAGTAGAATTTGCCAGAATCCATATCCATCAGATATTCGACCGTCCCGGCGCCGACATAGCCGGTGGTCTTGGCGATCTTCAGCGAGTAGCTGGCGAGTTCCTGGCGCTGCTCTTCATTCAGATATGGCGCGGGCGCGCGTTCAACGACCTTCTGGTTGCGACGCTGCACCGAGCAGTCGCGCTCAAACAGATGCACGACATTGCCATGCGTATCACCGAGAATCTGGCTTTCAACGTGGCGCGCCCGTTCTACCAGCTTTTCCAGATAGACCTCGTCCTTGCCGAACGCCGCCATGGCCTCGCGCTTGGCCTCCGTCACTTCCCGGGCCAGATCCTTGGGATCGCGAATGGTGCGCATGCCGCGCCCGCCGCCGCCCCACGACGCCTTAAGCATGATCGGATAGCCAATGCTTTCTGCCATTTTGGCCACCTCCGCCATATCTTCCGGCAGCGGTTCGGTTGCCGGCACAACGGGGACGCCGATCTCGATCGCCAGATTGCGGGCGGCGACCTTGTTGCCCAGGCGGCGCATCGTGTCCCCAGTCGGGCCGATAAAGATCAGGCCGGCTTCCTTGCAGGCATCGACGAATTCCGGGCTTTCCGACAGAAGGCCGTAGCCGGGATGGATTGCATCCGCGCCTGACAGTTTTGCCACGCGCAAAATTTCGTCGATCGACAGATAGCTTTCGATCGGCCCGAGATCACGGGCCAGATGCGGGCCGCGACCGACCTGATAGCTTTCGTCCGCCTTGAAGCGGTGCAGCGCCAGCTTGTCTTCCTCTGCCCAGATGGCAACCGTCTTGATGCCCAGTTCGTTGGCCGCGCGAAACACGCGAATGGCAATTTCAGAACGGTTGGCAACGAGAATTTTGGTAATCGGCAAGACGGTCTCCTCCACGTCAGACGCGGGAATGCTGCACCCGCTAAATAAGCGTAGCGTCTTGCTTGCAGAAGTTCAATTTCCCTACGCGGGAGGCCAGCAGATTTATGACAGCGTCAGGAAATCAGCCCATAGCGGAAGGCCGAGGCAACGGCGTGCTGCCGGTTCTTTGCTTCCAGCTTGTCTTGAATGCCGTTCATGTACCAGTCGACCGTGTGATTGGAGAGCGTCAATTGCCGGGCGATCTCGTGCGACGTCATGCCCTCGGCCAGAAGGTTCAGCACTTCCATTTCCCTACGGGTCATCTGTGTGTTGACGGTCGGCATGGTCTGGTAATTCGCCGCCTGGTCGCTCAACTCCAGCATCCGCCAGAACAGGGCGCGGGCCAAAGCGTCGAACGTTGCCAGATCCGCAGCGGCCAGGTCGACCGGCCGGCCGCCCACCGTCATGTTGCCGATCAGGCCATTTCTTCCGTGGACCGGAAAGATGTAGCCGTCCTTCAAACCATGCCGCGCTGCATCCGCCATCATTCGGTCCATCCGCTTGCGATGCGGATCGGCACGATAGGCCTGAACCGTATCACGCCAGCGAAATGGTCGCTGCGCCGTCGCCAGCATCCGGATCGTCGGATCGATCAAGACGTATTTTTTGGACAGATAGCTCTCAGGCCAGCCTGCCGGCCACCGACCGGCGAGCACCGTACCCATGGTGTTCTCACTAGGGCGGGGCTGGCGCACAATTCCATAATATTCGAATTTGTATTCAGCGAGAATACTTTCGAGCCTTGAAACAACGTCCCTGGTGGATTTGTGTTCGTGTATGCCAACTAATAAATCAATTACTGAGTGGATGCTCACTTAGCCCGCCCCTTGCCTCTTTGGCGCCGATTGGTCTGTTCGCGTCGGCGCCAATCCAAAAATGGGACACGCCGCAATATGCAGATGGTTAATAGACTCGTAGTAATCACTTAGCTTTGGTTATCAATTATTAAAGCGCTTATACGAAATATAGCCTATTCGCTACCCTTGGTTGAACGTAGTACCAATCAAATCGACACCAAGGCCAGAATCACAAAATATGTCATACAGATATAAAACATGATTTTTGTAAGCAACCAATTTTCAAGTCGAGCGCTCTATGAATAGCAAAAACGCACGAGCAGACTGAGCCTGCATCGATGTTGGGGACGAGACGTCGAGAGGGAAATTGAGTGTCCTTATTTCAGGTTTATATACGTGCGCTTACGTATCTGACGACGTATAGATTGCGCGTTACACTGGTCGTCGTCGCCAATATCGTTCTGGCCGTGATCACCATCGCCGAACCCATCCTGTTTGGCCGCATCATCGATGCAATTTCGGAAAAGACCGACGTCAAGCCTGTTCTGATGCTATGGGCAGCCTTCGGGGTTTTCAACACCGTTGCCTATGTGCTGGTGGCGCGTGAAGCCGACCGACTGGCGCATGGCCGACGCGCCACTCTGCTGACCGAAGCTTTTGGCCGGATCATTTCCATGCCTCTATCCTGGCACAACCAGCGCGGCACGTCCAACGCATTGCATACGCTGCTGCGAGCCAGCGAGACGCTATTCGGTCTGTGGCTGGAATTCATGCGAACCCATCTGGCCACGGCTGTAGCACTCCTGCTGCTAATCCCAACCGCGATCTCGATGGATCTGCGCCTCAGCATCGTGCTGATGGTGCTGGGCGTACTTTACTGGCTGATCGGCATGATGGTGATGAGCCGCACCAAGGACGGCCAGGCAGCGGTCGAAACCCACTATCACACGGTGTTTTCGCATGTCAGCGACACCATCAGCAATGTCTCTGTCCTGCACAGCTACAACCGTCTTGACGCCGAAACCCGCGCACTGAAAAGCTTTACCGAGCGTCTGATCGCCGCCCAGTTCCCGGTGCTTGACTGGTGGGCACTGGCCAACGCGCTCAACCGCATGGCCTCGACCATCTCGATGATGGTGATCCTGGTCATCGGCACCCTGCTGGTCCAGAATGGAACATTGCGGGTCGGCGACATCATCGCCTTCATCGGCTTTGCGGCACTTTTGATCGGCCGCCTCGACCAGATGCGCGCCTTCGCCGCCCAGATCTTCGAGGCTCGGGCCAAGCTGGAGGAATTCTTCATTCTGGAAGATGCGGCGCAGGCGGGACAGGAGGTGGCCGATGCCATTGATCTCGTCGATGTCAAAGGCGAAATCGAATTTCGCGACGTATCCTTCGACTTTGCCAAGACGACGCAGGGCATCCACAATGTCTCGTTCACCGCCAAGGCCGGCCAGACAATCGCCATCGTCGGTCCCACCGGCTCCGGTAAAACCACGCTGGTCAATCTGCTGCAGCGGGTGCACGAGCCCCAATCGGGTAAAATCCTGATCGATGGGACGGATATTGCCACGGTCACACGCAAATCGCTGCGACACAGCATCGCCACCGTGTTCCAGGATGCCGGCCTGCTGAACCGCTCGATCAGCGATAATATTCGCCTCGGACGCGAAGGCGCGACCCACGAGGAGGTTATTCGCGCGGCAGAGGCAGCAGCGGCAGATGATTTTATCGAAAGCCGTCAGAGCGGTTACGACACCCATGTCGGCGAACGCGGCAACCGGTTGTCGGGCGGCGAACGTCAACGTATCGCGATTGCCCGTGCGATTCTCAAGGACGCGCCGATCCTGGTGCTCGACGAGGCCACCAGCGCGCTCGACGTCGAGACGGAAGGTCGCGTCAAACTGGCAATCGACCGGCTGCGCGAGGGCCGCACCACCTTCATCATCGCCCACCGGCTTTCAACTGTGCGCGACGCGGATCTGGTGCTGTTCCTCGATCACGGCCATGTCTCCGAAATGGGTACATTCGATGAACTCAGCCACAGCGACGGCCGATTTGCTGCTCTCCTGCGCGCAAGCGGTATCCTGACGGATGACGATGTTCACAAGGCACATGCGGTACCGGCGCCCACCGTCGCATAAGATGGCTGAATTGGGCGTTGGAGTCTTGAAAGATTGAGCGCTTGGCAGCAGCAGCACGATAGGCTGAGCCGTTACGATGCGTTGTCGGCTGACACCATATTCTTCCGACGGAGAACAGGTTCGCCAGTCGGGCGTTGAGTAGTAGTGGGCCGCGCAGACCTGTCTCGACAGCCCGGCTTCCCGCATCCATCGGATGACTACATGTCGCGGCAATCCATAAGATGGTATTTTGCGCAGAACTGTCCGATCACCATCCTGACACCAGCACATATGATCCCAAAAGACCGCGCGCTGTCCCATCGAGATCGCGGCTTCGCTTCGGTCTTCCCCTGCGCTGTTCGGCATTTTTTGAAATCGAACGCCAGAAAATCCCTGTTACTGAAACGCAATCAGGCCCGGAGTATTTTTCCGGGCCTGATTGAATTTTAGAAGATGACCGGTGGCATCAAACCTTCGTCAGAGCAAATCCCTCATCGACATTCGCCAACACGGTGCCATTCACGGTCACGCTCCGACCGCCGTCACTAGGGGAGCTGGAGACAGCAATCTTGTAGGCCGTGCCGTCGATCGACAGTTCGGCCTCAAAACCCTCCCAGCCGCTTGGCAGCGCCGGGCGGACATGCAGGCGGTCTCCGACCCTGCGGATCCCCAGAATGCCCTCGATGGCGGCGCGATAGAGCCAGCCGGCAGAGCCTGTGTACCAGGTCCAGCCGCCGCGACCGAGATCGTGGGCGTTGCCATAGACATCGGCGGCAACCACGTAGGGTTCCACACGGTACTTGTCGGAAGCGGCGCGGTCGAGCGCGTGGTTGACGGGGTTGAGCAGCGACAGGCAGCGATAGGCATCGTCGCCACGGCCCATCTCAGCCAGTGCCAGCACCACCCAGGTGGCCGCATGGGTATACTGGCCGCCGTTTTCGCGCACGCCCGGAGGATAGGCCTTGATGTAGCCCGGATCTTGGTCGGTGTTTTCGAAGGCCGGCGTGAAAAGGCGGATGATGCCGCCATCGGCGTCCACCAACTGCTCCAGCACCGCATTCATCGCCTGCGTCGACCGCTCCGGATCTCCCTCGCCGGAGAGCACGCTCCAGGACTGGCCGAGCGAATCGATCCGGCATTCGTCACTCTCATGTGAGCCAAGCGGCGTGCCGTTGTCGAAATAACCGCGGCGATAGTAGCTGCCGTCCCAGCCGGAGGTGGCCAGAGCCGCCTTCAGCGCTTCCAGATGTTTTGTCCAGCGTTCGACGCGGGCCGTGTCATTGCGGGCCTCGGCATACACGAGGAAGTCCCGCAGCGTGCCGGCGAGGAACCAACCAAGCCAGACGCTTTCACCCTGACCCTTGATGCCGACCCGGTTCATGCCGTCGTTCCAGTCGCCGCCGAGAATCAGCGGCAGGCCGTGCGCGCCGGTGCGGATGATCGCCAGATCGAGCGCAAGCGCCGCGTGTTCGTAGAGGCTGGCGGTATCGCTGCTGGTTTCCGGACGGAAGAACGAGTCATGTTGCCCGTCGCCGAGCGCCGCCCCTTCGAGGAACGGGATCTGCTCGTCGAGAACCGCCAGATCGCCGGTGACCGTGACATACTGATGCGCCGCATGGCCCATCCAGACCACGTCGTCGGAAATCAGCGTGCGTACACCCGCGCCGGTTTCCGGCAGCCACCAATGCTGCACATCGCCCTCGCGGAACTGACGACCGGCGGCATTGAGGATCTGCTTGCGCGCCAGCGCAGGCTGGTAGAGCAGGAACGCCAGCGTGTCCTGCAGCTGGTCACGGAAGCCAAACGCGCCGCTCGCCTGATAGAAGGCCGAACGCGCCAGGATGCGGCAACCGAGCGCCTGATAGGGCAGCCAATGGTTGACCATGTTGTCCAGCGCCTTGTCCGGCGTGGAGATCTTCAGGTGACCGGTGACGCCCTGCCAGAATTCGCGGCTGGCTTTCAGCGTCTTGTCAAAGGCTTCGGCACGAACGGTGCCGATCAGCTCGCGAGCCGCGTCCGGCGTGTCGCTGTCACCCATGAAAAACAGGACTTCATGTTCTGCACCCGGTGCCAGCGTCAGATCGATCGCCAGAGCCGCACAGGGATCGCCGTCGAGTTCGGTGGAACCCGAGAGCACAGATGCTGAACCGACAGCCTGCGGAAGGTGCACCGAACCGTGCCTTCCGATGAATTCGCGACGGCTTCCGGTCACACTGGATGGCTTCTCGCTGGACGCTAGGAAGGCGATGCGACCATTATAGTCGACGCTGTAGGGGTTGGTGGCAAACATCGCCCCGGTCGCGCTATCCTGAGACGTCAGGATGAACGGCGCACTCTTTTGCGCATTGTTACCCAGCACCCATTCCGCATAGCTGTAAACCCGCAGTTTTCGAGCTTCGGCGCCGGTATTGCGAATGACGAGGCGCGAAGTCTTGACCGGCAGCTTTTGATCGACGGTCTGCGTCAGTTCGAGCGCCAGACCATCTTCTTCGGTCAAGAAGACCGAATAGCCCAGTCCATGGCGGGCTTCGAACACCGCCGTTGGACGGCGCGACAGCGCTGCAAGCGGCGTGTAAACGGTGCCGCTCTTGACGTCGGCGACGTAAAACGCCTCGCCGGGCCGGTTGATCACCGGATCGTTGGTCCATGGTGTCAGCTGGTAGTCGCGCGAATTGCGGCTCCAGGTAAAGCCAGCGCCTTCGGCCGAGATGTGGAAGCCGAAATGCTCGTTGGAGATGACGTTGATCCACGGCTGCGGCGTCGACTGGCCACCATGCAGACGCACGACATATTCGTCGCCGTCCTTGGCAAAGCCGCCGTAACCGTTCCAGAAGTCGAGATCACCGGCATCGGCCACCGGCAGGTCGACCGGGAAATCCACCACTGGAAGGGCGGCGATCTTCTTGTGGCTTTCAACGCTTTCCGAAACCTTGGCCGGCGCAAACAGCGACACGGCGCGGTTGACCTGGTCGACGATCTGGCCGTTGCGGGCATGGAACACCACGCGGGCGGTGGCCAGCAGCGCCTCGAAAGAGGCATCGTCGATCAGATCGCGGCGAACCGAATACACATCCTGGCGCGAACCTTCGGCCTGGCCGCGACGGCGTAGGTTTTCGCAGATCGCGTCGATGCCGTGCTGCAGGTCCTGGGCGTAGGATTCGGCGCGCTCGTTGATGATCACCAGATCGGCCTTGACGCCTCGCGAACGCAGATATTCCTGCGCACTCAGCGCCTCGCGAGCGACATCCATGTCCATGTCGTCGTTGATGCGGAGCGCAAAGATCGGGAAATCGCCCGAGATCGCCAGCGGCCAGAGCGCTGATTGCGGCGCAAGGCCGGCTTCGACGGTGGCAGCATCGGCGCGCAGATGCATGTCTGGATAGATCAGGTAGCGGCCGAGATGCTGGAAGGCGGCTGCCTGCTGCGAGGTTATGCCGACATGGCGCATCTGTACTTGGGCCCGCGTCCAGGCCTGGATCAGCTCATGGCTGAAGGCATCCGGATGGCGGTAGCGTTCGATCGCCCGGTCCACATTGATGCGATCGGGCGCGGCAATGGTCCAGAAGATGACGCTGACCTTCTTGCCAGCGGGCACGCGCACGACGCGGCGCAGCGACAGGATCGGATCGAGGGTAAAGCCGTCGGTGCCCGACAGCGTCGCACCCGGATCGAAGGCGGCAGCCTCCGACAGGCTGCGGCCGCGACCGAGGAAGCGGCGACGATCGGTCTCGAACTCCGTCGGACGCGACGAACCGGCATTGTCGGCGGCCAGATGCGCGATGCACATGTCCGGCTCGGTGACATTGCGCTTGTTGCGGAACGCGCGAATGACGTCGCCGCGCTTGCCGATCTCGGTCTTGATGAACATCCGCGAGAACATCGGATGGGCATTGTCATCATCGTCGGACGACAGAACCGGCTCGAGATAGGAGGTGACTTCGATGAAGCGGTCTTCCTGACCGACATTGAGCAAGGTCACGCGGCGGCCTTCGGCATCATGCTCGGTGGCAACAATGCATTCAACCGTGCTCGACAGCTCGCCGACCGTCTTGTGGAATTCGGCCTTTTCGTCGCCGAACAGCACTTTTGTCTTTTCACCGTCGATCCGACGCGGTTCGGCGGTTGCCGACCACCACTGGTCGCTGACCGTATCGCGCAGGAAGATGAAGGTGCCCCAGCGATCTTCGGTCGGATCCGGCTTCCAGCGGGCGACCGACTGGCCGTTCCAGCGCGAATAGCCTGAGCCGGTGGCAGTCATCATCACCGAGTAATGGCCGTTGGAGAGAAACACGGCTTCGCGATCGGCGGAGGCCGGATCGAGGATGGTACGGACTTCCGAGCGCAACAGCTCGGCCTGCCCCTTGCCGGGGGTTTCTTCCTCGTGCTTGGCGCTGATCACCGGGATTTCGCGCGGCGCCTTTTCCTGCAGCAGCAGTTCGGCAGCCTCGATCACCGGATCGGCGTGGAACAGTTCGCGCAGGCGGCCGTCGAACACGACGTTGGCCACGGCTGCGATCGACATGCCATGGTGGTGGGCATAATAGTTGTAGACCACTGCATAGTTCTTGCCTTCAGGAACGCGGGTCGGCGTGAAGTCGACGGCATCGTGGAAACCATAGATGCCCAACGCACCGAGCTTGCGCAGGCGACCGAGATTTTCAAGCGCGGCTTCCGGTTCGTACATGCTGGCGAGGATAGACGCGTAAGGAGCGATAACAGCATTCTGGCCGAGACCGCGTTTCAGGCCGAGAGAAGGCACGCCGAAATTGGTGTACTGGTAGAACAGCTGGTGGTCGCGCGCGTTGAAGGCGGCTTCCGAAATCCCCCAGGGGATGTTCAGGCGACGACCGTGATTGATCTGTTCCTTGACGATCA
>Ga0247730_1001555_pt1 | contig 12516 bp, 15 predicted proteins | sample UWRJL073202C2_FD_180959 | JGI IMG/M metagenome (GOLD analysis project Ga0247730, IMG submission 180959) | Plant litter microbial communities from Arlington Agricultural Research Station in Wisconsin, United States - UWRJ-L073-202C-2 | ecosystem: Environmental > Terrestrial > Plant litter >...
CTCGTCGCCTCCATCGTCCAGAAATACTCCTTCAGGATCTTTGTGCGCAATGACAGCCTCAGCACCAGCTTCCTGGTCCAGCAAATGAGCTGGCACGAGCTCTGTTAGTGTCTTCAGGCCAAGATCAAGATCGAGTTGAATGGAAGGCTTCTTGTCCTGATGGTGCTGCTTGTACAGAGGGGACGTTGGAGAATACGGGTTGATAAGCGTTTCTGAGGGTTGCACACCGTCAGAGCTTGATATGCTACGAGCATCCGGACTGATATCGAAGACGTCCGCAGAGCCATAAGGATGTGGTGAGGAAATGAGCACTTGGACGTCTGGAGCTGGTGGTGGTGGTACAGAAAAGGGGTAGACGTTATTGGTATGCTCTACCTTCGTTCGACGTTTCGGTCTAATGAACGAGCTAAACTTGGCATGCATTACCGGACGGTCCAGTCCACTAGAGAACGAAGAAGGTGATGGTGGTAGTGAAAGAGAGCATCGAGGCGCCAAACTCTACGGGAGATCTGAAGGCGGTAGCATCAATCGGCGACAGTTGCTCTGCAGTTGCTACAGGTGACAATAAACGATTACCACTGACTTGGTCGGCGCTCTCATGCTTTCGTGGCCCAGGATACAGGAAACTTGCAAAATGCATGTATACAACAGATGGCTCGAGGGTGTCGATCTGTGTTCAACAAACGAGCAGATCCCGGGTTTCCAGAGCAATAAGCGGCTTAAATGAAATAGCCATTCCCAAACCGGCCTACGTACGAATGACTGTCAATTCCTTACATCCAACCCATTACACGTTTGCCGACTTTCTCGACTAGTCCGTCGTAGTCTAAATTCTGCGTTCGAATGAACAGCCCACAGTGAGCTTCGACCTCGTTGTCAGCACCCGCAATCACCACCTTTTCCCACCGTTCATTCCCCCCTAGCAATGGTATCCTTGCAGGCCGGACGATAAAGTGTCTGCCAGGTATTGGTTTGTTCTGTTTCTCCTTGAGCTTCTCGGCTTTCTTCAGCTCCTTTTCCGCCTTCTTGCGCTCCTTTTCTTCTGCCTTCTTTCGCTGTTTCTCTGTCTCTCCTGCTGCATTGTCTGCTTCGCTAATAATAGCTGTGGTATCTTTGGTGGCGTCGGCACCCATAGTATCAAGCACAGACAGATCGTTACTGGCTTCCATGGCATCCGGCGGTGCCTCCTCGTCTTCATTCGCGGTCACAAATGAATCTGCGGAGTTGATGGACATGGTATCGCTAGTGCTCGTCGGTGCAGTACTCGGCGTATTCGTAGTTGACACTTCATCCTCTTTATTGCTTGGAAGCCTGGGCATAGTCTCTGTCCAATAGTTTATCCACAGTCCACCCTCTTGCCCGCCCCACTCCACCAATCGCACATACCGGTCTTTCAAGCCAGAAGGATCGAACACGCATCCTCCAAATTGCAAGTGCTCTACGACCCACCTTTTCCCAGCTGAAAAGGGCTCATCGGAGTGTTTGCGGATCCATTTGACCAATGGGTCTTCAGCTTTCTTCGACACGAAATCCATCGCCCGTTCCAAAAATGGCATGGAACTCGAAGAGCTGTGAGTGGGATTGTAGGCGGGACGGGGGGAGATGGCCTGGGATTTCCGTGGCGGTAGAGGAGGGGGAGAAAGTGGAGATGACGGTCGGTGAGGTAATGGAGGTGTGTATCCTGGGGGTGGACCAGTAGGCGACAGAGTAATACTTGACGCTGAGCTAGAATTGCGGGGAGGTAAAGGAGGCGGAATCAAAGACTCTGTGGACTTCAATTCTGTAAATGAAAGTACTCAGAGAGGCTGTATGATAGAAAATAGGAATACCATACCATGCATGCGATGCTTCATCTGGTCCCAATCGTCCGTCACTCTCTGATCAACGTGGTGCACATCATTTGGATTCATCTGTCTTTCTGTCGCATTTGACTTCTTATCATCTTCTTTCTCGAATAACGACGCTATTCCACTGACAACCTTTATATGATATATCAGAGATATTATCCAGGTGTATGTATGTTTTTGGGTACTCACGACATGAGGATGCATTCCGAGAAACGGGACGTCGAAAGCCACAACGCCGACTATCCGATTTGGTTTTCTACTTCCAGGCTCTGAATTCGATGCATCTGTAGCTGCTTCAGCGGCCAAAAGACCACCCATACTATGCCCCACAAGAATCACAGGTCCTGGAGGCTGAGTCGACAGCCTGCACAGCGTTCTTCAGTACAACGCACAGCATAGTGTTGACGCAGCTACGCACCACTCCAAGAAGTTCTTCGTCGCATTTGCGATAGGCTTTATGCTCTTATATGTTGGATAAAGACTGCTACGAAGCGTAATATGGGGCTTGGAGTCTTTGAGGATTGCACTCAGATGCTGATGAAGGTCAGTCGGAAATGACTACGCGTGGTCAATGCGCGTAATGTACTGGAAAGAACAGAGGACATACCTGGAATGAGGTATCGTTTCCTTGAAGATCACATGAGGACTACAGTCTACATGATATATGGTGCTGCAGTGCTATCACCTTGAAATCCATGTATATATACAAGGTGAACGAGGGTAGATTTGGACATCTAGCGATGATGGAGGGTCGGTGGAGAGAGGGGCTTTATACACGTGATCCATTCAATGAATTATTTCCGAGTCATCGATTCATCTGCTTTACCACCACTGTCAACGATGTCGCAACAGCTACAGCAGACGATCCTGGATACTTTGGAGAAGGAGAAGAAGATACCAGACACGCGTACTTTGTTAGCCGGAAATGAAGAGCAGGACGTTCTCAGTGCTCTGAACTCCCTGTCTTCTCGTGAGGTAGACAAGCGTATACTTCTTGCTTGACCGTATTCCTGAAGGCTTTTTCTTGCCCAGATGATTGCGTATACATCTAACGAGGTATTGACTACAGTATTAACGCCCGAAGGCTCTACCATACTCTCATCTGGATCCCACGAAGCTCGAGTATTCCATTCCTTGTCCTTTACCACCCCCATCTCCCCAGTCGAACTCAAAAAGCTAGTCGGTGACGAAACTGCCAAAGTTGGTCAGGGCCGTGCTTTCAAGAATGGCTGGATTAAGAAGGACAAATCTGGGGCTGGTCTTGTCCGAGCTTTAGAAGGGGATATTGTTGACAAGGCCCAGGTGGACCTAAAGTCGATATCGGAAGGAAAGGAAGAAGGAATAGACGTTGCGGATTACAAGAAGCGGAAATTGGTTGTACAGCGGTACTTATCCGCACCTCTCTTCTTGCACTCTTATTCATGCATGATTACTTCAGGAAAGGACAATGGTTCACCGTAACGAAAGGGCCAGACTTCAGCACCAAACTCGCCAAACCAGAGACAGATCTAACAGTCGACATGCTGACATCGTACGTCCTTTCACTTACAGAAATTTTGCCCATTTCTGATAACCAAAAATAGAGGATCCTGGAAAACAAACTCCTTCAAGAAATACAACTTCGAAGCAGAAGGAATCCCTACCAATGGTGGCTCCCTCCATCCCTTACTGAAAGTCCGAGAAGAACTCCGCGGCATCTTCTTCCAAATGGGCTTCGCCGAAATGCCAACCCAAAGCTTCGTCGAATCTGGCTTCTGGAACTTTGACGCCATGTTCGTCCCACAGCAACACCCAGCTCGCGACATGCAAGACACCTTCTACATCTCCGACCCACCTGAAGCCTTATCTCCTCCGAAAGCATACTACGACCGTGTCCGCAAAGTACACGAATCAGGCGATACCGACATCGGTAGCATTGGATACCGAGCACCATGGCAAGAAGAAGAATCCAAGAAACTAGTATTACGAACGCACACAACCGCATCTTCCACCAACATGCTTTATAAGCTCGCAAAAATCTGCCGTGGAGAACCTATTGAAGAAGGCGAAGAGAAAGAATACACACACGGTGCTACCAAAAAGACAACACAGGAGCACGACGATGGATTTAGACCTGCGAAACTGTTCAGCATCGACAGAGTATTCCGAAACGAGACCATGGATGCTACACATCTAGCCGAATTCCACCAAGTAGAGGGTGTAGTCGCAGATCGCAATCTGACTCTCTCAGATCTCATTGGTACATTTAATGCATCGTATTTCCAGGTCGAAAACCTCACTGACACGGAAACAGGTTTCATGCGTGTTTTCTTCACCAAAATGGGACTAGAAAATGTCCGTTTCAAGCCAGCATACAACCCCTACACCGAACCATCCCTCGAAATCTTCGCCTTCCACCCACAGCTCAACAAATGGGTCGAAGTAGGGAACTCTGGCATGTTCAGACCAGAGATGTTAGAGCCTATGGGATACCCGAAAGATGTCCGAGTGCATGGCTGGGGTTTGAGCTTAGAGAGACCTACTATGATCAGGTGCGTCTTTCGTCCCCTACACTGTTTGCGATACTGAACAAGGGGCCAATAGATATGGAATCGACAACATACGAACGCTGTTGGGCCACAAAGTTTCCTTAGATATGGTGGAACAGATGCCAGCCGTCATGTTCTAATTGAGTCTCGCTCGCAGAGTTATACAAGAGGGTATCGCTATATATTGTACAAATCAAATGCTATAAACAAACAGAGAAGAAAGATCAGAAACGCATGTCGCCTAGAACGTGAAGCTGGCAGCGTTCTTCTTGTTTCCAAACATGTAGACCAGAGCCTGACTCATGAACAACCCAACCGTAATGCCAATCGTAACCGCAATCATCGCACCTCCAATCTCAACTCCATTCCCCACAGCTGCGATTCCTCCTGACTGAGAAAGTCCAGACTACGCCCCATCATCGTAAGTACTATACACAACCAGACGACAGAACAAAAAGCACGTACAGGAACAAGGAACAGAACACCAGTAACCATACTCGTAAAGGCAGTCCCACTGAATTTCCTCGAATAGATGTTCCCAAGTATCCCGACCACAAACGCTCCAATCGCACTGACAACATCACTCCTGTTGAAAATGAAGTGGTTTGCAGCAATGTTCGCAGCGAACGCCAAGCAGCTAATGAACACCATCACAAACAATTGGAACGACCAGTAGGGCTGCATGTTCATCAACGAAGACAGAACGCTGAAGATCGGAACAGTGAAGAACGCATTCCACCAGGGGAAGGGTTGCAGATACCATGGGAAAGCAACTGGGCGGAAACATCCATGAACGATATCCAGCTCTTGAATCGGTACTGTTCGTGTAAAGGTCCACGTTCCCGTCGTCGGGATGCTTCCGTTCCGAGTATCGTTATCGGCAGTCCAAGATCCAGTGAGTACAGTCGTAGCAGCCAAGTTGGTCGCCAGATCAGCCAACTGTTTCTTCATAGCAGAGTCGCAAAGCAAGTAGATGTCAGAGCCAATCTGAAGTCCAAAGCCCTGCAAAGTCGAGTCAGCGTTTGCAGGTAACCGGGATTGCAAGGCGAACGTACCAAGAACAGAGTGTAAATCAACGCATATACCATTCTCACACTTCCGCAGACAATGTTCTTGGACGCCAGCTCCAGAGAACTAGTCACTGGTAGACCACAATCAGCAACATCGCTAGTTGAGAACATACTGCAAACCTACAAATAAGGTACCCAGGCAAGATGCCAACAATCCCTGAGGACGAGATAGCACTGTAGCAGAAGATTCTGGCTCGAATACTAGACAAGCCACGCGCGGCCAAGGATACTATAGTCGCTGCCGAAATCCTGAACAAATTAAACGTAAGCAGAAGTTTTGGGTAGGAATGAGATGAACCGACTCAAAGACGTTTGCATACAACGTATTCTTCCTAGCCACATAATTCTGCAAGAACGCGACCAGAAGAGCACCGCTACCAGCAACCCACATGTCCAAGAACGAGCCACCAAAAGACAGAGGACAGATTAGTGCCGACATGGAGAAGGCGAGAATCAACTTGACCCATCGCGGATAAAGGTCGTCGGCCCTCATTAGTTGAAGCAGCGAAGTCGATCCTGCTTTCGCACTGATCTCGTCATGAACAACTTTTCGATAGATGTCGTGGACTTTGTGCAATGATCCCAATGCCAGCTTGCTGGAACACTTGACGAACTGAGTTTCGGAGCACCCAAGCTCTTGGTCGCCAAAGGAGCAGATGATAACACTAGGGAGATGGATGAACTCCGCCTGGACGCCTAGAATTCGAGCAGCCGTAGCCAGTTGAGACTCGATACGATGAGAAGGGGCTCCGAACTTCATCAAAGCTCTAGCCAGAACAGTGAGGAATTCTTGTCGGTTTTCCATCGCTGTTATGGCGTAACTGTTAGCCAGATTCGTATAGTGTAAAGGTTAACAACGTACAAGTAACGTTGATCTTAATCTTGGCTTGAGCAGCCTGCTTCCGACGATCCTTATAAGACAAGTTCTGTTCCGTCTGGTCCTCGTCGTCTGTTTCCTCGTCATTAGAAGCTACATCGGAGCCCATTTCTTGATCGGAGTCGCCTAGGTTCAGAGTTTCGCGTTTCTTGGTATGTCGTTTCTTCTGTCCATTCTTCCTCTTCTTTTTTTTCTTATCCTCCTGCTCCGTCCACCAATCGCCTCGTTCCTTGTCTGCAGCTTCGCCCTTGGTCGACCGAAGACTACCAATCACCGACAGAATGTCTCTCTTTCTCGATCCAGGCCCAGGTCCAGGACCTTCCTTCAGCAGCTCATCACCCTCGCCTTCATCGTCGTCATCGCTGTCCTCGTCCACGCCAGCGTCAGAATCAGCTCGATACTCGCGCACACTATCCTTCTCGCTGAAACTAACAGCAGCACGACGCATCGGGCGACGGTCATGGGCAGAAACAGCATTAGGCGGGTTTGGGATTTCAGCAGGATGTCCATCGTCATAGAACTTTCCGTATTCGCCTTGGTATCGTTCGCCAGTGCGAGGAGGGGGAGGAAGATCAGTCAGTGTACCCTCGCTATCTCGAATAGCGGGCCTTTCAGTAGCGTTGAAGAGGACTTCGGTTTGTTCTCCATCGTTGTAGAAAGGGTTTCGAGAGGACTGGGTTCTAGGCGGGCGAGGAGGAGGAGGGGACTCCGACATGGGTGGTGGTGGTAGAGAGTCAAGCGGCGAGCTAAACATGTGATCGTGACTGCTCGCCTTCTTGAAAGCCGACTGCCACCATGTCCCGCATACGACAGCTAGACAACTCGTTATTGGAGAACGAGCTTGTGTCCGTTCTGCAGGATCCATTGTCGAAAGCATTTGCTTTGCTCGGCCGTGGGAACAAACATGTCAATGAGCTAACACTGCTCTTCCGAATTCTCCTGCACCGGTCCTCCTCCAAGGGCTACATTTTCGTGTCCTCCATTTTACCTTATATCTCCAGCACGTTGACAACATACGCGCTATCGCATCAATGGCCAGATTTACCTGCTCACTCTAAAAGACGGAAGCTATGGACTCTGCTATCCCATTTCGAGACGTGCTATTCCTCACTTCATCTCCTACACTTTCTCCTATTCTTGTACAATGGCAAATATCCATTTATTTCGGATCGATTTCGTCGGAGAGTGGGTGCAGCAGGTGGCGCAGGTCAGGTCAGCTACGAGTACATGAACAGAACCATGGTCTGGAATTCCTTCATCGTGCGTTTCCTTTGTATACCCTCTCGGCAATTACAGGCCTAACATCTACACCAGGAATTCCTCGTTTTTATTATCCCACTCGTTCCGAAGCGTTTCCTTATTTCTCCTTCCCTCAAACCGACGTATACCACGCAAGAAGTCGAAGAAGGAATTTGTGGAATTTGTAACAAGGAGATAGAAATCCGGTATAGGACGGAGGAATGTGGTCATGAATTCTGCTATTATTGCATTTCGACCGTATTATTGGCTGAGGAGGACAATGAAGGTGGCAAGTGCGGCAGATGCGGAGAGAAAGTAACAGCTGTCTATCGCGTTGAGGAGGAAGAGGAGGCACTGGACGGAAATGAAAGCACGTGATCACGCCGTCATCCCAGGGCGCATGACATCATCACTAAATATATTCTGTATTTATATGCAACGCGGCCACGTACTCTGTTCGTTCTCAACCCATCATGTCCTCCCCACAAAACAAAGGAAATCTCCCGCCCAAACGCACTGGCAAAGTTGCTCAGAACGCGGACCTACCATTGTCCAACACACGCTTGAGCAGCGTCATCTACTTCCTGGTCATCGCCCTCTCAGCCCTCACCGCCTTCTATGGCTACCGCACAGTCCAATACAAATCGGAAGTAGGCGGCTGGTGGAACCTAGCCATCCACGGCAAATCATATCGACCCCCTTCCAGCAATGACCACCCTCACAGCAAACACGAGTCGGTCGAAACTCGAATCATTGCTCTCGCAGAATCCCTCGGCATGCCGTCGAAAGACCTTAGCAAAGCCATTGCAGACGCTGTACGCGCCTACGTACCACCTGCATCCCTCTCCTCCATCAGAGCTTCAGAGACAGGGTTCCTAGTGGACCAGTTAGCAGGAGAAGGAGCTGGGTCAGAGGCAGGGAATGCGCCGGCGGATCAGGCGACGCCTACGCCAGGGTTCATGGATAGTTTGGTGGGCATGGACGAACCTTAGAACACTTGTATCATGGACCTCATTCGCGCTTCTGTATCAATCACCATTGCAAGTAATCATAAATAAAAAGGGTTTACAGAATTCATGGCACACGTAGCGCTAAATACTGGTAGGATTAGGAAACACGACGTTGTCCAACGTTCTCTCCGATGCATGAAACCAACATCCGACGACTGCAGGATTTTCAAAGCGTGCTCGTCGATTTTTCCTATCCTTCAATGTCAACTACAGGCATATATCAATAACATAAACTGCATACCTACGAAGCCAGGGAGTTTCGGAGTCTGATATTTCTTGAGTTCCCGAATAAACTCCGGATTGCCAGTGGTCTGGAGTGAATCTACGAGATTCTTGACCTAACTTTCATCTGCACCTTCCTTTAGCAATACAATGCATTCGACCTGAAAGACGGACTTGACGTATTCGTCTCAGCTTAGGAGCGCTAATGCCTGCCTTGCCCTCGAATCTAGGAGTGTCCGTCTTAGTAGTGCCCCGAGCTTTGTATTTCCTAGAGGCAGCGACGCGAGCGACATTCCGTCATACCACAGAACGTGTCATAGATGCAGGAAAGTGCTTGAGTATATTGCGGAACATCTGGATTGTTGCTTTATTTCGCGGGAAGGAGCTGGAAGCAAAGACACAAGAAAGCCTAAACAAGGCGATCAGCGACTGCCGATTGTGTACCAACTCGCAGAGTCTATTGGTACATTACCACGAAGGTGGCACTTAGCAAGGTCGACGGGGGAGCTTAGGGTTGATACAGGAGAGGGATCAATACTTTAACGACTATAGTGTCTGAAATGGGACATAAATATGCTGATGCACTGAAATCTACTGTTGATTTAAAAAGGTCATAAGGAACTAGCCATAGTTCAAGTACTGAGATATCCTACAATTATATCCTCAATCTGACTTTACACCTATCCACCCCTTTTCCCACTCGTCTCCATGAATAAAATCGCTCATATCCACCTCTGTATGATCTCCTCCTATCACTCGAGTGATAGTAGGCTGGCGGAAGCCTGGTCGATGGATCAACGGGACATAGAACAGTAACTTTCCCTGCTCTCCTCCTTGTCTGACCCAACCGTCGTCACACAGTGCCCAATGACTGCGAAAATGTGAGACAAATACAAGGCAAATAAATAAATAAAAAACCATACTTTGCAGTTCCAGAATCCCATTGCGTGAGTTTCTCTGCACCCCATAAGCAGATAGTACTGTCCCTCGATGCTGAGCCTATCCATGTACCGTCGGGTGAGAATGCAACTGAAGAAATACTATTTGAGTCAGAATGTCCATTGATCATTGCTATGTGGGACCAGTTGTCCACGCTAGTTCGCTTCCAGAGGTTCAATTTGTTGTCTTCACCACCGCATACAAGATACTTTCCATCAGGAGAAAAGGCGATAGCGCTCACGAGGTGCTTACTAAGTTGCAGCGGCACGCTCGCTATTACAATCGCTGTCTCAATGTTGCAGATTTCTACTCCACGCCAGGATCCAGCTGCAATTTCCTTCCCATCCGGTGAAAACGCGAGGCAATATGCCAAACTAAGCAACCCGCGTCGTAACGTTTCCCCGGTTCCTGAATGCGAGATTGCAAATTCTCCATACTCAAGAGTAGAAGCAATGAGAGAGCCGTCAGAAGAAATGGCGAGACAGGGTGAATTAGGGGGAATTCTTCCAGCATCTGTCTTGAGGGCGTGGATTATTTCCCCAGTCATTGAGCTGAGAACAAAAACTCCTCCCGAGGACCCACATACAATGCGGTTTCCGTCATGAGAGACCAGGACGGAAGTCAAATGTCCTTGAATCTGATCATCTGACCATGGCCCATGAACAAGATCCCCAGTGTCAGCATTCCAGACGCACAAAGAGCCGTCTGCGGATCCTGAGACAATGCGCTTGCTATCGTGGGAAAATGCAACACAGGTGACGTAACCTGTATGCACGTTTATAGGCCCCACAAGTAGAGCTGCAGTCTCCGTGCTCCAGACACGTAGAGTCTCGTCGGCAGAAACAATATATTTACCGTCTGGAGAGAAGGCAGTGCCTGTGCCAAACTTGCTGGAGGTGCGTGGTTGTGTTGAGCTATCAATGGCCTCGATGTTCCAAACATGCAGCATGATATGATCGACTTGTGATGACGCATCAACATATGTAATGTGCGTGCCGTCACAGAAGACAGATCGACACACATCTTCAAAAGGTAATTTGAATGGTGGACAGACCGTCTTGCCAGTTGAGACATCCCACAAGGACACGCTAGAAATGCTGATCGTGATGATGTAACAGCCATCTGACGAGAATGAGATGAACTGATGTCGCGATTTATCGATGCGTTCTTGCCCAATATGGGTGATCGTTGTTCTGTTTGGTACTCTCCACAGATATATCAACCCCTTGAAGTCTACGGCGGCCACACAGGTGCCATCTGGAGACCAGGCCACAGATTCAAGGTCTTTCACTGTTTCCTTCCCTTGCAGAATCAACTGCCCAGTCTCTATACTCCAGAAACGAATGGTGTTCTCATCGATAGAGACAAAGGACTTGAGATCAGGAGACAAGGCAACTGACTTGACATTTCCATCATGCCTGTCTTCTGGTTTCGATCGAACACAAAATTCAAGGTTGTCTACTGTCCAGACAGCAATGGTTCTGTCCCAGGACCCGGAAACAATATTTCTGCCATCCCCAGATACAGCAACCGAGGTGATTTCATCCTCATGAGCCTCGACCGCCGCAGAACAGCGGTGGGCCACGCAGTCCCAAACGCACAAAGTCCCGTCTGTTGAGCCTGAGGCAATGGTATCCTCATCAGGGAAGAAAGCAATGGAGGTCACCCAGCTCGCCCTTCCTGCATCTCTCATTAGCGGGCCGACCACCAACTCTCCTGTTTCAACATTCCAGACATATATTGTGCCGTCTTCTGATCCAGCAGCAAGCAGACCTCCACTCGGCGATATGGTTGTTGAAGTGATTCTACTGATATAACCTCGTAGAGCCTTCTTCACAGGTGGCCAGTCCTCCAACAGACCACTTGAAAGTTCAAGCTGTGCGTTGTATGCCTTTCTGTAGTGCGTAGCTAGGTAGGAAGATGTTGGGGAGAATGACAGGGCTGATATGTAGATGTGAGCTGCTGACTGAGAAATACACTCGAAGAAGTAGGCCGCAAACAAGGCTCCATCCTTGGCCATCTTGACTACCGGCGAACTGGCGTCTTGGTCGGCAGTATCCTGTCAAATTGCCGAATTAGCTAGGTGACTGAATGGAAACAAAACGTAACGTACTTGGAGCCAATGCGACACAGCGTTGAGTGCACGGCTTGCTTTTCCAATGAACTTGAGGAGACTGGAGATCTCGAGCCAGAAAAGGAGATGGGTGTCCAATAGCTTCGTAACGGCAGAGAGCAAGTGGTCGGAGCTTGGACTCTTGGAGAGATGGAATGACCAGTGTTGGACTGCATACCGCAGGGAAAGGCTGACATGAAGGTCGAGACGATCTGAAAGATCTTCGTAATGGCTGTTTGGATAGTGCGAAGATGGTAGCTGACAGATGTTGAACCTCAGTCGCGTCTGCATGGCATGCAAACATCGTGATGCGAGATAGCTGTGAGAGGCGGAGTCTTGTATACCATAGAAGCATGTTTGCGACTTCTCGTGGGCTAAGAATTCGGGGAAGGATAGATGCGAGAATTGAAGGGTCCCATTGCCAGACGTTTGTGATAGCAAGACAGTCTCTAAACCGCCTAGGACATAGATTACATCTGCAGTAGCAACTGCCTCGAGATCCGTGGCACTTTCGTGACAACCAAGCAGTTCTTCCAACTCGATACGTGTAAGTGGCCGAACAGCAGCCAAAATAGTACCGACGATACGTTGGAAAGCGTGATGGATCCTGGCGTCTGGTTTCTCGCTAAATCGGCTTGCGAGAACGAGATGATACAGCTTCGACAGGTCTC
>Ga0247730_1001556_pt1 | contig 12489 bp, 9 predicted proteins | sample UWRJL073202C2_FD_180959 | JGI IMG/M metagenome (GOLD analysis project Ga0247730, IMG submission 180959) | Plant litter microbial communities from Arlington Agricultural Research Station in Wisconsin, United States - UWRJ-L073-202C-2 | ecosystem: Environmental > Terrestrial > Plant litter >...
CTGAGGAGAGAAGTGCATGACGCAAGTCACGGTGAAACAACTGGCCGATGAGGTCAAAACACCGGTAGAGCGCCTGTTGCAGCAGATGCGTGAGGCAGGTCTGCCGCACACCGCCGCCGAGCAAGATGTGACTGATATTGAGAAACAAGCCCTTTTGACTCATTTGAAAAGCGGTCACAAGGCGAAAGTGGAAGAACCGCGCAAGATCACTTTGCAGCGCAAAACCACTAGCACACTGCGTGTTGCTGGCAGCAAGAGCATCAGTGTTGAAGTACGTAAAAAGAAAGTTTTCGTTCAACGCAGCCCGGAAGAAATCGAAGCCGAGCGCAAGCGTGAGCTGGACGAACGTCGTGCTGTAGAAAATGCCGCACGTCAAAAGGCTGAAGAAGAAGCCCGTGCACGCGCCGAAGAAGAAGCGCGTCGCCAGCCTGCTGGTGCGCAAACCTCTTCTGATGCTGCCGGTGCTGTCGCCGCACCTGCGCCGGAGCCGACGCCAGTCGCTGCTGCTGCGCCTGTTCGCGAAACGCCTGCTGCTGCGCCGACGCCGACTCTCGACGTTCGCAAGCGTGAAGAACAGCGTCGTCCTGACAAACCTCGTGCCGATGACAACAGTCGTCGTGGCGGCGGTGGTGATGGCGAGCGTAAAAACGCTCCTCATCGCGCATCGGTCAAAGAAAAAGCGCCTGCTCCACGTGTTGCGCCACGCACTACCGACGAAGAAAGCGATGGCTTCCGTCGTGGTGGTCGCGGCAAGGCCAAGCTGAAGAAACGCAACGCCCACGGTTTCCAGAGCCCAACCGGCCCTGTTGTGCGCGAAGTGAAGATCGGCGAGACCATCACTGTTGGCGATCTCGCTCAGCAGATGTCGGTCAAGGCAGCTGAAATCATCAAGTTCATGTTCAAGCTGGGCACTCCAGCCACCATCAACCAGGTACTGGATCAGGAAACTGCCCAGCTGGTCGCCGAAGAACTGGGCCACAAAGTGACTCTGGTCAGCGACACCGCACTGGAAGATTCCCTGGCTGAGTCGTTGAAGTTCGAAGGTGAGACGTTCTCCCGTGCGCCGGTCGTGACCGTAATGGGCCACGTTGACCACGGTAAAACCTCGCTGCTCGACTACATCCGTCGTGCCAAGGTTGCTGCTGGCGAAGCCGGTGGTATTACCCAGCATATCGGTGCGTATCACGTCGAAACCGAGCGTGGCATGGTGACTTTCCTCGACACCCCTGGTCACGCCGCGTTTACCGCAATGCGTGCTCGTGGTGCCAAGGCAACCGATATCGTGATCCTCGTCGTTGCTGCTGACGACGGTGTGATGCCGCAGACCATCGAAGCCGTGCAACATGCCAAGGCCGCTGGTGTTCCGCTGGTCGTTGCAGTGAACAAGATCGACAAGCCAGGCGCAGACCTTGATCGCATCCGCAGTGAGCTTTCGGTTCACGGCGTGACGTCTGAAGAGTGGGGCGGTGATACGCCGTTCGTTTCGGTCTCCGCGAAAATGGGTACCGGCGTCGATGCATTGCTCGAAGCCGTTCTGTTGCAGGCCGAGGTTCTGGAACTGACCGCTACGCCGTCGGCCCCAGGTCGTGGTGTTGTGGTTGAATCGCGCCTTGATAAAGGCCGTGGTCCGGTTGCTACTGTTCTGGTTCAGGACGGTACGCTGCGTCAGGGCGACATGGTGCTGGTTGGTTCGAACTATGGCCGCGTTCGCGCCATGCTCGACGAGAACGGCAAGCCTATCAAGGAAGCAGGTCCATCCATTCCGGTCGAGATTCTTGGCCTGGACGGTACCCCGGATGCTGGCGACGAGATGAGCGTTGTTGCTGACGAGAAGAAAGCCCGTGAAGTGGCTTTGTTCCGTCAAGGCAAGTTCCGCGAAGTGAAACTGGCGCGCGCTCACGCAGGCAAGCTGGAAAACATCTTCGAAAACATGGGCCAGGAAGAGAAGAAGACGCTCAACATCGTCCTCAAATCCGACGTCCGTGGATCGCTGGAAGCCTTGAATGGCGCCTTGAATGGCCTGGGCAACGACGAAGTGCAAGTGCGCGTAGTCGGCGGCGGTGTCGGTGGTATCACCGAGAGCGACGCTAACCTGGCACTGGCTTCGAACGCGGTACTGTTCGGCTTCAACGTGCGTGCCGATGCTGGCGCTCGCAAGATCGTCGAGCAGGAAGGTCTGGATATGCGTTACTACAACGTGATCTACGACATCATCGAAGACGTCAAGAAAGCCCTTACCGGCATGCTTGGCAGCGACGTCCGGGAGAACATCCTGGGTATTGCCGAAGTTCGCGATGTGTTCCGTTCGCCGAAGTTTGGCGCGATCGCTGGTTGTATGGTTGTCGAAGGTGTTGTTCACCGTAACCGTCCAATCCGCGTACTGCGCGAAGACATCGTTATCTTCGAAGGCGAGCTGGAATCCCTGCGCCGCTTCAAGGATGACGCTTCGGAAGTTCGTGCCGGCATGGAATGCGGTATCGGCGTCAAGAGCTACAACGACGTCAAGGTCGGTGACAAGATCGAAGTCTTCGAGAAGGTCCAAGTGGCTCGCAGCCTCTAATTTGCGAGCTTCAGGAGCGATGGTGAGCGCCGCTTGCATATGCTCGGCGCCCGTCATGGGCTCTAAACGCAACGCCCGGTCCGGCTTCCGCCAGGCCGGGCGTTTGCCGCTTTCAGACCGCATGGCTTTTGCCATGGGTCAGTGACAGGTAACAAGACATGGCAAAAGAATACAGCCGTACCCAGCGTATCGGCGATCAGATGCAGCGTGAGCTGGCCCAGCTGATCCGTCGTGAAATCAAGGACCCCCGCGTAGGGCTGGTCACCATCACCGCCGTCGATGTCAGTCGCGATGTGGGACACGCCAAGATTTTCATGACCGTCATGGGTCAGGACAGCGCGGAAGAAATCGCCCAGACGATCAAAGTGCTGAATGCGGCAGCAGGTTTCCTGCGCATGCAGCTGGCTCGTGAAATGAAGCTGCGCAGCGTGCCTCAGCTGCACTTCCACTATGACGAAAGCGTCGTGCGTGGTGCGCATCTTTCTGCGTTGATCGAGCGTGCGGTGGCCGAAGACGGTCAACATCCGCAGGGCGAAAAGCCAGACGGTTCCGGGGAGTAAGGCGTGGCTCAGGTCAAGCGTATTCGCCGCAATGTCAGCGGGATCATCCTGCTCGATAAACCGCTGGGTTTCACCTCAAACGCAGCGTTGCAAAAAGTGCGCTGGTTGCTCAACGCCGAAAAGGCAGGGCACACCGGCAGCCTCGATCCCCTGGCCACCGGCGTGCTGCCGTTGTGCTTTGGCGAGGCGACCAAGTTTTCGCAATATCTGCTTGATTCGGACAAGGGTTACGAAACCCTGATGCAACTGGGCAAAACCACTACCACGGCAGACGCTGAAGGTGAGGTTTTACAGACGCGTCCGGTAACCGTTGGTCGTGCCGAAATCGAAGCGGCATTGCCGGGTTTTCGTGGACAAATCAGTCAGATACCACCGATGTACTCAGCCCTCAAGCGTGATGGCCAGCCGTTGTACAAACTGGCGCGTGCGGGGGAAGTGGTGGAGCGCGAGGCGCGTTCTGTTACTATTGCGCGCCTGGAATTACTGGCGTGTGAAGGCGAAACTGCACGGCTGTCGGTTGACTGCACCAAGGGCACCTATATTCGTACCCTGGTTGAAGACATCGGCGAGCGACTGGGTTGTGGTGCTTACGTCGCAGAGTTGCGCCGCACGCAGGCAGGGCCTTTCGATCTTTCCCAGACTGTAACCCTGGAAGAGCTCGAGGCAGTTCACGCCGAAGGCGGGAATGAAGCAGTTGATCGCTTCCTGATGCCGTCGGACAGCGGGCTGTTGCACTGGCCGCTGCTGCAGTTTTCCGAGCACAGTTCGTTTTACTGGCTGCATGGTCAGCCAGTCAGAGCACCGGACGCGCCGCAGTCAGGCATGGTTCGGGTGCAGGATCATGAAGGACGCTTCATCGGGATCGGTGAAGTGAGCGAAGACGGGCGAATCGCGCCGCGTCGATTGATTCGGTCAGAATGACCGGACCCACCGAGTCAGGGTTTCCTGGCTCAGTGGTAATGAGGGTGGCTGTTAACAGGCATGGTCATCCCTCACTTTTTAATACGAGAGTCTGCTCTCGGCCTGTTGAAGTCGTTTCTCTGAAACGATTTCCTGATAAAAGGATTGCCCACATGGCACTCAGCGTTGAAGAAAAAGCTCAGATCGTAACCGACTACCAGCAAGCTGTTGGTGACACTGGTTCGCCAGAAGTGCAAGTTGCACTGCTGACCGCCAACATCAACAAACTGCAAGGTCACTTCAAGGCCAACGGTAAAGATCACCACTCCCGTCGTGGTCTGATCCGTATGGTAAACCAGCGTCGCAAGCTGCTGGATTACCTGAAAGGCAAAGAAGTTAGCCGTTACAGCGCCCTGATCGCGCGTCTGGGTCTGCGTCGCTAATAACGACTCAGGTAGAGGTTGGTTGTCTGTCGCAGGCTCATCGGTTGTTTCGGTGTGCCGGGCAGGCTCCCAGCCTCAAGTTTTATCTGGACTGCCGACGGGTCCGATTCCCGCCGCTGCCCAAGAATTCGCAAGAAACCAGTTCCCCCAAGAGCCACAAAGAAGGTAGGAAACCGTGAACCCGGTAATCAAGAAGTTTCAATTCGGTCAATCGACCGTAACCCTCGAGACAGGCCGCATTGCCCGTCAAGCTTCTGGTGCAGTATTGGTCACCGTTGACGACGACGTCACCGTGCTCGTGACTGTGGTCGGCGCCAAGCATGCAGACGCCAGCAAAGGCTTCTTCCCCCTTTCCGTGCACTACCAAGAAAAAACCTACGCCGCAGGCAAGATCCCCGGCGGTTTCTTCAAGCGTGAAGGCCGTCCTTCCGAAAAAGAAACCCTGACCTCGCGTTTGATCGACCGTCCGATCCGCCCCCTCTTCCCTGAAGGCTTCATGAACGAAGTGCAGGTTGTCTGCACCGTCGTTTCCACCAGCAAAAAAACCGATCCGGACATCGCTGCGATGATCGGTACTTCGGCTGCGCTGGCGATCTCCGGCATTCCGTTCGACGGCCCTATCGGCGCCGCGCGCGTTGCTTTCCACGAAAGCACCGGCTACCTGCTGAACCCGACTTACGAGCAACTGAAAGCATCGAGCCTGGACATGGTCGTTGCCGGTACGTCCGAAGCGGTATTGATGGTTGAATCGGAAGCCAAAGAGCTGACCGAAGACCAGATGCTGGGCGCTGTGCTGTTTGCTCATGACGAATTCCAGTCGGTCATCAAAGCAGTCACCGAACTGGCTGCCGAAGCTGCCAAGCCTACCTGGGCCTGGGCACCCAAGCCTGAAGCCACTGCATTGCTGGGTGCTATCCGTTCCGAATTCGGCGACGCGATTTCCCAGGCTTACACCATCACCGTCAAGGCTGACCGCTATGCACGTCTGGGCGAGCTGAAAGATCAGATCGTTGCCAAGCTTGCTGTGGAAGAAGGCAGCCCGTCTGCCAGCGAAGTGAAAGCGGCTTTCGGCGAAATCGAATACCGCACCGTTCGCGAAAACATCGTAAACGGCAAGCCACGTATCGACGGTCGCGACACCAAGACCGTACGTCCGCTGAACATCGAAGTCGGTGTTCTGCCCAAGACTCACGGTTCGGCACTGTTTACCCGTGGTGAAACTCAGGCGCTGGTTGTAGCGACCCTGGGTACTGCACGTGACGCACAGTTGCTCGACACCCTTGAAGGCGAACGTAAAGACCCGTTCATGCTGCACTACAACTTCCCTCCGTTCTCGGTGGGCGAGTGTGGCCGTATGGGTGGCGCAGGTCGTCGTGAAATCGGTCACGGCCGTCTGGCTCGCCGTTCGGTCCAGGCGATGCTGCCTGCTGCCGATGTGTTCCCGTACACCATTCGTGTGGTGTCGGAAATCACCGAGTCCAACGGTTCGAGCTCCATGGCTTCGGTCTGCGGCGCTTCCCTGGCCCTGATGGACGCCGGCGTTCCGATGAAGGCACCTGTTGCCGGTATCGCCATGGGTCTGGTTAAAGAAGGCGAGAAATTCGCCATCCTGACCGACATCCTGGGTGACGAAGACCACCTCGGCGACATGGACTTCAAAGTAGCGGGTACTGCCAAAGGCGTTACCGCGCTGCAGATGGACATCAAAATCAAAGGCATCACCGAAGAAATCATGGAGATCGCTCTGGGCCAAGCCCTGGAAGCGCGCCTGAATATCCTTGGTCAGATGAACCAGATCATCGGCACATCGCGTACCGAGCTGTCGGAAAATGCTCCGACCATGATCGCGATGAAGATCGACACCGACAAAATCCGTGATGTCATCGGTAAGGGCGGCGCGACCATCCGTGCGATCTGTGAAGAGACTAAAGCTTCGATCGATATCGAAGACGACGGCTCGATCAAGATCTTTGGCGAAACCAAGGAAGCCGCTGAAGCAGCACGTCAGCGCGTTCTGGGTATCACCGCAGAGGCAGAGATCGGCAAGATCTACGTGGGTAAGGTTGAGCGCATCGTCGACTTCGGCGCATTCGTCAACATCCTGCCTGGCAAAGACGGCCTGGTGCACATCTCGATGCTGAGCGATGCTCGGGTTGAGAAGGTGACCGACGTGCTGCAAGAAGGCCAGGAAGTTGAAGTACTGGTCCTGGACGTGGACAACCGCGGCCGTATCAAGCTGTCGATCAAAGACGTAGCAGCGGCGAAAGCATCGGGCGTCTAATCGCTCCCAGCTTGCTCTGTTGTTGAAAAGGACCCTTAGGGGTCCTTTTTTTATGAGCGCTTTTAAGGGGTTACGTTAATAACGGCAGGATTGGCGCTGGTCAGAACATGCAACTTGCAATCGGAACTTTATGTAAACGGGCAATCTGCACGACCAATCGTTCAGATGAAAAATATAACCTATTGATTTTTATAGGTTTTAAATGCCTGATCGGTTTGGCACACCGCTTGCGATATATACCGTAACCCTGCAGCGATACGCTTGCTGCAGATTCTGAGAAAAACAGGAGTTACTCGTATGAAGAAGTTCGCTATCGCTGCTGCCACCGCTGCTCTGACTCTGACCATGGCCAACGTTGCCCTGGCCGAGACCTCCACTAAAGCGCCGATGGTAGTTGCTGCAAACGAAGTCGCCAAAACCAAAGAAGCTACTTCCGACACTTGGATCACCACCAAGGTCAAATCTGATCTGCTGACCGAGAAAGGCATTCCAGGCTCCGACATCAAGGTAGAAACCAACAAAGGTGTGGTTTCCCTGTCGTCGACCGTTGCTATCACAGAAGCTCAGAAAACTACTGCTGTAGCCATCACCAAGAAAATCAAAGGCGTCAAAGCTGTTTCGGCTGACGGCCTGAAAGCTGAGTAATCAGCCATAGACAGGAAATGACCATGGAAAACGATCAGTCGGCATTCATGATGAGCGCTGACTGAACGATTAAAGGTTCATGCGAAAGACCACAAGGACGTGGTCATTACAGGCCTCGGCGATTACGTCGGGGCCTGTTCTATTGTGGGCACGCAAAACCCTGTAGGAGCGAACGTGTTCGCGAGAAAAGGTCCTGACCCTCGACCGCTTCACGGCCAAGTTCGCTTCTACAGTTAGAGCATCAACTCCTACGGGGCGAGGATCACTTACCGCGCTTGCTGTCGATCAACACCAGCCGGCCGCCCTCGAATCGCAGGTACTGATACATGCCGTTGTTAGGCCCGTATATCCATTCCTGCACCTGAACCTGATCCACCTGACGGAAGTGATTAACCGTCTCCTTGTAGCCGATCACGTCCTGGCTCACCGGCTGGCCGCATTTCTGCTGCACCTCGAACATCCGGTCACCCACGCTGATCAGCTGGCTGCCGCAACGCAGCGTCCCAGCCTGAGCCAGTGCCGACATCATCGATAACCCAAGTCCAACCCAAAACGCTGCTCGTACGTTCTTCAAATGCCGTTACTCGCTGTCCAGATGCAGTGGGCTGATGACGCGCCCGTCTTTTTCCGCCTGACCCAGGCTTGAGTCGACGAAATACACGCGATCATCCGCCAGTTGACCCTTGTCGACCAGATAGTCCTTGATGCTGCTGGCGCGCGCTTGACCCAACTGACGCAGCAGCAGCGCGCTTGAACTCCAGGATTTAAGCACCGCTTCACGCATCTTGCCCTGGCGCTCTTCCTTGCCCAGATCAACCCATTCGGCGGGCGGCTGCTGTTTGAGGCGTGTGCGATAGATGCCTTCGAGCATCGGTGGTTTTTCGCTGTCAGGCACCTGCAGATCGCTCGCTTGAGCCGGGACTTTATCGCCCCGGCGCTGGAGGATCTTGTAATACGTGCTTTGGTATTCGCGCTCCAGACGTTGCTGAGCAATCAAAGGTCCGTCGCTGGATTCGGCGCTGGTGCCCTCGATTTCCAGGCGCAGTGCCGGACGCTCCTTGAGGGCCGCCGATAGCTTGTCCAGGGACGCTTGGGCTTCACCGCTCAGTTCATCCGAACCGGCTGCGAACGATACCGTGCCCAAGTCTTGCGAGCCGCCGCCGCTGACCAGCCCACCGATGAACTTGAACGGCGCGGTGGCTGCACGTACCACCAGATTGCGCAGGGTCTGCCAGACAATTGGCATCACGCTGAACTGCGGATTGTTCAGGTCTCCCGAGACCGGCAGTTCGATGGAAATCTTGCCGTCGGAATCCTTGAGCAATGCGATGGCGAGCTTGAGCGGCAAACTGACAGCGTCAGGGCTGTCAACCTTCTCACCCAACTGCAGCTGTTCGAGCACCACCTTGTTCTCGGCTTTGAGCTGGCCTTTGGTGATCAGGTAATGCAGATCAAGATTCAGCCGGCCCTTGCGGATGCGATAGCCCGCGAACTTTCCGGAGTAGGGCGTCAGGTTGGTCAGCTCGACGCGCTTGAAGCTGGTGGCGATGTCGAGGCTTGCCAGCGGATCGAAGGGGTTGAGCGCACCCTTGATGGTCACCGGCGCGTAACGGTCGACCTTGCCGTTGATATTCACGCTGGCAGGTTTGTTCTGACGATTGTCCAGGGTGCCGATCTTGCCATTGAGCTGCTGAACGGCGGTGGCGAAATTGGGCGTCAGGCTGAAGTCAGCGAAGTTGGCCGAGCCGTTGTTGATGTTCACTTCACCGATATGGATGCCCATAGGCTTTTCGTTACTGGCCGCCTTGGTTTTTGCCGCGGCAGCGTTGGTGCTGCTGTCCGCAGGCTGGGGCACCAAGAGGTCGTTGATGTTGGTGGTGCGATCGTCGGCGATGATGAAGCGCGCGTAAGGCTGCTCAAGATTGACCTGCGCGATGGTCAGGCTGTCACCGAGCTGGAAATTCAGGCCTTCGAGATTCAGCTGCTGCCAGCGCACGAAGTCCCGGGATTTCAGGGTATCCAGCGTGTGCAGCTGATTGACCTGGACCTTGCCAGTCACGCCCAATGCCAAGGGCTCAGTGCTTTTCAGGTCCACGGCAAGATCGGAATTGAGCATGCCGCTGCGCACTTCGAGCCGGATGAACGGCGTTACGTAGGCTTGCGCGACCCGCAGATCGATATCTCGAGTGGTGACGTTGAGCTTGGCGCGAACCGGGGCCAGATTCACCTCACCCTCGGCGGTCAGCTTGCCCTGCTTGCCCAGCCCGGTGTCGAGCTTGAGGTTGAAGGGCGATTTATTGAGGCTGTCGAAATTGCGAACATCCAGATTCATTGGCCCAAGGTCGATCTCGACCGGCTCCTTCGGAACGCGGTCAGCCAGATGCACCTTGTAGTCGCGCAGTTGAACGTCGCGCAGCAGGACCTGCCAGGGTTTGCTTGGTGCAGCAGCAATTTCCGCTTTCTTGGTTTCCGTACCCGATGCAGCAGCCGGCTCTTTCTTTGCCGCTTCACTGGCTTTGGCAGGCTGACTGGCGAAAAGCTTTTGCCAATCGATCTGACCATCGGATTCTCGCGCCGCCCAGGTCTCCAGTCCATTGCTGCGGATCTTGCCGACCGTGACCAACTGTTTGGCCAGGTCGATAGAAGTTTCGCTCACCTCCAGATTCTTCAAGCGCACCAGTGGACGGCCATCGGGCGCGTTAATCCCGAACGGTGCGACGCTAAGGGAGGTGTTATCCAGCAGCAACTCGGTTTCTTTGGCCAGGCTGAGCTTGTAGTGGGTGTTCAGGTTGAGAATGCCGTCTTGCAGGGCCAGCGGTAACGCATCGCGCACGTAGGGCCACCAGACTTTCATCTGGCCATCGGTGACTTTGAGTGTGCCTTCGGAAGTGATCGGTACCAGACTGATGCGCCCGACCCAGTCGATCTGCCCGCCCGCAGGGCCCGCTGCGACCAAGGTCATGTCGGCGTTGTCTTCAGGCAATGTGCTGAGGTTTTTCAGCTCGAAATCCAGGGCGTCGTACAGGAATTCGATTGGTTCGCTTGGGCGCAAGTCCCGGAAATGCACATAACCGCTGGCCAGTTTGATTTCGCCGATGCGCAAGGGGAACGGTTTGCTCGGCGGCTCGTCAGGTTTGGCAGGTTCGCTTGGCGGCAGTTTGAACAACTGCGCCAGATTGAGCGTGCCGTCCTTGGCGAACAGCAATTCGGTCTTGGGCTTGTCCAGCTCCACTGCCTTGAGGTGCAGGGCGCGGGTCCACAGGCTGTCGATCTGCAGGTTGGCGTAAAGCCGCTCGAAGCCCACGTCTTCCTTGCCGGGAGCGCCGATATTCAAGCCCCACAACGTCACTTCAAGGCTATACGGATTGAGTTCCAGTCGGTCTAGTTTTGCCGGGACAGTTGAGTAGTTCGCCAACTGTTGGTTGATCACCCGCAATGCAATGCCGGGCAGAATCAAAAACCCCAGCAAACTGTAGAGTGCGAAAACGGCCAGCAAGGCGCCAATAGCGCGTTTCAATCCTTTGGGCATGTGGGGTGTCGACTCTCTTTATAGGAGGTCCTTGGAGTATGGCACGCCAATCTGGTTCCGAAATCGGTTGTTACAGGCCCTGTAGGAAGTTTCCCAAATACAGCCGGAATGTCAGAACTGCAGGATCAGTGTCTTCAACGGCGGCTGCTGATCCATGGACGGAAAGTCTGCGCCAGGGGTTAATACCTGGGATTCACGCACGGGGCGGCCAATTTTGGTGGCACAACGCAGCACCTGATCGCGCCAGTCTTCCAGGTTGACCTTCGCCAGGTTGTTGCAGCAGATCAGAACGCCGTTTTCGGCGGTGGTCAAAATGGCCGGCTTGAGCAGGCTCTGGTAATCGCGCAGCAAATCAACAGTGCCAAAAGCGCTCTTGGCCCACGCAGGCGGGTCGAGCAGCACCAGATCGTATTGGCGCTGTTCCAGGCGAGGATAATCCGGCAATTTGTGACCGCGACGTGCGGCAATCGGAAGGCCTGCCAGTTGGCGAATCGCTGGAAAGTAGTCCGATTGAATGAATTGCATGGCCTGCAGTTGCGGGTTCAGCAGGCCGTTTTCGCGTCCGACGGCCAGATTGCCCTCGGCAAAATCCAGATTGCACACCTCACTGGCGCCGCCCGCCGCTGCGCTCAAGCCAACGCCGCAGGTGTAGGCGAACAGATTGAGCACGCTTTTGCCGGCGCTGTGATCCTTGACCCAACCCCGGGCATTGCGCAGGTCCAGAAACAGCAGCGGATCTTGCCCGGCATGTCGCCCGCGCACCCGATAGTTCAAGCCCCATTCGTGGCCGATCATGTCTTGCAGCGCTGTGTCATCGGCCTTGTAAACCGAGTCGTTGCGGTCGATGCGCGAATTGCCCTGGGAGCGGTCGTTATAGACCAGCAATGTGTCCAGGCCCAGTTGACTGTTCACCTGTGCGTGCGCTGCCAGCAGGGATTCGCGATCAAGGCTGTTATGGAAGCTCTGGATCAGCAACTGCGGGCCGTAGCGATCGATGGTCAGGCCGCTGGCGCCTTCCTGGCTGCCGTGGAACAGGCGATAGCAATCGGTGCCCTGAGCGTGCAGTTCAGCCAGCAGCGATTGGCGATTATCGAGGGCGACGCGAAGCGCCTGATTCAGCGAAGACATGCACGGCGCCTTGGTATCGGAATGAGGCGCGGGAGTTTAGCAGTTTGGCAAATTGAGGTCTTGTGACGCTCGATCATCGCTCTGTAGGAGCCAACTCGTTGGCGAGGCTTTTCAAGCGTTAAATCAGTTATTGCCTCGCGAACAAGTTCGCGCCTACAGAGGCGTGATACTCGATTCCTGAACGCTCCCTGAAGACTTTTCCGATACCCCGTGTGGGCACTTTCCTACGGTTTACTCTCCTTAAAGCCGGGCGTAATCTTCGCCCGTTTTCAACCAACGCGGAGACCCTCAGTGGGTACTAGTTCGAGCGACAGACGTCAGCCGGTATTGATCACCGGCCAATCCTCGGCACGCTAGCGCGCAGTCTTTGTGCTGCCGCCAGCTCGCCGACTACGCGAGAGGCGGCAGCTGGCAGGTTCTGTTCTGATCCTGCTCCTGTCCTT
>Ga0247730_1001559_pt1 | contig 12465 bp, 11 predicted proteins | sample UWRJL073202C2_FD_180959 | JGI IMG/M metagenome (GOLD analysis project Ga0247730, IMG submission 180959) | Plant litter microbial communities from Arlington Agricultural Research Station in Wisconsin, United States - UWRJ-L073-202C-2 | ecosystem: Environmental > Terrestrial > Plant litter >...
TTCACAAGCTCCCACGGCCAACCTGACGGACTGACATTCTGCACAACTGCGTAAGTCATGATTTTGGGTGCATCGACTGGTTCCGCACAGATCAAGCTGATCTCCTTGAGCTGACCAGCTCGAAAATGGCTCTCCACCGTGTCAAAAAAGGAGAGCCACGAATCAGCCTTGATTTCCCGGGACACCGGTCCAACACGTAGTCTCTGTAGATCTGGAAGGAGGTTTTCCCTGTTGGGCGAGAGCAACTCTGCAATGTTGACAATGTCGCTCGAATTAACTGGGTGTGCAGCAGTGAGGTCCAGTGATTGAAGCATGGGAACGACCTCAAGAAGAAGACGTGGTGAGGAAAGGACAAGCAGATTTCTGAGCGGATCGTGATTAAAAGAGAAAGGAAGCCCTTGGAGGGTGAGGTGCCTCAGTTTGGTAAATACTGTTCCTTTGAACGCTATCCCGACTACTTTCCAAGCGCTACCTGCGTCCCCACTTGCGGTCGTACCTCCGAGGCTGGGAGGGCAAGAAATGCTCAAAGCACTGAGCGAAGAAAGATCGAACGCACGCAACAGCTTCTTATTTTCTCCTCGGGCGAAGGTTAAACCAAGCGCTTTGATGTTGGGCATGCGGATTTGAAAGCCATTGTATGAGGTATCAGAGCAGTTTACGAACCTCACCGTGTCAACACTGGGAGGCAGGGCCTCCATAAGCTCGTTGAGGGTAGTCGTGCTCGGCTGAGTGTTTCTGCGTTGCGAAAGCCAAGTCGGACCAATAAACTCGATACTTTTCAATGTTTCAAGCTTGGATAGGAGGAGAAGGTGTGTGTGATCTATGGCACTTGGAAATGGAACAGAGATTGTCTGCAGACCGTTCATATTTCTGTCCATGAGCCATTGTTGGAGTATGTTACCTGGTGCAGCGCACTCTAACACCGGCAATACTAATGAGCGTACACCAGGAATCCCCTCTTGTAGGCCAGGAGGAACCGAGTCCATGTTATTGCTCACTAGGAGTCTTTCCCATTTGAGAGATGTGCTGGCGAGAGTCTTCCACCTGGCTTTGTCGCTATCTGTCTTAGGCCATCCCCTAAGAATAACTGACAAAGGATGGGTAGTGGACCGTTGTAAATGCAGCTGAATCGCCTCAATCGAAGGACCGAAAGAGGATGATTCGTGTCTGCCATGTCGGGTGACATCGAGTTTGATAGTAGACCATATACGTGGGAATGACAGAGCAGCGTCGCGCCATCGTCTACACACAGAAGCTAGCGTGAATGGGGACAAGTGCCCTATGGAGAGCTTCCTTGATTCCATTGCGTATTCCTCCCCCCAAATCGGGACGAAATGTATGAAGATCTCTTCAAGCAAGTCTACAGGCAGTCGGCGAACCGGCGCTTCCAGGGTCAGCAAAACTTGCTGATGAGCTTGGAGACTGCTCAACCGCTGCTGCAGGTCGCTCAGATGACGCTTTAGCTCGTCAATGTCTTCAACGGTGGCTGCAATGTTAACAGATGTGGCTATCTTCTGACTGGAAATGGCTTCTAGATCACCGCTCGTATCTGGGATCCAGCCTGCTCGTATGCGATGTAACAACAGGTCGAGAGGGATTTCGGTTGAAATTTCGGTACTAGACTCTAGAGGCTTTGTAGGAGTCTAGTGCGGGGAATTAGACTTCCATGCAGATGGCTCGAGAGCAGTCAAAAGCATTTACGACTTGCTCATGGTCTGACATGGTAATGATGATGGTTGAAGTTCAACTTTCCTTTAGCGTTTATTGTGAGGAAGGGCCACAAACTTACTGAACTGCAAACACCAAATTACAGTCGCATAAGTCAGGCGGCTTGATTTTGATTTGGTAATATCGTGAACAAGGCAAAAGCCAAAAGATCTTGACGAGAGTGGGATTCGAACCCACGCCCTTTCGGACCAGATAATCTTCAGATCCATCGATCTGTGGTCTCCTTAGTCTGGCGCCTTAGACCGCTCGGCCATCTCGCCTTGGAAGAGTGAATGTTTGTGGCCAGGAATCCTGAAAAAATTATGTCTTGCAGGTATTTCAAGGAATTATCTGTGCTTTTCACTAGATGGATAGACAAATAGATGTGGAAGAAAGGACGCCGTGAGAGCGTCATCAACGCCAACTGGTAGTGAGCGGTTGCCGAAGGATGCCGACTTGGATGCCGCTTTTCACTTCGTCTCTACTCTAGTCGTTTCATTGCTCTTGCTCCTCACGTCCATCATCTCAGCCAGATTTGCTCTCTATGGCCTGCGTCCCTTACATTTCATGCTGCACTCACCTGCCACTGATACGCTCGTGCTTTCTCCTGGCTCTTTCCCTCTGTGTCAAACAAATAATGTGCACATATGTGCATGCATTCGAAATATCTCCCCCTTTATGCCAATCTGAGAGGCTTACATACTTGCTACGTCCACATACATGGCGCATACATGTCAATTGATCTGCTGTCCGAGGTCTCGAGGATGCGTTTTAACATAATGAGCGCAGATCTCATTGTTGGCTGTACGCAAGTTGACTCTGGCTCTCAAATGGCGCAATAACAAGTTTCAGTAACAATATCTGGAGAGAATTTAGATCATTATTTGGGTTCTCGCAGTTTTAGGACACAGACCTTTTACTTGTATCTTGGGAGGCTGCAGTCAGGGCGTACATCTTGTCGACAATATAGATTCTGCAGCAGAAATCATCCTGAGGACACGAGGGTTTATGTTACTACGCTGCCTTTCAGTGAGCATGTGCTTGTTGGGCTTGAAGACTATACGATCCCATCTAAACATACTTGCCTAGATAATAATGAGAGCCTTTGCTATTACCTCCCACCGAACATGGGTCACTCGCCTTGCCTAGACTTCCTCGGATATGCGAAGAAAACGGCAACGTGCTTCTTCACTGGATCACAACCGTTTACTAACTGATTACTGTCAGGTCGTAGAACCGCTACGTGACAATGTAGGAGATAAGAAAATCATTGGAGGCAGTGTGTAGATGTATTTAAGTAGCGATTATGTCTTTATGTTAGCTATGAATACATGGATTTCATTGCATTCTTATCTCCTGTGCGATGTTTTGTATACGCAAAATGCAACGATTTAGAACGCTCTGGCTGGTTCTATACAGCTCTGACCAGCTCTGCAAGTCTCTCAGAGCCGTTGCAGTATGCTCTGGAAGCTCTGAGAGACTCTAGGAAACGGGCACTTGTCTCTCAAGCTCTTCGTGCTCTAGAGTCTCCAGAGACCCTCAGAGAACAGCCAGGGTTTACTGATGTACCTATTATACTATCCATACAGTTGTGCATATTCGATGTGCAAGTCGTTGCCTGTCGGTTTACCGTACTACTCGACCTTGAGTTGGCCTCCGTCCTTCTCAGGCTTGAGGGAAAGTTTGTGTCGCAACACTCGTCGTGGCTATTTGCCACTTCCCTTCCCTATCTAAATTTCGCATGTCTAGTTTGTTCTATTTCTGTCAAAGCATATTCCTCTGACGCAGTTTCAGATACCAATACATATTCACAGTCCGTGTCTGTTTCCTCCCGCTGATGATGAAACTTGGTGGCTTGGGTACCGCGCTGTTCTCCACTGTATGTCCTCTCCTCTCCACTGTTTTAACCTTCACCGCGCTTACAAGGCGAGGGTGTAGGCGTGTAGGCTCCCTGGTTACTCACCCTGAAGCTTGCTCTCAGCACTGCCTTCCGCTGAAGCCAAATGTCCGACGTCTGCCTTCAAACTTCCCTATCGAGGCCATTTGCTGGAATGCAGGCTAGACGGACCGAGCGCCTATCAGGCCTATTGAACACGTTTCCGAAGCATCAGCGCCTGACAAGGACTTTCAAGCAGAAAGGGGTGGGTGGCTTGAACACGATGTGATTATCGAGAATGATCTAGGCTCCCGTGGTGCGAGTGGATTTCCCCATGACTGGCCCAGAGAATAGGTACTAGCCCATGTACGTAGGTCAAGGAGCAATACAGCTGCTGAGGTCATTCGTCCTTCCGTCCATGCATTTTCCGGGTCTAGGGTCATAAACTTCTTTGTAGACCGCAGACTGCACACATCTGGTCTAGTGGGACCATATTGACAATTAAGTTCATTAGTCTAAGAACACGCATGCTAGGTGAGGTCCGTGAGGCGTGTTTTTGACGGGCGAGAAGTCACAGCTGTGGGGTGCTTAGTCATGCGCTTGCATGTACCGGACGCTCGGCGTAGCCTCAGGCTTGGGCACAACCACGACAATCACCCCACTCAGCTACGACCGTTCTCCAGCTTTAGACCTCATTTTATTCTCTCTATTCCGTGTACGCAATGGTCGAAAGTAGGACAGATTAATTGCAATTGTGCGTTCACTCCTATCACTCACGCTAGCGGCAGTCGCTGACCTGGCGGATGCAAATTTCTCGTGTACTCCTACAGGCTTCAATTCGCTCCAACATGCATGGCCATGAAGATACGATGGGCCTGATTGACTCCTCTCATATGCCTTACAACGACCGCTCTTCTCTGCCCCTCAACTTCTACTCTTCATCGACTACTGATCTTCACGGATTTCATTGTACCAATAATTTACAGACATCCCCTAGCTTTTCCCCTTACCACCAGTGTACTTTCACCGACATGCACCCACTCAGTGGGCACTTAGACACTCGCGCATGTGCCGTATACCCCTCCACAGACTCCAAGCCCTTCGTCGATCAGCAGCGTTCGTATTACCATGTCTTTGGGCATAGTCAAGGTGGCCTCCTGGACTCCCCTCTAGTCTCATCGCCAGTGGAACTTCCTCTTTCGCCTCCTCGCACCTTGCCCATTGGCACGCGCCCGCTCCCTGCAGATGACAACGAAGACGCACTCAGTCCATTTGGAGCGCCCCAGCATTTCGGCTTCGACTCAATGCAGAGGTGTTACCGCGGAGGAGAGGTGAATAGTCGCTCACCATCGCTCTCACCCGAATGGGAGGAGACCTTACCACAGGAGGAATCCTGCACATTGCGAGGCTATCCCTTTCCCCCACAGTTCTCCCCACCAGAAACTCCCAGTCCGGGCTCAAGCACGGACAGCGAGTCAGAGTTGCCACTGGAGACGCCACAATCCTCTATATACGAGCTCCCTTTCGACGATTCTTGCCCGTACGGGCAGGACGACTATGACGACTTCAACAGTGACCTCTTATCGTCGCCCTGTGGTCGGTCTTTGACTGATCTGCCAGACTTTGACGAAACGCCGCCACTGTCGTCGCCTTCCCCTTCCAGTTACTTACTCAATCTCCCCGCTGAATTACCCGACAGCGACCTTCTCCCTATCGACCTGGGCTTTTCCTTTGACGAGGGTAAGGAGGAACAACCCCTCCTGTTCTCACACGAGCCAGGCCCACCGCTCTCGCCCTCTCTTGAGGCTTTGGAATGTGAGATCGACCCTTCTCTCATCGAAGGTTGCTCGGATCCGGACCTGCAGCGTCTAATCGAGCTTCGCCGCAAATCTCATGCTACGGTGCAATCAGCGCGTCGGATGGAAGAGGAGATGCTGCAGAGTGGCGACTATCAAGGACGCACGGCGGCCAAACGTCTCAGGAAGCGAGAAAAAGATAGAGCAAAGGAGATCACCTCCATGCTCCGCCTGAAACTCGCTCCAACAACTGCCGAGCCTCTATCGCCTGTGATGTTGGGCAAGGAGCCCGTTCGAACCATGTCCCACCTGGTCGCGAAAATGCTCTTCAGGCGTAAGGATATCTGCAAACCCATGTCTCCTAGATACGAGTCTTGGGAGGAGGGCGATCGCAGACATTCCTGTAGTAGTATCGGCGCTGGCAGTAGTAGTCGGAAATCCCCGCTGCCGGAGAATGCCTGTTCTTCTGATATGGACTAGTCTTGCTGGTAAGCAATCGCTCACCTTCATTCTCGTTGCGATCGGACTAACGTTCCATTCTATAGGACAAGCACAGGTTTTACTGGACTTTCTGTATGTTGTATTGGTGTACGGGTGGTTCTACTGTTCCATGGCGTGCGTATTCGCGCAGGTTATTTCGTATTGCTTTGCTGTTGTTCGCACACCCCCATTCCCCGCTCCGCATTCTCCTTTGTAGCAGTAGCCCTGGGCTGTCTTTCAAGTTCATTTCATCCGCTTCATTTTTGAATCATTTTATATATCACCCTTTTGCTTCTTCTACTTCTAAAAACGTACATACATATTTTCTAGCTACAGACTTTTCTTGTGATGCCCTTTGATTGTTTATGACATGTTCAGACGATGTCGTCAGGACATTGCACTGATTGTTGCTCGATAGTGCTGCAGTAGACTTTTGAGAATCTCCCGAGCGAATTGGTGAGTTGTTGATGTTGTAAAATGCGTAGCTAACGTGGGTCCGCTTGTGAACTTGAGAATTGGGGCGACCTCGAGGCATGGCGCATCGATTCAACGTAAATAAAAGGCCCTCTTGCCTAGAATATTGACAAATCCAACATCAATATACTGGACATGTCTTCTACAATGGATGCTCAATATTCCACAATCAACGAGATTTGATTGTGGTGTCAGAAGAAGGTGGAATGTAATTCTGCATGTAGTTCAATAGGTAATACTTGAGAGCGCCGTTCAGTACCCGAATTGCAATTATTGTGAGAATGGAAGATGAATCGCGGGCTAGTCGCAGATGAAGTATTTCCTTCGACGTATTCCTATTTGTGAGAAGGAGCGGTGTCCGAACACGATAGTAAAAGGGGACTGTTCTCGAGGCCTCCAATCGTTTCTGTTCGATCGCGGGTTGCTGTATGTGGGGCCATTAAGTCAGCAAAGTGCTAAATATAACAGAACAAGGTCACGAACAGTATGTTTCTTTTGGAGTAGACGTTCTGTAGGTTCTCTTAACAGTGATTGGTTCATGGGTTTTCAAGATGTCGAGGAGTCGGAAAGCATTTGATAGCCGTCGTTGCTCGAGTAAGACTTTTAGCGGCCAATGGCAACACGTACAGAGAGGCTCACGAGGTGGATAGAAATCAATCTCTCATTCAATAGTCAACAGTTCTTGGACACGCCATGGATCTGAAGCCGCGTATGACAGGCCAACATCATGGAAACATGTCTTCCGAATCAAGATGCGGAGCTATAGGAGACAAGATTATATGAGCAGTCTCTTATCAGGTTCGACGTACAAGGTATTCTATAGGATCGATTTCAGTAATTGCTTCCCGATATCGTTCATCGCAAATCAAGATAGTTGTAGGAGACGTCTCCCGAAGGCCAGAGCAAGAGAACCGGTGTCCATATTGTCCTCTCGTTGAGGTTTGGAAGGGTTGAATGTCAGAAATGATCCGCTGGCCACGAAGAATTGCAAGAAATCCGAAGTTCTGCTCCCTATAGACAATAATGAGACGACAGACTCAGGAGTATTACTAATAGCGTGCGCCGTGAATGCACTTCAGATGGAAAGTGAGGAGCTGATATCAGTTGCAGCATTCAAGACGCTCTCAGAGCGGGCAGGTTACTAGGCTGGGGGTCTGAATCGTGCAGAAATCGATGCCTCCAGGATGGGTTGCCTTCCAGGAATTTTGATTTGTGTGGTTCCAGAATACCACTGAGAGTACAGATCTACTTGGTTGTATAGGCGCATATATGGGCCAAGGTTTCTTCCGAGGAGGCGGAGTGAAGCTAGTTTACCAGTCGCGTTTACTGCAGTTTGTACGGTATATCGTTTACAAGCAGCAGAGGTTATCCTGTTCGTGTATGCTGAAGACCTTATGACAATAGCGGCAGGGAGAGAAAGAAGGACGCCCGAGCTATCGAGGTATCGTGCATGAAAAGATCCAAAGTGAGCGCTTCGTTCGCTGTCCTTTGGGAATTGATATGGCAAGAGCAAGCGTGGGAGTTTGCATTGGACTCGGCATGATATCGGCACAGAGCTTTCCACGTGAAGTTGCGCACATTGGGGACAGGCACTGCCGAACCATTTTTCTGTCTTCCACTCCCACTAAGGCTTATGAGCAGCCCAGCCAAAAACCCCTCAACTATGGAGGCTGTGAGTAGGTTTCTGAGGACACACGGATACGAAATTTACTGAGCGAATTGGGTTTTCTCCGCCTCATAAACATTAGGGTACCGACGGAGTGGTAACAGCACGGACCCAGAACAGCGGGTCGCCCTCAGATTTGGAGAGCTCTACCCACTACAGCGACACTCTCGGTTACGATCCATTCTTGCTGAGGAATGGCAAGCTTACGGACGAAGACATAAGTGCTTTGAAGAAGCGCGGAAAGGGAAAACGAGCGGCGAAGCGCGTGGCAGAGTATCAATCGAAGCAAAACGATGTGAGCACTGTTACCCGCGTCTCTATCCATGTACTGAAGAGCCTTGTAGCTCATCGACTATGTGCTCAAGCCTATGTCGGCGCACACATCCGAGGCGAAGGATGCAGAGGAGGCTGCGCGCTTATCTGTGAGTCTGGGTCGCCTGTCAATAGCAGTGGAGTGGCGTACTGAACTGTAAACAGGTTAAGATCGCTGTCTGGGCCAGTCTAATTGCCAACGTCTGTTTATCTGGCCTACAACGTCAGTCAGTTTATCCCCTCAGAGCTCATCCACTCATGCCCATGCCCAGTGTATGCCGCCATCTCGTCCGGTTCACTTTCCTTCCTGGCTACAGCCATCGACTCTGTCTTTGACCCTGGGTCCAACCTCGTCCTCTTCTGGCTGCACAAGAAATCCCAGAAGCTCGATCTAAGCAAGTGGCCTGTAGGCGGTTCGCGGCTAGAAACAGTAGGGAATATTGTCTATGGTGAGACTTACGTCGCTTTGTTCGCATTCAAATGCTCACCATAATGCTAGGATCTCTGTGCGCTCAACATCGAATTACATCCCTTTCATAAGCTTATGATTGTCTATTATTTACAGCATGGCCGCCGTGAATCTCGTGGTCATTGTTGAGGCTATTCGTAACATTGTCACCCACAGTGGCGACGATTTGAATGAGTTTGTTGTTACGGCCGTCATCGCGGTTGGTATCGCCCTGGGTACGTCACTTTCTCTGTACATTGTCATGAACATTGTTTGACAAATGATACCAGGCGTCAAGTTGCTCTTGTTCTTGTACTGTTTCTCAATTCGACAGCATTCCAGCCAAGTACAAGTTCTATGGGAGGATCACCGAAATGACTTGTTCATCAACGGCTTTGGGTTGCTGATGTCGGCAGGGGGTAGCAAGTGGGCTTGGTGTAAATATGCTACTCACATTACCAGCTTGTTTTTCTGATCATCTCATAGTTTTGGATCCTATGGGAGGAGCGCTCGTGAGTTTATTTTCTTTTTCATTTACATTCGTTGCTCACGTCGCATAGATTGCCTCTGGAACGATTGTGGCTTGGTACGACACCTTCCGTTTCTTGTTAGATTATACTGATGTGTTGTACAGGTTTACCACTATCTATGGAGAGTTCTCGCTCCTCACGGGCAAATCAGCACCACACGAGTTTATTCAACTTGTGATCTACAAGGCTATGACCTATAGCGAAGACATTGTGGGCATCGATACTGTGCGAGCATATCATGTCAGTATCCTTTCCTTCCTCTTAGTCCTGTTTTTAACATCGAAAGTAGAGCGGACCGTCTTACTTCGTGGAAGTAGATATCGTCATGGACCCAAGCACACCGTTGAAGCAAGCACACGATGTTAGCCAGCAGTTGCAAGATGCTATCGAAGACCTGCCTAATGTTGAGCGGGCCTTCGTACACGTGGACTATGAGACTTCACATTTGCCTGTGAGTTTGTGCTATATCGCATAGTGTGCAATACGCTGATGGGTATCTCAGGAACATCGCAAGAAAGTTTGACGATTTATGAGCCCAGAACGTACAACAATAAACAAAGGAATAATGGCCAATATGAAGTCTACCATATTTACAACACGTCCCGAGAAGCCTCGACGAGTCCGAATATTACTCAAACGACGAGCCTGCTTATCTTGATAGAGAAGATACCCTTGTACGACCATCTGTGATCATTATAGCGTAGGATCATTTCTTGTCAACGATGGTCATAATCCTACTCGAAGAGTCCGACCCATGCATCTGAGCAAGTAAAGCAGGCTACAATGAGAACATCAAGAGCGTGGAGCATTGTGCAACATACACTGCTGCAAATGAGCTCAGCTATATTTACAAGCTGTATGATGAGGTAGAACAAGAGTAACGAAGGCTACAAGCTATCAGTCAATAGTATACGAGTGGCACTATTTCTTTTGTCTGCCTTTGGCCGCTAGAAGTATGCCTGATAACAAACACTGACAGCTCAGTAACGATTTGAAACTTCTTTACCCAAGCTTACCGCAGCATTTGGGGGACTAGCGCAACCACCAATGCTATCGTGACGTTCAGCGAGGGGTGATCTGGATGGGCTGGATGTAAAACTTACATATTCAATGGCCAAGACGAGAAGAAAAAAGTGTATCTTCCTAGGCTTGCACACGTTTCGGACAGCTTTTCCAGCTCAAAAAATTCACCTGTTATCGATATTAGCAGGCTGTCAAGTATCTCTGAAAAGTTGTGATATACCTATAGGCATTCCCCAAAGGCTTTCTCACGATCAGTAGCTCGAATTAGTGCGCATAGTGTTGGACGTACCCCAAAAGTGTCTATGCAAACTTCATCAGCGATTACCGACACGTAGAAAGAACTTGACTTACCGAATGCAAAGGGAAGGTGCCGTCTGGAATTGGATATCTCTAGCGCCCCCAATCAGTGTGCTATCTGAACTGGATCAGAATGACATGCCTCCAATGCAGGCTGATCGGAGGCTACAGCAGCGAAGTGGTTGTTCCTATGGTGGCGTGGGCACTTGGACCCGTTACTAACGTGTACCACTGGGGTTAGACGCACCACAAAAACCTCCTCATGTCTTCAGATTGTTCAAGCCCAGCACTATCATAAAAAGATGAGTATTGATAAGGTGGTATCTCGGACGATCTCACAAGTGGTTTCCTGTTTCCGCCAATTTATCTCGTGCCTCAACACTACTTTCGTTGTATTTCTTGATAAATCCCACGCGGAGAAGTAGGATATCACCGCGCTGGAACTTCACGTTTTGTTTCTCTGCGCATTTCTGAATATCCTGGAGTAATACAGCGCTCGATTTCCATGGGTCATACGGCAGCGTATCGCCAAAGTAGCGAACAAGATCCAGCAAGACTCCTCGGCCGCATATACCGTGGTTGGCCCAGTCTACATAGAGGGATGAACACGCAGCTAAAGAGGCAGCTGAGCACGTACTCTGGATTCCAATCCTTGTCATAGCCTCTGGAATATTGTCAATCTCCTTGAGTTCCCCAGAGCCTAGAGGAAGATCGCTGTGATGGGTGCTGATTACGAAGGTGTGAATCTCCACTCCTTGATGGAATGGTTCTGGGTGTCGCTTACTTGTTGTAAAACACGCCATGTTCTAAGATTCCAAAGTGTCTCATGCCGTCCCACTGGGTCCCGGACTGTGTATTCTGTAAACGCTCTGCATTAGTTTCTGTTTTTATTGAAGGCTAAAGACTTGCGATGTGTAAAAAGTCATCTCGCAATGCCTTACCAGGGATGATGGCTTTCATTGTTATTTCTGGTGCTTGGCGATGAAACATAGGCTATATCATGATCTTCGTAAGTTAGCCTATACAATACTGACATGCTATTATCCTGTACCGTTGGGGGAAAGTTGACAGGCCTGCAGGCGAGGATAACCTTGAGCACAGATCAAAATGAAAGTGAATATATCCCACCAATTTAACGACACAGTTTTCCCAGTTCTAAAAGGCCAAGCTCAGATCAAATAGGCTTTTTTCGATGCAAATATACTCGCATGATCTGTTCTGTAGCTGCAGCCTTTACTCTTTCCTCGGTCAATAGATTGACCGTTGCCAGTTGATCATCTTTGCCCCACACCTCCCAAGCACATCCTGGAATGTCCTTGAACTTGGGAAGTTCATCGTACAGTGGAAGTTCAGCAGGAGTATCCATGACACAATATAGAGGATGATCAAGGCCAGAACGATAGATGCGAACAGGACTATTTATTCAAAAGGCAAGATCCGCCGGATACTGATGATGCCATGCATTCGCTCAGTCCCCATACAATTTGCATCAGCAAAATGGTGGAACGAAGATAAGCTCGAATCGAATTACACGCACACACACGTCGAGTACAATAAGATGATAGAAACATTCGTCGCCTGACTGAACAACTCAACCTCGTATAAAAGGATGCACCAGAGCTTCCCGAGGAGTGATCCTTCTCGCCGGATCTAGTGCCAGACACTTGTCCACAAGATCAACGAAGGATGCAACCATTTCCCGCTCATCATCCTTCATCTTCACTCCAGTCCCAGGCATCAACCTAGCTCTTAGGTCTCGCGATGGCTTTGTGATGTGCACTTTCCGCACCACGTCCTAAATACGGATGAATGAGATCGATATCCGAAAAGATATCAGGGGAGAAATTTACATTTCC
>Ga0247730_1001562_pt1 | contig 12454 bp, 16 predicted proteins | sample UWRJL073202C2_FD_180959 | JGI IMG/M metagenome (GOLD analysis project Ga0247730, IMG submission 180959) | Plant litter microbial communities from Arlington Agricultural Research Station in Wisconsin, United States - UWRJ-L073-202C-2 | ecosystem: Environmental > Terrestrial > Plant litter >...
GGTACATGTTTTGAAGTGCTGAAACCTGTTTTGTCTTTTGCGAAACATGTTGCAGTGTGCTGAAACATGTGTTGGCCTCTTGAAACACGTTTGAAAGTCCTTTCTGGCAATACTGTGGTAATTCGCACGTAGTAATAGTGCATGTGGTCTTGCGTGAGCCCGTATACGTCTGTGGGCTTCAGTATACTTGACTTAAAATGTGTTGTTTAAGTCATTCGGTGGCTGCAATACTTGTTGGCCCTCTCATATAAAGCCTGTAAAGAGCGTGAAACTGTAATCCGGCCGCTAGATGGCTGGTGGTGATGTCGTAATCTTGCCTGCTTACTAAAATCGAATTTTTGTCGCAAACCCGGTTGTTTGTCTCATAGTAGTCTGCACATAGCTTTACGAAAATCATTGTCTCTGATGTGCTTTGATAATGACAACAACCTCTCTTGTTACTCTCCCTCTGAATCGGTTTTGCTTTCGATATACGTAGTGCTGTTCTCGAAATAAATAACTGTATTCAATAACATCAGTATCGAGTAGACCGGACAAAACTTAGAAGTGCAAAGGTATTTTATTGTGGACATGCCAAAGCAATCGTTGAACAAGACGGCTTGATCGGGAACACTTCTCTTGTCCTCTTACCACCACCATCTCGGCCATGGTGTCTCTCCCGATATCACCTTTGGCTTCGAAATAGCACTTCTATTCAAAATTGGATTTTATCATTATTAGCTGCCCATCGAAGTTTCCGTCTCAACGTCTATCCGGTTCCCGGCATTTTGATTCCTCTGGAACGTGAAGAATGTGATGCCAGGCAGAAGCCGCGACAGGAAAAGAGAGGGAGCAAGAGAGACTTGTTTTGTGAAGGTGGTTTGGTTGCAATGGCTGGGTTGAACTCACAGGAAAACTTGGTGGCGGAAACTCGAGGAGACCCTGTTCTCTAGTGATAGGTGAGCCGACCTCTTGCAATACCGAAGAATCGCATAACTAACAATACTATAGCAAACCTCTACACAAATCCATGTCTTCTATCTCGCTACCAAGAATCTATTTTCCATTTCACTGATTCTAGTCTCAGCGGTCCTCTTTACCACCTCACAGGACATATCTTGGCTGTTTACTCAAAAAATACGCCGAACGTCTTTTGTTGACCGCTCCCTTAGCCTTCAGCTTTGCCAACTAGTGACATTCGATGCATTTCAATTGGCATTGCTGGGCTTTCTCATCTCTGCCAACTGGGCTACCATCTATAGGCTTACGCGAACCCTAGGGTTTACGTTGCTGCCCCGGACAACTTGATATTTGCTCGGGGGGTGATTTTTGAAAATAGCTGTAAAAGAGGGAAGACGAGCTATCGATAACGGTCAGCAAAATACGGAAGATGACTTGTACTGAGGATGGGCTCACAAAAATCCTATTCCGTCTTCGTGTTAACGTACGGTGATAGCAGCAGATGTTTGGCTCGCTGTATCCAAGGCCATGGTCTGAGTAGCAACAATATCTTGTGGGATAACAATAGTCCTTCTCCACTGGCCGGCTTCCATGGGAGGTTTGTTGAATCAGCTTCATCAAGCAAAGTGTTCATGTATACCTCATCGTCCGTGGATATATTCTGCGCCGAGAGTCTACGTGGCTGAGTAATAGTGAGCTTACCGACGACGCGGACCGTGGAGGATCTTTGCAAAATATTGATTTCAATCATCGCAAGTTCTAAGCGTACACCCACTCAAGTCCGTGTAAGCTCAACCCACCTGATTTTCGTGTGCAATTAGTATTTGCAACTTAAGCAAGCACGCGAGGGTTAACACTAGTTTAGATACATATTTTTCGTCAATTTTCTGAAGCAGTTTGTATTTGAGCAGACGCAGATGTAGTCTCTCCTCGAGTCCTCTCCAACCGCAGAACCATGGTGCCATTATGCATTCATGTCGTAGTCCTTCTCAAGCTCTCAGAGCTAGATAGCATGGGATTTATAAACGTAGTATTTAGAGCTATTATCAGAGTAACAGATGCACATGATGTATTTAGGAGTGGCAGCAGCATCAGAAATGAGAAGTGAAATAACCACAGAGGCGCTGAAAGGGCATGACTCGTCATATTATACAGCGATAAGGTTTGAACATACCTGCCTTCTCTGCTATTTCTGAATGCAGCGGTTTTACGAGGTGTCCCAAGGGTTGTGTCGAAAGATGGTGACGGCAAACTCTGCGCTGTCCAGACAATCCGGGAGTAGGTGGGTTGGGCTCAAACGGCATAGAGTGGGTGTGCACTTAGATGTGCGAAGATCCTCCAGGGTCCGTGTCGTCTGTAATCTTATCATGACTCAGCCATTAGTATCGTGCTTAGACGAGAAGTAGAGTACTTAAAGGACACCTCATTCAACGAACTAACATCAACAAACCAGTCCGCATTCCCACCAACAACACCTCTTCTCTGAAATGCCCAGCGTACTCTTCATCTTCACTTCCACTGACAAGAACTCCCTCGGAGGTCAAACGGGATGGTTCCTCTCCGAAGCGGTAAGATCTGGTTCCATTCACTTGGCTGGTATTCCTGGACTCACAAGTCTCTGAAAAGGCACATCCATATTACGTGCTGGCCCCACATGCCGACATTGATTTCGCTGCACCCAAAGGAGCCAATCCTCCTGTCGATCAGTCTAGTATCACCGTACGTGCACGCACTCTTTGTGCTCTTACGATCATTGTTGACTTACTTCCTTTTTGTCTATTATTAGGCTACGAGCGAAGACGAAATTAGCGTGAGATTCTTGAAGGACGATGTGGTCAAGGCCAAACTGGCTTCCGCGCTGCCTCTATCTGAGGTGGACGCGTCGAAATACGACGCTGTCTTCTACCCTGGAGGCCATGGTCCAATGTTCGATTTGCCCACCGACGTACACAACATCGACATTGCGACAAAGGTTAGTGCTCTCAGACCTCTACATGTTCAAGCTGCAAGTGTTGATCATTGGCGCTCAGGTATACAACGCTGGAAAGATTCTTGCAGCCGTTTGCCACGGACCAGCGTGAGCACAATTTTCTGTCTCGCGTATCCTCATAGCTGACATCTTCTACGTATCAGCGCCATTACCAATGTGAACGACAGTAACGGAAAGCCAATTCTTTCCGGAAGAAACTGCACTGGATTCTCCAACTACGAAGAGGAAACATACCTCGGTGTCGATGTCAGTATTTGTTCTCCCTATGAGTTCGAAATCGCTGACGCTGTGCTTCTCAAGGTGGTTCCATTCTTGTTAGAAGATCGTATGGTTGAGCGAGGTGGTCTGTTCACCAAAGCAGACGCTCCCTGGGGGGTATGTGACCAATTCCCTCCTCAATGCTACCCTCCGAGCTAATATCGCTATCTACAGGCACATGTCGTCGTCGATGGTCAGATTTTAACAGGCCAAAACCCGGGATCTGCTCAACCATTAGGAGAAGAAATACTCAAGGCACTTCTGAAGTAGTCGAGAAAACGTGTCAATGGTCCAGGATTGTAGATACCGAAGATAGAATCCAGAATAAAATGTATGTCTTGCCTCTTTAAGATAGCTCTGCGGTAAAGCCAGGATCATATCCAGTTGCTACAGCAGAAACCAAGACCTTGTTTTCTCCATGCCTTTGACGTCCTCTTTATTTTCGCGAGGCTGAGACCGACTCGAGATTGCTGTCTAGCCAGCTGCCAGACTCTGAGAGCATATAAGCCTGCTATTTCTGGCACAATTCGATGACTAGTCGGGTAGACAAGTCTCTTGCCAGCATCATCTGTAGCCGATAGCACATTTCCTCAAGGCTGGCTTCCATTACTGGTGTCAATCCTCTCCAATGACGCACACAAGCAGAGGAGCAAAGAAGATCAAGTATAGCCCAATGCGGAGGAGGAAGAGAAGACTTCCAGGACGTTTAGGAAACGATAACAGATTCCTATCTATATGGCAACGAGAAGGCATAGTTTCTTACGCTTATACACTCCAGGTTATGGCTGTGACAAAAGAGGAAACACGATCACGTTGTTGTCACTCTTCTTCTCCTGATTCCCACTACTCCACTTTCAAAATGTTAGGAATCTCTAGCCGATGCCTTGACAGATGCAATCAGTCGCCAAAAGGATGACCTTTACCAAACTCCTCCAGCTCTCTCTCTTCCTCAAACCACCACATCGATGTCAAATCGCTACTCCTCGCTGGCAGACGACACCCAGCCCCAAGAAACACGAATAAATATGGATGGCCCGCTGGCACGACAGGCATCGCCTTTTCAAGAGAAGCATCCTTCGATGCAGGTACGGTGTCCGCTTGCTTTCTTCAAGCACCTTTGGCTCACATAATTTGCTCTTGTGTGGTCAGACCGAAGAAAAGGGAACAGAAAAGCCCAGTCAAGAATCGGGGCACTCTCAAGCTAAAGACGAGGCTTTCCCACCAGAAAAATATGCGCAAGAGCTTTCCCAGGTGTGTTTCCACTGTTTCGTCTCTATCTTGCATACATGCTGATTGCGCAACCCCAGATGTGGGACAAAAACTATCCATACATGTTCTCCGACATGCTCAGGGACCCGCCGAAAAAAGGCCCGTGGGGGCACTGAAGAAAGGACTGAACAGTTACGACAGGGAAATGTGCGATGCTTGGAATGGAGAGCTGGACACTCTTCTCACTTTCGTACGTGCTTCCTCTTACCCTAGGCGTACGACGAATACTAAACTGGTTGAAGACGGGTCTATTCTCTGCAGCTGTGACCGCGTTCTGTGCCAATTCCATCCAGACGCTTTCCCAAAGCTCAGCCGATACCACCAACACCTTCCTCCTCGCCATCTCCCAGCAATTGGCCAACTCCAACGCACCTGCAGCTGATATATCGATGACCAACGACTTCATCCCAAATCCTTCTGACGTGAAGGTCAACGTCCTCTACTTCGTCAGCCTCATCCTCTCCCTATCTGTCTCCACCGTATGCATCCTCGCCAAACAATGGATCCGCGAGTTCCAAAGAGGCCTTCCCATATCCTCTCGCGACGCGGTACGAGTGCGTCAAGCCCGGTTCAACGCTCTCAAAGCATGGAAAATGCCAGAAATCATTGCATCTCTCCCTGTCCTTCTTCTAGCCGCCCTCATGCTCTTCTTTGTCGGTCTGCTTGTCCAACTATGGAACGTCAATGACCACACTACTGCCATTGCAGTTTCTGTCATCGTAGCTCTCACTGCATTAGTGATCTTTGTTACCACCGTCGTTCCTGCGTATCAGGGCATGCAGCCTAGTCGTAGCTCATTCACGCCATTCCGCTCGCCCCAGTCCTTGATCTTCTTCGTGATCCATCGAAGAGTTCAGCAATGGCTCGACTATGCATTCGACATCTGGAACGAACATCCGCCACAGCTTCGCAATTGGGCAGAGTTTGATCTTCATTTCCTGGAAATGGAAGCGGTGTCTTGGTTCGATCACCGCATTAGCTCTATTCATCGAGCGCTGAGATGGGTAGTGCAGGTGTTGGGTAGTTCCAACGAAATGGAACAGTCCCTCCTTTGGTGTCTGCAGCCGCAGTATCTTCCCGACAACCTGATTGACTCTGAGACTCAACTTAACAGCTACGTCGTTATTGGTGCTGAAGAACCCGATGCTTCCATGGACCTCCACTTTGCGTATTGCAACTATAGCGCCAGGACTGAAGGGTTTCATCTCATCAACGCTGCTCCAGGACGACATCAAGCGGAAATGTTGATAAGGTCTGCTCATCATGCTATCGACAGTGTGGAAAATGGGGATCAAGAAGCATGGGCTGGGATTACGGATGCGCTGTCGCAATTGTTGGGCTATGGCGTTTTCGAAGAGTATTCGAATAAAGAGCTTATCCTGGGTATGTTCTTTTTCTTCCACTTTCACTGCTACTAGACCTGACTCCTCTTTCGATTAGACCAGCAGATGTTTCAGGACCAGGTCACCCTTCTCGTGAACAGAATCTTCAGCTTACCGTTCCCCTCGAGTTGGAAACATTTCAGTTGGTCTCCAATCTTCAGACTCCTCATGGAAGCTCGGTGCGATTCCTTGTCGTCGAGTGCACGTCAGTCTATGGAAGATATCGTCTCTCATAAACTTCCCGTTCAGCTCCGTAGACGCAAGTCTCTGTCGCTTCTGTACGACATTGGGAACAGTGTGAGATGGGATGTGACTGTGTTTCCAGAACAGTCCATCCAAGTCTTCACAGTGTTAGACGTAGTTGCAGTGGAGATACTCCGTCGTTCAGAAGGACCGGTGGACGAAGAGGGTTTGAGGAAGTGGAAAAAGCTCAGGGCGGAGATGATTAGCAGTACGAGGCAGAATGGGAGTGGCGTTTCTGTGCCAGAGCATTTGAGGCTGCCTGATGGATATTTCGATACCCTACCAGGACATGGACCTCTGCCCGTCGACGAGTCGATGTCTAAGTTCTCAGAGAAGGAGGGTTAGCGCCCAATGCGCTCGTTTTTGTATATCCTCTGCTCATGTACATATGTCGCATTTTGTAGTGTCAGATGAATGTTCAACTCTGACCTACTGCGACATTCGATGTGCTCAACATGCATCACTGCAAATGTATCTATAGTGCTTCGATTTTTGGAGAGATTGAAGCTAACCTTGCTAGTAAGTAGATGTTATCGGACTTCTCAAGCAAAGTAACGCAATGTCAATACTCAAGCCGAGAAACGCGATTCTACGAAAAGATAGAAACTACAGAAGTGAAAAATCGTCTCGCTACTACTCTTACTCTAAAAGTTCCGGTCGCTTGCAATGTAGAGTCCGAAGTTAAGGCTGTAGCTGAAGCATCTTGAACATCCGTTACTTCCAGATGAAAGTTCGAGCGCTGTGATTTAGATTGGAATCGAGATTCCGGTAGAGGTCCGTGACCTTGAAGAGCATCAAAGTATCCTTCAGCGAGCTGCAAATGCTTTGGCGTGCTGATGAACCAGTTGGTCTGCTTGATGAAGTCCATCCGAAGCTCCCTCCATTTCTCCACGCTCTCCTCGCCTGGGCCCTCTAAGGCTACAGATTCGGACTGACCACACATCTCCAGCATAATCTTGTCCAGATGAATGAACAACTCAATTGCGTGTTCCCATGACTCTTCTGCCCAGTAGAGTGTAGCATCCCCAATACCGCGAAGAAGGGATAAAGACTTATGGGTCCTAATCCAGGCTGGAATTTTCCGTCTCATTATGTCCTCTATAACTTGGCGTGAGAAAGGAGAGGATGACTTGCGCCTCGCTCTCAAGAGGAGGAGAATTATATTTCCCCACTCAAATGAATGTAAAGGCGGAGGGATATCAAATATCCTGCATAGTAAGATGCTGATCTGGTCCTGAAGGATGTGTTGATCTAAAAGGAAATTTGAGAGTCCAGATATAGCGCAGGTGAGAAATCGAAGACATACGATATACAGTGTCATCTCTGGAGTAATCATAGAATATGCGGGAGTACCACAGCTCGTTACACGAACGATAGATCTCGTCCCATGCCCCTTGGGGATCATCGCGAGTTGATGCATCGTCAATGGCCCGATGAGCAGACCGCACCAGCAATTCGGTCTGAAGCCGCCCAATGGGATTGTCGATATCATGTCCCCCTTCATTCTGCTGGCTATAATCATAATACACGCGATTTGGATTATTGCACGTAGCGTCCTCATTGGAGGCAAGGAGAACGTAACGAACGAGGTCACTCTCGGATTCGATTAGATTTGTCGGGTGGAACTTTGCTTGCAAGCACCAGAGAAGAGATGTTTCTGTCTCTCTTGAATTCCGAAGTACCTGGGCTACCCATTGTAACACTCTGTGGATCGAGCTGACATTGTGCTCGAACCAATCTCTAGATTCGGTCTTCAGAAAGCGGAGGTCAAACTCTGCCCAGCTGTGCAAAATCGGTGGATACCGTTCGTATATATCGAAGGCGCTGTCAAACCATCGTTGAAATCGCCTGTAAACAACGAAAAATAACCATGCCTGTGGTGATCGGAATGGCACAAATGATGAATGATGGGGCTGCATACTGTAATATGCTGGCATGACAGTGGTCACGATGGCCAATAGTGCAATTATTGAAACAATGACTGAGACTGCAGCTGCAGTTGTCCGGTCGCTTACGGTCCAAAGCTGCACAAGAAGGCCCGTGAAGAAAAGCATGAGGGCAATGAGAAGCATGACAGGGAGAGCTGCCATGATCTGTGGCACTTTCCATTTTTCAAGCGAATCAAAACGAGCCTGGTGAGCTCTGGTGGCATCACATGGAGAGACTGAGAGATCCTTCTGGTATTCTCGGATCCATTGTTTGCCAAGAATGCATACGGAAGAGGCCGATAATGCAAGTGTGAGGCTGAGAAAATAGAGGACGTTGACCTGAACATCATGGATTTTCGGGGTGAAGTTGTCAACCATTGACAGAGTAACTGTGGGCGAACTGGAATTTGCTAATTGTGAAGAGATTGCCAAAAGGAGGGTATTTGTTGTGTCCGCTGAGTTTTGAGAGAGCGCTTGGAACGACTCGATGCAGAAAGCTGTGACGGCTGCGGAGAAAAGACCGGTCTTCAAAGATCCTTCAGCATCTTCATGCACTGGAGAGGACAGAGACGGCTTACAAAGGTTAAGATTGTGTCAAGCTCACCGTTCCAGGCATCGCACATTTCTTTATCAAACTTGTCAATGCTCTTCTTCAGTGTCTCCCAAGGGTCAACTCTTGGTGGATCCTTGAACCAGTCGAAGTAGACATACGGATGCTTCTTATCCCATCGGACCTTTGGAAATGGAAAGGCGGATTAATTGGCAGGAGTAACTGAAGAAATGATGATAAGCTCACTCTGGCAGGAATCTCCTCTGCAGCCTCATTACTGACGAAGTCAGACTGGATACCTTCCGACTGTCCTTGATGCCTTACAGGAGGTCGTTGGGTCGAGAGCTCCGCCCCATCCTGCAAAGAGACGTTAGTGAGGTGAATTCAGTATAATTGCCAATGATTTTACACCTATGGTTCCCACATACCCCCTCTACTTAGAAGGGAGATCGCATATGGATCTCCCTTCTAAGTAGAGGGATTTTGCAGCCCTGTAGCGGCTCCCCATTAAATACCCTTTTACCGTACTTAGTATTCTCACCAACTCCGCTGTATTGCATTTTGTTATTCATTTCTATAGATGTTTGTGTATACTAATCCAACTACAATTCTACACCGGTTCGCATTTCGTTGCAACGCTCGGCGTCACGTCAGCGTCGCTCATGGAAACGTCAACCACATCGTATTCATTGTTGTCGTTGCCGCCGCCGCCGCCTGCGACAACGAGCTCATTTCACACAAGTTCTTGAGTAAAAACGACCAGAATTTTATTTTCTGGATGTTATGGTAAATCATATGAAGAGTAATCAGTTTTAGTAGATAATCTAGTAATGCAGATTTCCGTCATAAACAAAGTGAATGAGCAACAAGGTATGTATGGATAGGGATAAGGTACCAAGACAATTTGGTCATAGTAGAGAGAACTGGGCAATCTATGGGGTTTTACGCAAGGAAGATGCCTGTAGAACAAACCGTTGGCACTGAGAGATGACCTACAGCGCATGTCGACAGCGCTGCAGCATTTGGTTGCTGGTAAGCTTATGATCAAATAAGAGCAGTGGGTTCAGTGGTGGTCGTTATGTATTTCGATGGAAGATGATGGTGACGGGGCCTGCTATGTCGAGGTCGGAGCTTACAGAGAGAATGCAAAGTAGGCCGGCGTTCAGTGGGTCGGCAAAAAGAGTCAATGCCTAACGCTCACAAATTAGCTTCGCGTAGCTAAAAGCTGGCAGACAAGTACAGACTGTACATACCCCAAAATGAGCCGCTCGAGATTGCCCCAGCGGCTGTAAGGTGTCTGCAAATGGGGTAGCGACTACAGTCTCTGCGGCCAGAAGAGCTCGAGCTCAACTGGACAGCAGCAAGTCATCGGAAAGCGCTGGAAAGCCAGAAACCCTGTGATAGAATAAGTAAGCAAAGCTTCTACAATGACAGGAATTATAAAGACGCACCAGGGTTTGCAATGTCCCAAACAGAGACTTTGTGCAGCAAACACCCGTCACCAACGGGCGTGCAAATACCCTCTAAATCCCACATATTGTGTGCTCTCCTAATCAAAACTCTAGCCGTCCGCGGTGCACAACTGATGAGAGAGTGAGCTATGGGAAATTTGGGGTGGTGGGAAAATGTAGTGGCTGTAGACGAGGAAGATGGGGTATGAAATCGTGTATGGATTTCGGGCTTGGATCAGACTTTCGCCAAACGTAGAAATCCGAAATGACAGTTTGTGTCATTGCAAGTCATCCGCTCGCACAATTTATGTCAATTTTTTGATATGTATCTCCTACTACACTCCTGATCATTCTTCCGCTCTTGATTCCACTGTGAACGGTCTGGAAGTATACGATCTCGCAAATGAGCTCGATTAATGCGCCCCGTTTGGGGCTCGGACCGGGCTATCCGAAACGGATTTTCGCCCAATCTAGCGACCGTCCTGGCGACCACCACAACCACCACTTAGTACAGACTCTCGTGCTTTTGTCGCGCGATGTGCCGCTGTCATTTCTCCTAGCATGTCGCCAATCGAAGCAGCACGTGCCTGACCAGGCAGACTGTGTAATTGAAGGACAGACAACCACCTGAATGCCATCCAGCGGGGAGCTGGTGCGTCGCCTATCGTTATAGCGAGAATTTTTACTAACACAATTGCTTCAACCTCTATGCCAGATCATACAAATCATTCTGTACCTCCCCCATCTTCCAGCGTGTTATGTCTATCAGCAGGCTTCGTCACCCCCCTCCTCGGCTTGTGCTTTCTTCAATCAAGTACAGCTTCAGTTACACTCATCACACAGTCATCATTATATATCCAACCTGCGCTCTGCTCGGTAACAGAGCAGATACATTGCTACGACACCATGCAGCAGTTTTCTGGTCCGACCAAGGGAACGGAAGTCAGCGCGGGCCCATACTGCTTATCTCCAATGACCACAGCCAGCCCACGCTAATGTGGCCATCTCGAGTCATGTTGGCGATTCAGGATGCTAGCCTCGGTACAACACAGCATGAAGCCCGTGAGTCTACCCTTTGTTAGCCTGTATTTTACCTACAATAGACAGCTGTAGTGTCCCCACTTCTTCCTAATTTAATACTACATACTACATGTAAATGCTGAATGTATTTACCCATGATAAAATCCCATTCAATTTTACACAACACCCAGTGCAAACTGAGCTTGTCGTTGCTGACGACGGCAGCAGCAAGGACTACGGTGACTACGGCATGATTGACGTTGCCATCAACGATGCCGATGCAACGCCGAACGTTGCCACGAAATGCGGACCGGCACTGCAGAAAGCCAAGGTGTTAAGCTGTAATTTGAAACTACTTTAGTGTGTATAGAAATGTCTAGAGCTGGATAACAAAATACAATGCAGTGGAGTTGATAAAAAATGTGAAGTACGGTAAAAGGGTATTTAATGGGGAGCCGCTACAGGGCTGCAAAATCCCTCTACTTAGAAGGGAGATCCATATGCGATCTCCCTTCTAAGTAGAGGGGGTATGTGGGAACCATAGGTGGATTTTATGCACCTCATGAACAGACTCTTGCCTTGCCAGTGATGGCTTTGCTAGTCGATCTTGCGATGCTGTTGCAGCTCTCTGCTTCCCAGGGATATCTTCCATTTCAGTTTTTGTGTTTACTACTCCATTTCCAGCAAGGTTAGGCAACATTACCCTTGCAATTGAAGGCGGTTTTGACCCGAGCTCGACGGGGAGCGGTGCTTGACTGCTTGACTGAACACAGTCTAACTCATTTGGAAAGTCGTCCGTGGATAAAGCTCTTTGCTCTGGTGCGATGTTCATCTCTATTCGCACATCATGCAGCTCTGCGCCTTCGAGGACAGCATAGCGATTCGATGGTGGCGTAGGCGGCATCGAGTCTCGATCCACTGGCAGCAGATGATAGTGCAGGAAGAGAGCAGTTGTATTCGGCGTTTTGTGTTCGACCCGCAGAGACCTTAACATTCGGTTTCCATACAATAATGTTTGATCCGGTGTAATGAAAAACCATTGCAATTAATTTTGCCACACAGCAAAGGCAGGAAGGGTTGGAAGATCGATCGAGTCTCGGGTGTAAAAAGCGGATCGGAGCGTAATCGCGTCATTTCTGCAGCCATCGAGATTGTGCAAGGGGGAACACAATACTGTCAAGCGGTGTGAAGAAGAGAGTATCTGTGACAATTTGGACAAGTAGCCCGTAAAGCCCTATCCTGCCCCGGATAAACACTGCCTTCAGTTCATACACGCGCTTCACAGCTATAAGTTGTTTACGATTGACAACAAGAAGGCTGATGCTGTATTCTGTCACATGCATGCGTGCATTACATTCCAAGGGGACAACTTACAAACATAGGCACACCAGCTGTTCTGTTCATCCTATCAGGGCCTATGAGGA
>Ga0247730_1001563_pt1 | contig 12452 bp, 13 predicted proteins | sample UWRJL073202C2_FD_180959 | JGI IMG/M metagenome (GOLD analysis project Ga0247730, IMG submission 180959) | Plant litter microbial communities from Arlington Agricultural Research Station in Wisconsin, United States - UWRJ-L073-202C-2 | ecosystem: Environmental > Terrestrial > Plant litter >...
TGCCACTTCGGCGACGGTCAAGAACGTCGGTCCGGATGCCATGTCACCACCTGCTTCCTGAGGGGCACGCGCGCTCTCTGGCTTCCCCACCAGAGAAACTGCGCGCGTGCCTTGGTCGAGACTAGTGCCTCGCGAGGGGTCCGGGACAGTAGTTGTCCAAATTGACCGCTCACGGGACCTTCACGGGACACATCCCGTCAGGGCAGGGACCGGTCCGGTCAGGGCAGGGGGTCGAGCCCGTTGAGCGGGAAGGCTGCCTCACGGGTCGCGTGGATCGAGCGGTCGAGCCAGCTGGCGGGGTCGTAGCCCTGCTCCCAGGAGCGATAGCCCACCGCCCGGCCGTCGGTCATGCGTTGCGGTCCGGCCATGCCGCGCAGCTCGGCGATGCGTGCCCGCCACTGCTCCGGCGTGAGGGCCATGGGGTCGAGCGGGCTGCCGGCGACGATCGCCATGAGGTGCGCCCAGGCCCGCGGGACGACGTCCATCACGGCGTAGCCCCCTCCCCCGGTGGCGACCCACTTACCGTCGCACACCTCGTCGGCGAGTGCCTTGAGCGCGAGGTAGGACGCTCGCTGCCCGTCGACGCTGAGCATCAGGTTGGTCAGCGGGTCGTCCATGTGCGAGTCGCAGCCCTGCTGGGTCACCATGATGTCGGGCGCGAACTCGCGGACCAGGGCCGGCACGACGGCGTGGAAGGCCCTGAGCCACCCGGCGTCCGAGGTGCCGGGCGGCAGCGGGACGTTGACGGCCGAGCCCTCGGCCCCCTCGCCCCCCGTCTCGGTCGAGAAGCCCGTGCCGGGGAACAGCGTCTGCGGTCCCTCGTGGATCGAGATCGTCAGCACGCGGGGGTCGTCCCAGAACATCCGCTGGACGCCATCGCCGTGGTGCGCGTCGACGTCGACGTAGGCGATCTTCTCGGCGCCGTTGTCGAGCAGCCAGCGGATGGCGAGGGCGACGTCGTTGTAGATGCAGAAGCCGCTCGCGGAGTCGGGCATCGCGTGGTGCAGGCCGCCACTGATGTTGACGGCTCGGGGCGCCGCACCCGTCCAGACCCGGCGGGCCGCCTCGACGCTGGCACCGGCGATGAGTGCGCTCGCCTCGTGCATGTGCGCGAAGACCGGGTTGTCGTCGCCGCCGAGCCCGATGCTCAGGTCGCTGTAGGCCGGATGGTCGCTCAGCTTGTGGACGCGCTCGATGTAGGACGCCGAGTGGATCAGGTTGAGCTCGTCGTCGGTCGCGGGCTTGGCGCCCACGACCTCGAGCCCGTCGGTGATGCCGAGCTCGTCGGCGAGGGCCATCGTGAGCTCGATGCGGACAGGAGCCATGGGGTGCGACTGGCCGAAGTTGTACTGCGTCAGCTGCTCGTCGTAGACGATGCAGGCGCGGTCGGTGGCGACGTCCCGGCTCTCCTGTGTGGCCTCGGTCATACCGTTCAGCCTATTGCGGGCCCGAAAGCTCCGCCGACCGGGCAGCAGCTGCTGCGACTCCGGCGACCAGGCCGTCCTTGACGCCGCGCTCGTCGAACGTCGTGATGGCGGCGTGGGTCGTGCCGTTGGGGGACGTCACCCGGCGCCGCAGCTCCTCGGCGGTCTCGTCGGACCCCCACAACAGCTTCGCCGCGCCGACCAGCGTCTGGGCGGCGAGCGTGCGGGCCGTGGCGGGGTCGAGCCCCTCCGCGACGCCGCCCGCGATCATCGCCTCGGCGAGGTAGAAGACGTAGGCCGGGCCGGAGCCCGACACGGCCGTGACGGCGTCCTGCTCGTCCTCGTCGACGACGACGACCTTCCCGCCGGACTCCAGCAGCGTCACGACGGTGGTGAGCTGCTCGTCGCTCACGGCGGAGCCGGGCGAGACCCCGAACATGCCCTCCTTGACCAGTGCCGGGGTGTTGGGCATCGCCCGCACGGCGGCGACACCGGTCGGCAGCGCTGCCTCGAGCGTCGCGATGCGGACACCGGCGGCGAGCGACACGACTGTGGCGCCCGTCGAGACCGACCCGGCGATCTCGACGAGCAGCGCCGGGACGTCCTGCGGCTTGACCACCAGCAGGACGACATCGGCGCCCTCGGAGGCCTCGGCGTTGCCGGTGACCTCGACGCCGTACGCCTCCCGCAGCTCGGCGGCGCGGTCGTCCCGCTTCTCGCTGATGACGAGGTGGTCGACGGGGTGCCCGGAGGCCAGGATCGCCGACAGGAGGGTCTCGCCCATCACGCCGGCGCCGAGGATCGCGATCCGTTGAGTCATGCGGCACAGACTAGTGTCAGGCCGTGCGACTCAGACCCGACCCGTTCATCGTGGCCCTGCTGGTCGCGGCGGTCGTGGCGTCGTTCCTGCCCGCGACGGGGGATGCGCTGGACGTCCTGAAGCAGGCATCGATCGTGGCGATCGGCCTGTTGTTCTTCCTCTACGGTGCACGCCTGTCGACGGCGGAGACCATCGCGGGCCTGACGAGGTGGCGTCTGCACGTCGCGATCCTGTCGACGACGTTCGTGGTCTTCCCGCTGCTCGGCCTCGCGACCCAGCTGCTCGAGGGCAATCTGCTGAGGTCGTCCCTCGCCTCGGGCGTGCTCCTGCTGTGCCTCGTGCCGTCCACGGTCCAGTCGTGCATCGTGTACACGCGGATCGCCGGGGGCAACGTCGCCGGTGCGGTCGTCAGCGCGTCGATGTCGAACCTGCTCGGGGTGTTCCTGACGCCGGCTCTCGTCGCGCTGCTCATGTCGGCGGACGCCTCGGTGGACGCCGGATCGATCGTGCGGATCGTCCTGCAGCTGTTCGTCCCGTTCGTGCTGGGCCAGCTCCTGCGCCCCCTCGTCGGGGGGTTCGTGTCGCGGCGCGACCCGCAGCTGAAGCTGTTCGACCGGGGCAGCATCGTGCTGGTCGTGTTCGTCGCGTTCAGCGAGGGGGCCGAGGCGCACATCTGGTCGTCCCTCAGCGTGTGGTCGGTGCTGGCGGTCGCCCTGGTGTGCGCCGTCCTGCTCGCCCTGGGCATGGGCTGGGCCGTGCTGGCCGGACGCATGGCGCGCCTGCCCCGGGAGGACCGCGTCGCCCTGCTGTTCTGCGGCTCCAACAAGTCGCTGGCCAGCGGCCTGCCGATCGCCTCGGTGCTGTTCGCGGGCGGCGACGTGGCGCTCATCGTCCTGCCGCTGATGCTGTACCACCAGATGCAGATCATCACCGGCGCCGTGCTGTCCGGCCGGATGAGGCCCCCGGAGGCGGTGGGCGGTGCCTGAGACACCTGTCCCCGCGATGGCCGGTGCCCGAGACACCTTTCGCTCGCCGGAAACGTGGCTCAGGCACCGCCCCCGGCCCGGAAACGGTCGAGCCCCGTCAGGAGATGACCCTGACCCCGAACAGGTAGAGCGGACCGCCGTGGATCACGACGGCGCCGATCGAGAGGACGAGGACCACGAGCACGTGCGCCGGGAGGTAGAGCACCACCGATCGCCACAGCAGCGTCCACCAGGCGAACGTGACGCCCGACCGTGCCGCCACCCGCAGGACGAACCCGGCACCCGCCAGGACACCGGCGTACGTGAGATCGGTGCCCCACTCCGACTTGAGCATCTCCGACCGGATCGACCAGTCGCCGAACGTGCCTCCGCCCGAGATCGCGAACGACATCGTCACGAGTGCGGACCACAGCCCGTGAAGACCGACGAACACGAACGCCACGGCGCCCGCAGCGACCCATGGACGCGTCGCGACCCGGTCGTGAACGGCTGTCATGAAGGTCATGACCCGACGGTAACCCGCTCAGACGGCTGCGTGAAGGCGGGTGAACGCGAGCGCCTCGAGCAGGTCCGCCTCGCGCTCGCTCTGGTCCTTGGCCTTGCGGGTGTTGATCTCGACGACGATCTCGCCGCCGAAGCCGGACCCGGCGACGACCTCGAGGAACTCCTTGCACGGCTGCGTGCCGCGTCCGGGGACCATGTGCTCGTCCTTGGCCGAGCCGGAGCCGTCGGCGATGTGCACGTGCGCCAGCCGGTCGCCCAGCGTCCTGGCCATCTCGACGGGGTCGCCGTTCGCGGTCGAGCTGTGCGACAGGTCGAGCGTCACGTGGGCGTAGTCCTGCTCGACCGGGTTCCAGCCCGGCGCGTAGGCCTGGAACTCCCGCTTGCCGGTGCGCCACGGGTACATGTTCTCGACGGCGTACGCGATGCCGTACTGCTCCTCGAGGTCGGCGATGCCCTCGACGAACGTCCGCGCGTAGTCGCGCTGCCACCGGAACGGCGGGTGGACGACGACGACGCCGGCCCCGACCTCGAGGGCCATCTCGGCGCTGCGGTGCAGCTTGCCCCACGGATCGGAGCCCCACACGCGCTGCGTGACCAGCAGGCACGGCGCGTGGACCGACACGACGGGCATCTCGTGGAACGCGCTGAGCGCCTTGATCGCGGTGATGTCGGCGCTGACGTCGTCGATGCCGACCATGACCTCGACGCCGTCGTAGCCCAGGCGTGCCGCCGCCTCGAAGCCGCTGGCGGTCGACCCCGGGTACACCGAGGACGTCGACAGCGAGACGCGGATGGGATCAGGCACGGGTACCAGCGTAGGCCGGGTGACCTCAGAGGGCGTCGAGGTGCTCGAGGAGGACTCCCTCGCGCAGCGCCCAGGGGCAGATCTCGAGCTCGGTGAGGTCGAACAGGTCCATCGTGGCCTCCGCGACGAGCGCGCCGGCCTGGATCTGGTGGGCGCGGTCGGGCGAGACGCCGGGCAGACGGCTGATGGCCTCGGGCGTCATCGTCCGGAGCTCCTCGACGAGCCGCGACAGGTCGCGCTTGTGCAGCACCCGGCGGACGTACTGCCCCTCGGAGGACGGCGCCGCTCCGCAGATACGGGCGAGCGAGCGGAAGGTCTTGCTGGTCGCGACCGCGCGGTCGAACGACCCGCCGCGCAGGATCGAGCCCGCCTCGTCGGCGATCGTGGAGCGGACGTGGAGCCGCAGCTCGGCGTTGGTCCTCCCGGCCCGGAGCCACTCGCGGGTCAGGCGCCCGGCGCCCAGCGCCATCGACTGGGCGACGTCGGGGCTCTCGTCGGCGCCCGCGGCGATCTCGAGCGAGCCGCCGCCGATGTCGAAGACGCCCAGGCGTCCGGCCGACCAGCCGAACCACCGGCGGACCGCGAGGAACGTCAACCGGGCCTCGTCCGGGCCTGCCAGCACCTGCAGGTCGAGGCCACTGGCCTGCTGGACGGCCGCGATGACGTCGTCGACGTTGACCGCGTCCCGCACGGCGGAGGTGGCGAAGGCGAGGATCGTCGTGCAGCCCTTGTCCTCCGCCTCCGAGCGCGCCTCCACGACGTACTTGACGAGCCGGTCGATGCCCTCGGCCGTCACGTTCTGCTCGGCGTCGAGATGCTCCGCGAGACGGAGCGGCTCCTTGTAGGAGTGCGCGGCCACCGGCGGGGCGCCACGGAAGGCGTCCACGATGAGGAGATGTCCGGTGTTGGAACCGATGTCGAGGACGCCCATGCGCATGCGGATCATTCTCGCACCCCCTCGTTCCACCGGCACATGAGGCGAGGCCCGCGTAAACTGACGCAGATGCCTGAGGTCGAGCTGGGATTCCCACGGACGTTCGTCGAGTTCGCCAACCCCGCCGACCCCGACGAGGTCTTCCGCTGCGACCTGACGTGGCTGACGTCGCGGTGGACCTGCATCTTCGGGCAGGGCTGTCCCGGCATCTACGCGTCCAGCCCCGACGCCGGCTGCTGCACCCTGGGCGCCCACTTCTCCGACGACGAGGACGCCGAGCGCACCCGCGCGGTCATGGAGAAGCTGACGCCGGCCCAGTGGGAGCACCACGACGAGGGACATCGCGGCGGGTGGACCGAGACCGACGACGAGGGCGAGCTCAAGACGCGCGCGTTCCAGGGCGCCTGCATCTTCCACAACTCGCGCGACTTCGCGGGCGGCTACGGGTGCGCGCTGCACGGCTACGCCCTGGCCAACGATCTCAAGCCGCACACCGTCAAGCCCGACGTCTGCTGGCAGCTGCCCCTGCGCCGGCAGTTCCGCGACGTCGACCGCGGGGACGGCTCGACGTACACAGAGACCCAGATCGGCGAGTACACCCGCCAGGGCTGGGGTCCGGGCGGCGCCGACCTCGACTGGTACTGCTCGTCGAACACCGAGGCGCACGTCGCCCCGGAGCCCGTCTACGTCTCCAACAGGGACGAGCTGACGGCCCTCATGGGCGAGGCCGGATATGCCGAGCTTGCCCGGCATTGCAGGGACCACGACGTGCGTGGGGCCAATACACCACACCCCGCCGATCCGGTGCGATGACCCCCTGATCACCGATGGACCGCGGCTGGGTCAGAATGCCGTATGCATCTCGATCACGTCTCGTTCGCCGTCGGCCCCAACGGTCTCGCCGGCACGACGGCCGACCTCGGCCAGCTGCTCGGCGCCTCGTTCCTCGACGGCGGCGCGCACCCCCGCTTCGGCACCCGCAACATGATCCTGCCGCTCAGGAACCAGCAGTACCTCGAGGTCGTCGAGGTGCTCGACCACCCCGCGTCCGACAAGGCCGCCTTCGGCCAGGCCGTGCGCGAGCGGTCCGACGCGGGCGGTGGCTGGATGGCCTGGTGCGTGGCGGTCGACGACATGACCGAGGTCGAGCGCCGCATCGGCCGTCACGCGGTGCCCGGCAACCGCCGCCGTCCCGACGGCTTCAACCTGCAGTGGCGCCAGATCGGCACCAGCAGCATGCGCGCCGATCCGCAGCTCCCGTACGTGACCAGCTGGGACATCGACCCGTCCGAGCACCCGTCGCAGATGGCGCCGTCCGAGATCGAGCTCGTCGCGCTCGACATCGCGGGCTCTCCCCAGCGGCTGTCGGACTGGCTCGGCGAGACGGCCGTCGACGCGCTGGAGCAGATCGACGTCAACTGGACCGCGCCCCACGGGCTGCCGGGCATCATGGCCGCGACGTTCCGCACGCCGCACGGCGACGTCCGGATCTAGGGACGGAAGGTCGACCGCTGCTGGTGGGCGAGCTCGAGCTGTGGCGCGACCTCGGTGAGGTGTCCCCGACGCCACAGCGCGTGCACCCAGAACCCCGCGACGATCGACCCCAGCGCACCGAGCGACATGTCGCTCAGCGTGTCGGCGTAGGCCCCGAGACGCTCGGGTGACCAGCGCAGGAAGGCGAAGTACTCGGCGATCTCCCAGACCAGGGCGGCGCTGACGCCGAACGCGACGGCCCGCTCGATGACGGCGCCCAGCGGGGACGAGCGGTGCATCGTGAGCAGGATGACCGCGGCGGTCAGCAGCCCCGTGTTGACGAGGTGGATCATGTTGTCGAACGACTCGATGCCGTCGTACAGGTTCAGGAAGTTGCCGAACACGTCGCTGAAGCACACGAACGTGACCAGGAAGTCGGCCGTCCACGGGAACGACGCCCTCGGACGCCACCAGGTGAACCAGATGAACGGGATCGTGAAGGCGACGAGCGGGTAGGCGATGGCCCGGGGGACGAGGCCCTTGCCGTCCATGTTGCCGAACCCGGGGACGACGATCGCGAGGCCGAGCAGCAGGATCAGACCGGTCTTCGCGGCGATGTCCGCTGACTTGAGGACGGGCGGCGCGGGGTAGCGGGTTGCTACGGCGACGGACGTCATACCGCAAGTTTAGTCGTGCGTTCCCACCGCCCGGGCACGGGACGCGCAAACTGTGACGAGACTGTCGTCGGGCTCACCTAGGCTGACGCCATGGCCAGCACCAAGACCGCCCGTCCCGCGTACGTCTGCGCCGAGTGCGGGTGGACGACGAGCAAGTGGGTCGGGCGCTGCGGCGAGTGCCAGGCGTGGGGCACCGTCGACGTCGCTGCTCCCGCCCGCACCGGCCGCACCCAGGCCGCGCCGGTCGCCTCCCCCGCCGTGCCGATCAGCCAGGTGCAGGTCGAGTCGGCCCGGTCGGTCGGCTCCGGCATCGGCGAGCTCGACCGTGTCCTGGGCGGCGGCGTCGTCCCCGGCGGCGTGCTGCTGCTCGCCGGCGAGCCCGGGGTCGGCAAGTCGACCCTGCTGCTCGAGGTCGCCGCCCGGTGGGCCCGTGCCGGCCGCCGGACGCTCTACGTCACGGGCGAGGAGTCCGCGGCCCAGGTGCGCCTGCGGGCGGAGCGCACGGGTGCCGTCACCGACAACCTCTACCTCGCGGCCGAGACCGATCTCGGCGGGGTGCTGACCCACGTCGAGACCGTCGCGCCGTCGCTGCTGATCGTCGACTCCGTGCAGACCATCGGATCCGCCGACGTCGAGGGCGTCCCGGGCGGGGTCACCCAGGTGCGCGAGGTCGCGTCCGCCGTCATCCAGCGCGCCAAGCGCGACAACATCGCCACCCTGCTGGTCGGTCACGTGACCAAGGACGGCTCCGTCGCCGGGCCACGGGTGCTCGAGCACCTCGTCGACGTCGTCCTGCAGTTCGAGGGCGATCGCAGCTCCCGGCTGCGGCTCCTGCGGGCGGTCAAGAACCGTTTCGGGCCGGTCGACGAGATCGGCTGCTTCGACCTCGTCGACGACGGCATCGTCGAGGTGCCCGATCCCACCGGCCTGTTCGTGTCCCGGCACGACCAGCCCGTCTCCGGCACGTGCGTCACGGTCACGATGGAGGGACGCCGTCCGCTGCTCGCCGAGGTGCAGGCGCTGAGCGTCGCGTCGTCCACCCCGTCCCCGCGCCGGACGTCCAGCGGGCTCGACTCGTCCCGGGTCGCGATGATCCTCGCGGTGCTGACCAAGCACTGCCAGGTCAACCTGGGCCAGCTCGACGTCTACACCGCATCGGTCGGCGGCGCCCGGCTCGTCGAGCCGTCGGTCGACCTCGCGGTGGCGATCGCCACGCTGTCGGCCGTCAAGGAGCAGGTGGCGCCCACCGATCTCGTCGCGATCGGCGAGGTCGGCCTGGCCGGCGAGGTCCGCAAGGTCAGCAACCTCGCCGCGCGGCTGCGCGAGGCCGAGCGCATCGGTTTCAAGCGCGCGGTGGTCCCGGCCGGCTCCGAGGGGCTCGACACCTTCACGGGAGGCATGTCGATCCAGGCGGTCCACACGATTGCTGAGGCGATGCAGTGTCTCGATGTCTCCCCGCGGCTCCTGCGACCCGTAGACTGACTCCCACCCGAGTCAGAGAGGACGTGCGATGCCATCAGCGGCTGAACGCCATGCGGCGACGCTCGACGCGTCGATGCGCATGCGCGCGACCCTCTCGTCGGTCGCGCCCGGCACCGCCCTGCGCGAGGGGCTCGAGCGCATCCTCCGCGGTCGCACCGGCGCACTGATCGTCGTCGGCCACGACAAGAGCATCGAGGCCATCTCGACCGGCGGCTTCGCCCTCGACGTGCCGTTCACCGCGACGGGCCTGCGCGAGCTGGCCAAGATGGACGGCGCGATCGTCCTCGACGCCGAGGCCAGGCGCATCGTCATGGCCGGCGTCCACCTGATGCCCGATCCGTCGATCCCGACCGAGGAGACCGGCACCCGGCACCGCACCGCCGACCGCGTCGCACGGCAGACCGGGGTGCCCGTCATCTCGGTGTCGGCGTCGATGCACATCATCGCCCTCTACCTCGAGAACCTGCGTCACGTCCTGGAGGACACCGGCGCCGTCCTGGGCCGCGCCAACCAGGCCCTGCAGACGCTCGAGCGATACCGCAACCGCCTCGACGAGGTCTCCGACGCGCTGTCGGCCCTCGAGATCGAGGACCTCGTGACCGTCCGCGACGTCTCGGCCGTCGCGCAGCGCCTCGAGATGGTGAGCCGCATCGCCGGCGAGATCGACACCTACGTCCTCGAGCTCGGCACCGACGGTCGCCTGCTGGCCCTGCAGCTCGAGGAGCTCATCGGCGGTGTCGACGCCGAGCGCGAGCTCATCATCCGCGACTACATGCCGACCGGTCGTCGCGGACGCCCGCTCGAGGCCGTGCTCGCCGAGCTCGCCGCGATCGAGTCGACCAACCTCGTCGACCTCGGTGCCGTCGCCCGGGCACTGCGCATCGGCACCGAGGAGACCCTCGACGGTCCGCTTGCCCCGCGCGGCTACCGCCTGCTGGCGCGCATCCCGCGACTGCCGATCTCGGTCGTCGAGGGCCTCATCGAGCACTTCGGGTCCTTGCAGAAGCTGCTCGCCGCCAGCATCGAGGACCTCCAGAACGTCGACGGCGTCGGAGACCTGCGGGCCCGCGGCGTCCGCGAGGGCCTGTCCCGCCTCGCCGAGTCGAGCATCCTCGAGCGGTACGTCTGACCTACTCCGCCTCGGGCAGCGGCGCGGCCCCGTCCGAACCCGGGACCGGCGTCGTGGGCGCCGCCGGCTCGGGTGCCGGCGTCGTCGCGGCCGGGTCCGGAGCGGCGGGCGGCGGTGTCGTCTTCGCCGGCTCGGGTCGCGGGTCGAGCGTGAAGGACGTCTTGCCCGGCTCGCCGCCCAACGTCCCGACCTGCACGGTGTACTTGCCGGGCGTCGCGTAGCCCTCGTTGGTGGTGCAGTTGGAGCCCGAGCCACGTCCGGTCCACTGGACGTTCGTGAGCGTGGCCCACTCCGGCGAGATCTGCACGGGCCCCGTCAGCAGGTCGATCTTGCAGACCGTCGAGTCCCAGATGGGCGTGCCGTTGGCGCTGATGACGGCGATGGCCTGCGCGTCATCGGGCTGCAAGGTGCAGGGGGCGGTCTGGGTGGAGCTGACGACCAGGCCGATGTCGACCGGTCCCTTGGTCAGCTGGGCGGGCTTGACCGTCGGCGTGATGCGCACCGTGGTCGGGTCACAGGCCTTCGCGGCGCTCGCCAGCGCGACGTCGACCGGGCCGTCGGTCTGCACCGCGGGCGGCGGCGCGACCGTCGGTGTCGGGGACGCCGCCGGCGTGGCGGTCGTCGCGGACGGCGTCGGCGCGGCCTTCGCCTCGTCGTCGCCCTCGCCTCCGGTGAGCTGCAGGACGCCCCACACCACGGCGATCACCACGGCGAGCAGCAACAGGCGACGACGCCAGTAGATCTCTGCTGGCAACCTGCGCTGGCTCACGGTCACACGATAGGCGGACGCACCCGCGTGGGAAGATCGACGCGCCATGACGACGTCCGACCCCCTGCTCACATCCACCGACCTGGCGCGGTTCCACGAGGACGTCATCGACTGGTTCGCGCGTGAGGCGCGTGACCTGCCATGGCGTCGCGACGCCTCCCCCTGGGCCGTGATGATCTCGGAGTTCATGCTGCAGCAGACACCCGTGGCCCGCGTGCTGCCCGTCTACGAGGTGTGGGTCGATCGGTGGCCGACCCCCGCGGCGCTCGCGGCCGAGCCGGCGGGCGAGGCCGTCCGCGCCTGGGGACGCCTCGGCTACCCGCGACGGGCCCTGCGGCTGCACGCGGCCGCCACCGCGATCGTCGAGCGTCACGGGGGCGCGGTGCCGACGTCGCGGGACGAGCTGCTGGCCCTGCCGGGGGTGGGCGACTACACGGCCGCCGCCATCACCTCGTTCGCCCACCGCGGGCGCGCCGTCGTGATGGACACCAACATCCGCCGGGTCTTCGCCCGCGTCGTGTCAGGAGTCGAGTTCCCGGCGAACGCCGTCACCGCCGCCGAGCGTGACCTGGCGACGTCGCTGGTGCCGCCCGAGGACGCCCACGTGTGGGCTGCCGCGACGATGGAGCTCGGCGCCCTGGTGTGCACGGCCCGCTCACCGCAGTGCCAGCTGTGCCCCGTCGCGTCCCTGTGCCGGTGGCGGGCCGCCGGGTACCCCGCTCATGACGGCCCGGTCCGCCGCGGCCAGTCGTGGGAAGGCACCGACCGCCAGTGCCGTGGCCGTCTCATGGCGGTCCTGCGCGAGGCCAGCGGCCCCGTGCCGAAGATCGGGCTCGACGCGGTGTGGCCCGATGCGCTGCAGCGCGAGCGTGCGCTGGACGGGCTGGTCGCCGACGGTCTCGTCGAACCGGTCGGTGACGACCGCTACGTCCTGCCCGGCACATGACAGGACCCCCGCAGCGTGCACGCTGCGGGGGTCCTGGTGGAGCCGGTGACTACTCCGCGCCGGGAGCGCCTGCCTCGACGGCCGGGGGCACGTCGGGCATCTCGAGCTCGAGCTCGGCCTTGTCGCGACCCTCGAAGGTGAACACCGCTTCCGCGCCCTCGCCCTCGACGCCGACCAGGACGATCTGGCCCGGGTGCAGCTCTCCGTAGAGCAGCTTCTCGGCCATGACGTCCTCGATCTCGCGCTGCACCGTGCGGCGCAGCGGACGGGCACCCAGCACCGGGTCGAAGCCACGCTTCGACAGCAGGTCCTTGGCATCCATCGTGAGCTCGATGTTCATGTCCTTCTCGGCCAGACGCTTCTCGAGCGAGGAGACCATCATGTCGACCATCTGCAGGATCTCGTCCTGCGTCAACGGCGGGAAGACGATGATCTCGTCGACACGGTTGAGGAACTCAGGCCGGAAGTGCTGCTTGAGCTCGATCGACACGCGCTCCTTCATC
>Ga0247730_1001566_pt1 | contig 12394 bp, 7 predicted proteins | sample UWRJL073202C2_FD_180959 | JGI IMG/M metagenome (GOLD analysis project Ga0247730, IMG submission 180959) | Plant litter microbial communities from Arlington Agricultural Research Station in Wisconsin, United States - UWRJ-L073-202C-2 | ecosystem: Environmental > Terrestrial > Plant litter >...
AAAAAAAAGACAAAAAAGATTGTACCGAATACAGGTGCTCAATTATCAGGTAGGACAATTCCGCAACTTTTTATTATCGAGAAAGAGTGAATTTCACTCAGGACGCTTGTTACCGGCCCAGGCCGCCATGTTGGAGATGGACTGATCCAGAGAGGTCCATATCTCAAGCCCGAGAGTCCGAGCCTTCTCGACGTCCGGCACATAGAAGGAACGTGCTGCACCATCATCCGGTGAACCAAGGATGCGCAGCGGTTTTTCCGGGGCGATTATCTCTCTGACCCGTTGGGCCAGTTGAGCGATGGTCAGTGAGTGGTCAGACCCCACGTTATAGGCTGCACCGGATTCACCGCAGACCAGCAGAGTGAGCAGCCAGACCGCGAGGTCGGCGGCGTACAGATAGCTGCGCACCGACAGGCCACTGGAGTTCAGGACCAGTTCCCTCCCCCACAGCGCGTCTCTGATCAGGTTGCCGATCGCGAAGTGACCGTCCAGCGCCAGCCCCGGTCCGGCGAAGGCAAAACAGCGGGTCAGGACCACTTCAAGGCCATGCTGCTGCGCATAGACAGCTGCCATGAGCTCCTGCGCTCGCTTGGCCTCGGCATACGCGCTGCTCGCTAGCGTGCTGTCACACGCACCGGAGCAGTCCTCACGCACAGGCACGCCCGGTTGCAAAGCCCCGTATTGCGCACCGGAACCAGTGAACAGCACGCGCTTGGCACGGGTCTTCAGAGCAAGCTCCAGCACGGCACGAGCACCGCCCAGAATCGTCTCGAAGGTCTGTAAAGCGTCTGCCTGACCGGCCGCCGAGGTGTCGGTCGCCCCATGCAAAACAAAATCGACGTCACGTGTGAGCCTGATCCCGGCCAACGTACGCATGTCAGCTTGTACCCAATCCAGCCAGCCAGGGTTGCGGTACTGCGGATAGCCGGCAAGGAAACTCGCCGGAGACCGCGACACTGCCGTGACGTGCAGCTGCGCTCCGCGCTCATTCAGGCCGGCAATCAGGGCCAGCAGCCACTTGCCAAAAAAACCTGTAGCCCCGGTTATCAGCAGGTGCTTGCCAGCCAACTGCGGCGCGCAGTGCAGGCGGTCGAGCGCGGCGTGTACCTGCGCGCCGATCAGCTCACATTCCCGTTCCACTTTCATCATGGGTTGAGCCACCATCAAATGAGCCCCATCCGCGAAGACTTGCTCAGCCTTGCTCCGTCTCCGTTATGCCCGCGCACTCAGTCTGGCAACCAACTGCGACCCAGCGCCCGCACCGCGTCAGAATCCCAAAAGCCTTCCCGGTGAACCGCTGCACGCAGCTCATCCCCTCGCTGCGCCAAAGCGACCGGGTCGGCAATGTCCGATTCCACGCTTGCGATCCACTCAGCGGTCGAGCCTGCGACCACGGCTACGGGCAAACTCCCGTTGAACGGCTCGATGTCGCTGCAGATCACCGGTACGCCACAAGCGCCCAGTTCCAGTAGCCGCAACCCGCTCCCATGATGACGGGCCGTACTTGGGTTGCAAGGCACCACGGCCAGGTCCAGGTTCAGCGACGCCAGCTTCGCCGGGAACTCGCGGCTGACGACCTCATCATGAACTTCACTGACAAATCCGCGCAGCGCCTCCGGGCACTCGCCCAGAAACACCCATTGCACACGGTCGGCCAGCGCGCGAACGACATCGGCGATCAGCGCCAGATTTTCGTGTTGACCACGATCGGAGACATAACCGACACGCGGTTTCACGCCTGTCTGGCGCAGCCCGCCGAGCTGGCCCCAGACATCGGCGGCCAATCGCGACGGTGCAACGCGAATGTCCGGGTGCATATCCGTGAGCGCCTGCGCCATCGCGTGTGTGGCAACCACTACGCGATCGACCCGGTCGAAACACTGCTGAAGTTCACGGAGTGTCTGCGCGCTGAACGCGTTTTCACCGCCAGCGACCGACGGCCCGGGCACGTCGATCTCGATCACGACGAATGTCTGGGTCAGCGAGTTGAGCGTGTCCAGCCAGCTCAACGTTTGTTCGGACACTGGGTATTGCAGCACAAGTACGTCCGGCGTATACCGATTGAGTTCCGGCAGTGTGGGTCGTGAAAGCGACACGACGCCGTCGATGAGTCCTGCGGACTTCAGCGCGCTGAAGCGCTGCTGAACCTTCGTCGAATCAGGCATGCCCGGAGCAGGATTGACGGCCACTACAACCGGTACGGGACGCAGATCCAGTGGCTGCCAGCTCGAGGCAAAATCCACATCAAGCTCGTAGCCTTTTCCGCGCAGCGAAACGTTTGGACTCTGCACAGGGTCTTGGGAAATAACCGTCAGCCAGCGCGCGTAAAGCGCTGCATCGGCCTCGGGGCTGGACGGCCTGACTTTTTCGTCGGTCATGAGCACTTTCACTCGCGGCGTCCAGACGTTCAGATAGCCAGCCTGCTGAAGTTTGAGGCAAAGATCGACATCCGCCCATGGCGCCAGGTCGGGCGCCTCGTCGAATCCGCCAACGGCGAAAAACAGCTCGCCGCGGACCATCAGGCACTTGCCACTGAGGGCGGAATAGTTTTGGTCGACCTGTAAACGCAACAGGTAGCCCGTGTCCTCCCCCGCCAGGCCTTCGAACGGCGTAGTGGCAGGGCCATGCAGCCCCAAATGCAGGCCGGCGCTGTAGATCGCTCCGTCAGGCTTGACGATTTTCGGGCCCACGGCGCCGACTTCCGGGCGCAGTGCGTGATTGAGCAAATGTTTCAACCAGTCACGGCCAAGCACACTTACTTCGCTGTCGAGGAACAGCAGGTAATCCCCGCGAGCTTCCAGGGCCGCCGAGTTGCAGGCCTGAGCATCGCTGACGTCGGCAGCGAAGCTCACCACCCTCATCAAATCCTGGCTCACGCGACCCACATCGGCGAGCCAATGGACGATTTCAGGGCTGGAATGTCCCTGATCAATGAACAGTATTTCGTAGTGTTCGTACCCTGCGTTTTCCAGCACGAGCGCCAGGCACAGCTTCATTTTCAGCAGATCGTCCTGGACCACGATCAGGATGCTGACTTTCGGCTGGTGCGCGTGACCGTAGCTCAACTCATTGGCGCCGGAGGCGGTGCGAATGGCGCGCGCTGTCTCGAAGCCGCGTGCATGCAGATGGCGTTCGATAGCCCGACACTCTTCATGGCTATCGCCCAGCAGCGAAAGTTCTGACACCAGCAGCGGCTCACTGACATGCCCGATGCCGGCAAAACCCTCACCCTCGATCAGGCGCAGGATGTAATCCAGCTCGTAGACGGAGGGAAATTGGTCATCGAACGTACCGTTGAGCACCCAGGTCTCGCGGTGCAACAGCCAGCGTGACGCCATGGTCACCGGCAGGCTCAACAGCAGGTCAAGATTGAGATTGGGCCGCAACAGCATTCCCAGGCTGCCATCGTTCTGGCGCATGACCAGGTCAGAGTAAATCGCTCGATACGACTCGGCGACGCTGAGATCCAGTGCCGCTGCGACGATGCCGTTGAGGGTGAACTCATCCCCCGCCTGAAGAATGATGAACCAGTCTGCAGAACAGGCAGCGAGCGCCTGATTGAGGCATTCCACCAGATGCCCCTGATGGTATTGGGCGACCGGAATCGATGCGTGTGGCACCACTCGCGGGGACACGATGAGCGGCTCGATCTTCAGGCTGCCGGCGGTGTGCGGTGCCAGGCTGTCCAGCGTGGCCTGCAGTCGCTGACCGGTGCCGTCGAATTCGTTCTCGACGATCACTACCGCAATGCGTGGCGCGGAACTTGATTGCAATCGGTGCTCGATCAGCGCCGCTTGCGCAGCCGAAGGCAGGCGATTCAGCAGCCGGGTCGCCACCGCGCCCGCCAGCTTGCGCTGCCCAAATTGAAACGCTGCCTCTTGGGTAACGCGAATGAAGTGGTCAAGCGCAGGCCAGAACTCCATGGCCTGATTTTCCAGACTGGCCCGCAGCAGCGGCAGCGTTCTGCGCGCACGGTCCAGTTCCGGTCCGCTGTCGCCCCAGGCAACGCCATGGCAACCGGTTTCCTCCGCAGAAAAATTCAATGGCGAATCTTCTCCGGGAATGACGACTCCCACGCAGCCACACAAAGCGGCCTCTGCCGACAATGCGCTGGTAGACGCCGAATAAAAGAATTCGCACGTCTGGAATATCTCGACCAGCCCTTCCCAACTGGTCGGATAGCCGGTCGTGATCCGCACGGCGCCTGGAGGCAGGCGTGACGTGTCGATGCCCGATCCGCTTCGGCCCTGATAAAAGCAGACGGTCCCGGGGATTCTTTTTGCGGGATCCGCAGGCGGCACGAATACGCTCAGATCAACCGGCTGCAGAAACATCACGTTCTCCTCCGGCATGCCCGGCTGGAGCAAGCCTCGGGCAAACGCGTAGAGGATATCCCGATCGTCGTAGCGGCCCTTCCCGCCCACCATGCCGGGCGTATTGAGCAGGAAACGCACAACCACTTCAGCCTCGTAGGGATTACCGTCCACCACTTCGGGATAGACCATGATCGGTTCGATCCCGTGGGCCTTGTGGTAATCCAGAATGTTGCTGGTCAGTGGCGGAGTCATCAGCGTGGGGCTAAAGCTGCCAGCGGTGACGTACGCCTCCTGACCGGACTGGATCAATGCATCGCACAGCATGTGAAGCACGCGGATGCCTGCAGAGTTCCTGCGGAAATCCGGCGCCAGGATGTAATACGGATTTGGCCGAGAGCCATAGAGAGAACGGGTCATTACCACCCCAATGGGCACACATCAGAAAACGATCAGGTAAAGCCTCGTCCGCTTGAACGAGGCCTGAGATTGCCGCAGCTATAGCCGTCCCGCAGGCGGGTGCATCAATGGAAGTACAAGGTGATGTCGTGAAGAATATCGGCGTAGTGGCGCAGGGATATCCGATAGTCCGAGCGGATAGCGGCCACCGTATCGATCAGCTTCCAGTAATCGTCCGCCCGGTGGTAGGCACAGACGGCCAACACTGGCTTTTCGCGTTTGATCATGGTCTGGGCACCGAGCAGCGCGCGCTCCTCCATCCCTTCGATGTCGAGCTTGAACAGGCCCACTTTGCCCTGCACCAGGTTATCCAGCGGCACGCCCTGAATGTATGAAACGACGTTGGGCGATACCGGCCCGTCGATCTCATTCGTCACGTTGCAGGACAGCACCGGGTCATAGGCAAAGCGGGACGGCTGTGCATCCAGTCCCATGTTGAATACCAGTACGTTTTCACGATCGGCAAACCGCTTGAGTGCCTCGTAATACGGAGGCAGCTCAGGCTCGAACAGATACGCCTGGGTAACCGGGCCGAAATGCCTTTCCAGACTGGCCAGGGTGTCTCCGGTGAACGCCCCGGCATCGACAAAATGCCGTGAGGCTTCGGCCGAGACCAGGTCCTTGTCGAAGTACTCATCCTGAAAAGGGGATTTGGTCTGCTGCGCTGATTTGATCGACAAAGTCGTGCGCATGCCGATCAGCCCGTTGAACACCTGTCGGGAGGTCTCGTCGAGAAGACGCAGGAAGGTCGAGATATATCGGTACGGCTCTTCGATCGGCTGATGAACAACGCTTGAGAACAGTTTTTCCGGACCATGTCCGGCATCGGCCGCGTACAGAAACTCGCTCATGTTGAGGACCTTGCCGCACGCTTCGCCCAACTGATCAATAATCTGATTGCTGTAGCGCCCGCTGGCAATGACGATGGTCTTGTCGCGGCAGTCGATATCGTCGGGGGCGAAAACTTCGGCGCCGTCGAAGGTGGTGCCTCGTTTGCTCAAATCGTTGTCGATGAAACCGTTGATGTTCACACCGACCTGGCGAGCCTCCCGCGCGATGTAAGTGCCTACTTTATAGGCGCCGAAGATATAGATGCCTTCCTTCAGCCACGCTTGCATCTGCGCCTTGCGCTGACTCAGAAAAGACAGAAGCCGCTTACCCTCAAGCAGGTCGTAGACGTGAGGGTATTGCTGCAGTCGAGCCAGCACCTCAAGCTCATCGTTCGAACGCACCAGCACCGCGTCCACCACGCTCGCCAGCGGCTCATCGGACATCCGCACAGGGATGGAGCCGCCGCCAGGCAACAGCAAGGCGTCGGAGTGTCCACTTGCCAGTGCCGTATTTCCGGAAACCAGTTTGAAACTCATCATGCTGTGTCCTTCGCGTGTTCGGTAGGGATCGCGTATAAAACGGTGTCGAACGTGCATCTGGCGTGACAGCGCAGGTAGAACTGATACCCGAGGCCGTAGCCGTCCAGTTGTTCCAGAATGCTCCAGAGGTGGTCGGCCTGGTGGTAGACGCTGATGGCAAGGTTCGGCCGATACCTGCGCAGAAGACGCTCAGCCCCTTCCAGCGCTGCCGGCTCTTCCCCTTCGATGTCCATCTTGATCAGGTTCGGGGCGAAATTCGGTAACGCATCGTCCAGGCGTACACAGGTGACCGGGTCGCCGCCCGACTCCACCAGATGACCACCGGCGCCCAGGGCGGGATCGAAACCCACCCTCTTGTTCGCTGCGGAAACTCCGCAGGGAAAATGAACGGCATTGAGATCCGCCGAGCTTTCGACGAGCTTCTGGAAGTTGGCGAGATTGGGTTCAAACGTCGCCACAGCATCGAATACCAGTCCCGAGGCGCGCATTTCCCCAATGGTGTCGCCGGTGTACGCGCCACAGTCGATGAAACGCAACGGCTGCGGCCAGGCAGGCATATCGGCAGGGAAATACTGCTGCGGCGAGGGTGCCGGCAGGGCCAGATAATCCCCATGAATCCGGAACGCGACGATACGATCCAGCAATTCGCGGCTGGTTTCATCTGCCAGTCGCGTGCGCATCGCCTCAATACGCTGCGTATTCGCTTCGTAATACCGTGGGTCCACCAGCCAGTAGCGGGAAGGCTGATTTTGCGGGTACTGCCTGACGAACTCGACAAGGCTGACGACACGTCCGTAACCCAAGGCTTGTAACTGCACGACGACTTCAGCCACATCAACGTAATTGTTGAACAGCCCGATGATCACACAGGCGCGTGTTGCGTCATGGCGGCCCGCCCAGTCCCGCGCGGTGGAAACCCCAAGTCCGTCCACTCGCCCCAGAGAGCTGTCCCGGTCCAGAAAACCGCTGACGGGGATGGCCTGGGCGGCTAGATACTCGCGCACCCGCTGACCGGCAAGACGTGCCCCGTAGATCAGTACGTGATCCCACTCACAGATATCAAACATGGCGATATTCCGAAGCAACGCGGATCAGCACCGCGTGACCGTTGAGGTTGTGCACAAAACGGAAATCCCGGTTCTGGGCGACGAAAGCGTTGACCAGCCGGGTCACGCCTTCGCAACCGAAGAACCCGTAGTCATCGAAAACCACTACCGAGCCGGTCTGCAGCCGAGGGAGTGCCCACTCAAGGACGGCACGTGCGGATTCGTAAACATCGACATCAATGTGCAGCAGCGCCAGACGTTCACCGACCCGATCGGCGTTTTGTTCCGGGAACATCCCTTGCAGCGGCTCCACTAAGTGGCTCAAGCCGCTGCGCTCGATAAGCGATCTGACCATTTCGATGTCAGTGTCGCTGTGTTCGCCGCCGCTGTAGCGGGTGTCCCGCTCCCCCGCTTTGACCACACCCGCAAAGGTGTCCGCCAGGTAAACCCGGCGACTCGGCCGCTGACTGGCCAACGCCAACAGGCAGCCCGAGCCGCCCCGCCAGACGCCGACTTCAAGGAAATCGCCGTCGACCTCATCGAGTTGCCGTGCCAGAGACCACAGTTCATAAAGCCGATAACGATCAACCAACGTGTTCTGCTCGACCAAACGCAGCGCTTTGATGAACGGCTCATCGTTGCACCAGGGTGCGTAACTGGCATACGGAAGCAGGCGTTCGTGTCTTATTTCTTCGGATTTGGGATGCGCCCACGACGCGGTCCCGCGCAAAAAACGGTAGCTGTAACCCGTCAGTTTTCGCTTAAGCCAAGAGGCCATCTCAACGGCGCTCCGAAATGGCCATCTGCGCGTTGAACTCGTCGCGGTCCAGGAACGGATAGAGGTCTTCAAGCGCGCCGGTTTCCGGCTTGCCTTGTTCGTTGATCCGGGTCATCACACGGGGGATACGCGGCTCTTCAACCTGCACAATCACTTCGCAGATAACCGGCCCCGGACGCTGCAGCACTTCATTGAGCTTTTCGTCCAGACCACTGTGTTCGCTGATCCGGGCATAACCCACGCCATACGCGGCCGCGAGTTGCGCCAGGTCGGGCAGCTTCAGTCCGCTGGTGGCATCAGCGCCGACGAGCAGCTTGAAGTGAGCGGTTTGCGAGGTGCGAATGGAAGCGTAACCCTGGTTATTGATCACGAAGCACTTGATCGGCAGGTTTTGCGAAGCCAGCGTCGCCAGCTCCTGGATGTTCATCTGGATGCCACCGTCGCCTTCCACGCAGATGGTCTGCTTGCGACCCGATGCCAGGCAGGCCCCGACCGCCGAAGGGACGCCGAAGCCCATGGATCCGGTGCCACGATTGTGGAAGCAGCGCTGGCCTTTTTTCAGGCGCAGGTTGAGCAGAAACAATTCCGAGGCAAACCCGGAACTGCCGGGAGCGATCACATCGCCCTCTTGCAGCAAATCGGACAAGTGATCGGTGAAGTGATACATGCTCACGCCTTCGCTGTCGTCGGCGTGCTCCGGCTGAAGTAAGGGGTAGCGTTCGCGCCAGGCCCCTATTTGCTGCCGCCACGGGGAGTAATCGGGCAGCGTGCTCTCTGTCACCGCATCCACCAGCGCTTCAATGAACGGCTTCACGTCGCAGACCACCGAGACGTCGATCTGCATTTGCAGCTTGGCGATTTCTGCGGCGTCGATGTCCACGACTACTTTCTTCGCATGGGGGGCGAAGTGAGCGTGGTTATAGGCCGTCAGCGCCATGTCCAGACGAGACCCGAGAACGATTAGCACGTCGCAATTCTGTAACGTGAAATTCGCCCAGCGAGGTGCGATGGAGCCGGGACGACCGCCATACAGCGGATGGTCATCTTCGATCAGATCCATTGCCAGCCACGTTGGCATGACGGGGATCCCGGCGCGCTCTACCAGGGCGTTAAATGCATCGACTGCACCGGCCATGCGAATACCGCTGCCGGCGATGATGCCCGGCCGTTTGGCAGCTTTCAGAAGCTCGAGCGTCGCAGTGACCGACTCTTGAACGTCGACCGCCGCTTGCGGTGCTGGCAGTTTCGCCCTGCGTAACGTCGCCGGATCAACCTGCGCCGCCTGAACATCCAGCGGGACATCCAGCCAGACCGGGCCACGACGTCCGGTCAACGCAGCGTGTTGCAACTCGTCGAACACTTCGGCCACGGCTTCGGGGTCGGTCAGCGTCACGGCATGTTTAGTGATCGAGGAGACGATTGACACGATATCGGCTTCCTGCACACCCAACATGCGCAAACCGGTGCCGGCTTTCAGGTCTGCAGTCTTGACCTGGCCTGAGATAAAAAACACGGGAGTCGAGTCAAGCCAGGCGCCCAGTGTCGCGGTGACGGCGTTGGTCGCCCCCGGACCGCAGGTGGTCATGCAGGCGCTGGGCCCGCCCGATAATTTGCCGGCGGATTCGGCGGCCACGCCACACGCCTGTTCGTGCAGACACAGAACAGGATTGAGGTCCGGATGGCGGCCCAGGGCGTCGTTCAGGTGCATGGCCCCGCCACCTGGCAGGAAGAACACATCCTTGATGCCCAGCTCCGCCAATCGATTCATGATGTAGTCAGCAACGCGCATTTTGGTACTCATCGTTTTATTCCAGCCTGGGAGCGCGAGGCTCAGTTCAATTTATTGAGAAACTCAAGCGCCGACCAGAAACCGGCGCCGTGGTCCTTATGGCCTTGCCACACTTCAGGGATGAAACTCACCTGCGGGTAGCGCTTGAGTTGCGCCCAGGTGGCAGGCCAGTCGACATCGCCCGTTCCCATCACTACACCCTCGCCGTTTGCGCCTTTGGCATCGGCGACGTGGAGGTGGGCGGAATGCGGCAGCAGCAATGCCAGCGCAGCCTGAAAATCTACACCAAAGTGGAAACAGGTCATTTGCAAGTGCGACAGGTCCAGGCACAGGCGCAAGCCCAGAGCTTCGGCCTGTGCGGCGAGCTCATCGGGCATCATGAAAATGTTCTGATGACGCTGCCCGCCAAAATGCCAGGGGAACGGCGCCATGTTTTGCGGGATGAGCTCAGTGCGCCCGAAATCGACCTCGGCGCACGAGGCCTTGAACCGTTGATACAGCTCGGCACGGTGACTCACCGGCATCGGCGCATCGGCAGAAAACCCGCCGATGTTGGCGACGATCAGCAGCGAATCCGCCTTCGGGAAAAACTCACCAATGCGCAAGGTCGCATCGACCACCCGTTGCAGGTTGACGATGGAGCGCTGGCGGTAGGCCGGGTCATCGGAGACGAGGTCCAGCAGTTCGCTGTTTTCGAACAGTTCAGGGGCATGAACGACCAGACGCGAACACTCCACACGCTGCAGATATGGCTCGGGCATCACGCTCAGATCGCGATAGGACAGATGGAACTCAAAGAGATCCGGTTTGATCCAGTCGTTGTATTGCAGGAAGTCGTGGTAGCGCACCGGCACGCCCCAGAGCATCGGCATGTCAAATGCCCGCTGCACCGCGGCTTGCTCGGTCATGTCGCTGTCGAAAAGGAAGTCACCCTGGGCAATCGCACGGCCGGCGGTACGCCCCAGCAGCTCGCTCAGACGATAAGGCGCCAGGCCCTGGCCGGGGCTGGCGACCCGCAGCATGTTCTGCTCGAACACTTCGCCCTGGCCGATGGCACGGGCGGCGATCACGCTCTTGCCCATGTTCTCGCGATTAAGCAGCTCACCCTGACTGGCATGACGGCCCGGCCCGGCCCACGGCAGCGCTTTTTCGATCTGCCGGATGCCTTCGACCAGTTGACGAAATTCTTCGGGTTCGAGGCTGGCCAGGTGGTCCGGCCCCTCCATCGCGCGGTCGAGGGTAATGTGCCGCTCGACCAGCTTGGCGCCCAGCGCAACCGCTGCCAGGGTGATTGCCGTGCCGCGCTCATGTCCGGAATACCCGACCAGCCCGTGCAGCTCGCGCAGGCGGGCCAGATAACCGAGCTGGATATCGCTCTCGGGGGCCGGGTATGTGCTGTTGCAATGCAGCAGGGCGAACGGCACGCCCAGCCCGGTGACCTGCTCGACCGCACGTACGATTTCATGCTCCAGTGACATGCCCGTCGACAGAATCAGCGGCTTGCCCAGCGAAGCCGCCCTGGCGATCAAGTACGGATTGCACAGGTCGGCGGAAGCGATTTTCAGAGCCGGCACATCGAAGCTCGCCAACACATCCACACTGGGTTCATCCCAGGGGGTGCACATGTACGTGATGCCCTTGTCCGCGCAGTATTGACGTATGTCTCGGTGTCCTTCGACCGACAGCTCGACCTTCTCGAGCAGATCCTGAATGTATTCGACGCCCAGATCTTCGGCACGCGAGCCGTCGGCCTTGCGCCGGTACAGCGCTTCGCGGTTACGCAACTGAAATTTGACGCAGTCGGCGCCTGCCGCAATCGAGGCGTCCACCAATTGCCTGGCCAGCTCGACCGAGCCGTTGTGGTTATTGCCGACTTCGGCGATCACGTAGACGTGATCGCCACCGACAGCCACGCCGTCGATACTGAAATACTGTTGCTTCATTGAATTTTTGTCCGCCAGGAGGTGACACCGTTGGATTCAAAACGGAAATCGGTGGTGCGACAGCCGAGCTCTCTGACCTTCTCGGTCACGGCACGGCGATACTGTGGTTGTACGTAGAACAGGAAAAACCCCCCGCCGCCCGCGCCGAGCAATTTTCCGCCCAGTGCGCCAGCCGCCAGGGCGCTGTCGTAAATGGTATCCAGCATGCTGTCGCTGATTGCCTGAGAAAACTGGCGCTTGAGCATCCACCCGTCATGCAGGGAACGACCGAAGTCATGCAGCTCTCCACGTATCAGATGACGGTGCATGTGCCGGCACAGCGAGACGCTTTCGGTGATCAGCAAGGACTGCGATTCCTGGGCTTCCATCTCACTGCGCTGCTGCTTGTGCAGCTTTCCCGAGTCGTGGGTGATGCGCGTGTCGCACAGGACCAGACACTCTTCGAGCTCGTTCAGAATGGCATCGGTCAGCCGAATGGGATGCACCAGATTCTGCCCTTCGCGGAACTCGATCAGGTTGAAGCCGCCGAAGGCCGAGGCATACTGGTCCTGCCAGCCGCCCGCAATGCCGAAGCACAAGCGTTCGGCCTGAAACGCCAGCTCGGCCACTTCGTAGGTGCTCCACTGGTCACGGCGAAGCTCGTTGAATGCGGCAATCACTGAGGTGGCCACCGCTGAAGAACCACCCAGACCAGAG
>Ga0247730_1001567_pt1 | contig 12392 bp, 8 predicted proteins | sample UWRJL073202C2_FD_180959 | JGI IMG/M metagenome (GOLD analysis project Ga0247730, IMG submission 180959) | Plant litter microbial communities from Arlington Agricultural Research Station in Wisconsin, United States - UWRJ-L073-202C-2 | ecosystem: Environmental > Terrestrial > Plant litter >...
CCGGCACGCAATTTCAAGGTTAATAGCGCGCCGCCTTCCTTGTGGTTGGCAAACAGCAATTCGCCGCCAAAGGCACGCATCAGGGTGTCACAGATCGCCAGCCCCAATCCGAGACCCTGGGTGCGGGTCTTGGTGGTGTAGAACGGCTCGCTGGCGCGTCCCAGGGCTTCCATGCAAAAGCCCGGGCCATTGTCGCGAATGTACAGGTTGACGCCCTGATCGGTGGTTTCGGCACTCAGCCACAGTTTGCGCGGCGGCCCTTTTTCGGTGAGTGCATCGAGGGCATTGGCCAGCAGATTGCCGAGTACCTGGCGCAAACGGGTTTCGCCGGCCTGTACCCAGAGGGTGGCTTCGGGCAAATCACGGATCAGCTCCACCTCCATCGACCGCCGCCGCTTGCCCAGCAGCGCCAGCGCATCGTCCAGCGCCGGTTGCAGGGCCACGCTTTCGGGCGCATGGCGGTCGCGCCGGGCGAAGGCGCGCAGGTGCGCGATGATCGAGGCCATGCGCCCGGTCAATTCGCTGATCAACTTGAGATTGCCACGCGCATCCGTGGTGCGCTCATGGTCGAGGAGGATCTCGGCGTTTTCCGCATAGCTGCGAATCGCCGCCAGGGGCTGATTGAGTTCGTGGCTGATACTCGCCGACATGGTGCCCAGCGCCGACAGTTTACCTGCCTGCACCAGGTCATCCTGGGCGCGCACCAACTCTTGTTGGGCGTGTTCACGTTCCAGCACTTCCTGTTTCAGGCGCCGGTTGAGGCCTTCCAGGTCACTGGTCCGTTCGACCACGCGTGCTTCCAGCTCGCGCCGGGCCTTGGCTTCAAAGGCGATACGCTCCAAGTAATGGCGGCGACGTTGCATCATCAGGCCCAGCAACAACATCAACACCAGCAGCGTGGCGCCACCCACTGCAACCACCGTGCGTACCGGGCGGTTGATGAGCGAGCGCGGTGCGAGGATCTGCACATTCCAGCCGGTCTCGGCGATGGCCGTGGATTGGCGCAGCCACGCAGTGTCACTCAGGCTGAGCGGCTGCGGGTCGCGGGTCGGGTAGGGCTGGATCGCGATGATGGCCTGGCGCTCTTCGGCGGTCAGTGGCCGGGTGGCGCGGAATCGCCATTGCGGGCGTGACGTGAGGATCACCACGCCGTTATGGTCGGTGACCAGTAATTGTTCCGGCGTGTTGCCCCACAGGCTTTCGGTGTGGTCCAGGTCGACCTTGACCACCAGCACGCCGATGATCGTATCGCCATCACGCACGGCGGCGGCAAAGAAGTAGCCGCGTTTGGCCGAGGTGGTGCCCAGGCCGAAAAACCGCCCCAGGCGCCCGGCCATGGCTTCGCTGAAATAAGGCCGGAACGAGAAATTACGCCCGACGAAGCTGTCTTGTTTATCCCAGTTGGACGCGGCGAGGGTCTTGCCGGTGGTGTCCATCAGGTACATCACCTCCACCCCGGCCTGGGCGGCGACGTCCTTGAGCAGCAGGTTGGCGTTGACCAGGTTGGTGCTGACCTGGGGTGCGTCCAGTGCCGTGCGCAAGGCCGGCAGGTCACCGAGGATTTGCGGCAGCACTTCATAGCGGTGCAGGGTGCCCAGCAGGTTGGCCACGTAGAGGTCGAGGGTCTGGCGGTTCTGGCCGGCCAGTTCGCTGCGGTAATAACGTTCGGCCAGGTGCTCCAGTGGCCATAGCAGCGGCGCCAGGCACAGCGCCAGCAGGGCGAGGCTGCGCCAGCGGGGTCTACGCGGGAGGGATGGAGTCATGGGAGTCGTGCGCCTGTGGGTACAGGCGCATTATGCCTAGTGCTGCTGTGCAAGACACTCGCGCAATGCGTCTTGCCACGCTGGCTGGCTGACGTGCCATTGCTGCTGCAGCCGGCTGCAATCGAGGCGTGAGTTCAGCGGGCGCTTGGCGGGCGTCGGGTAGGCACTGGACGGAATCGGCTCCAGCTCCGCGCAGGCCTTGCCCTGCTTGCGCAGGTATTCGCCGATGGCCTCGGCAAAACCGAACCATGAGGTTTCGCCTCGGGCGGTCAGGTGATAGACCCCCCATGGCCCCGGCTCGCCTGCTTGCCAGCGTTCAATCAATGCACGCGTGCTGTTGGCGATGCTGCCGGCCCAAGTGGGCGCGCCGATCTGGTCGGCGACGATGCGCAGGTGCGGTTTTTCCTGCAGCAGACGCTGCATGGTCAGCAGGAAATTCTTACCGTGGCTGGAATAGACCCAACTGGTGCGCAGGATCAGGTAGTCGCCGCCCACGGCCGTTATCGCTTGCTCGCCGGCCAGTTTGCTCTGCCCGTACACGCCCAGCGGTTTCGGCGTGTCGGCTTCGGTGTAGGGCGCCGGTTTACTGCCGTCGAACACATAGTCGGTGGAGTAGTGGATCAGCGGGATGCCCAGGGTTTTGGCCTCTTCGGCAAGGATGCCGGGGGCGATGGCGTTGATCGCAAACGCCAGCTCCGGTTCGCTTTCGGCTTGATCGACAGCGGTATGGGCGGCGGCGTTGATGATCAGGTCGGGGCGGTGGGCACGGACTTGCTGGCGGATCTGGTCGGGGTTGGCCAGGTCAAGTTGTTCGCGGCCCAGGACGATGAGTTCGCCCAGGCTTGGGAGCCGTTGTTGCAGTTCGCGGGAGACTTGGCCGTGCTGGCCGGTGATGAGGATTTTCATGGGAAGAGGTCGGCTTCCATCAGCGGTTTACCGGCCTGGTCCTTGGCGGACAACTGCGGTGCTACGGTCAGCTCCCAGTCGATGGCCAGGGTCGGATCACTCCACAGGATGCTGCGTTCAGCGCTGGGCTGATAGTAGTCCGTGGTTTTGTAGAGGAACTCGGCGTGATCGCTCATTACCACGAACCCATGGGCGAAACCTTCCGGCACCCACAATTGACGGTGGTTCTGGGCAGACAAGCGCACGCCAACCCATCGGCCGAAATTCGGTGAGCTGCGGCGGATATCCACGGCCACGTCCAGCACTTCACCGGCGGTGACGCGCACCAGTTTGCCCTGGGTGTGTTCGAGTTGGTAATGCAAGCCGCGCAGCACGCCCTTTTGTGAGCGCGAGTGGTTGTCCTGGACGAAATTACGCTTGAGTCCAGTGGCCGCTTCAAAGGCTCGGGCGTTGAAGCTTTCGTAGAAAAAGCCGCGTTCATCACCGAACACCTTGGGCTCAATGATGAGTACGCCGGGCAAAGCGGTTTCAACAATGTTCACTTGCTCTCTCCGGCCAGTGCATACAGGTATTGGCCGTAGCCGGTCTTGCCGAAGTACTTGGCGCGCTCTAGCAGGTGGTCACGGTCGATCCAGCCATTTTCATAGGCGATTTCTTCCAGGCAGGCGACTTTCAAACCCTGGCGATGCTCGATGGTCTGCACGTACTGCGAAGCTTCCAGTAAGCTGTCATGAGTCCCCGTATCCAGCCAGGCAAAGCCACGGCCAAAACGCTCTACCTGGAGGTCGCCACGCTTGAGGTAAGCATTGTTGACGTCAGTAATTTCCAGCTCTCCACGCGGCGAGGGCTTGACCGCCTTGGCAATCTTGATTACGTCGTTATCGTAGAAATACAGGCCGGTGACTGCATAGGACGACTTGGGCTTGGCCGGTTTTTCTTCGATGGAAAGGGCGCGGCCCTCCTTATCGAAGTCAATCACGCCAAAGCGCTCAGGGTCCTTGACCCAATACCCGAATACGGTAGCCCCGTGAGCGCGTTCGGCCGCCGTGCGCAATTGGTCGCCGAAGTGTTGGCCGTGGAAAATGTTGTCACCCAGGATCAGGCATACCGGGTCATCGCCGATAAACTCCTCGCCAATAATGAAGGCCTGGGCCAGGCCATCCGGAGTTGGCTGTTCGGCATAGCTGAAGCGCACCCCGAACTGGCTGCCATCACCCAGCAGGTTGCGGTATTGAGGCAAGTCCAGCGGTGTGGAAATTACCAGGATCTCCTTGATCCCAGCCAGCATCAGCACCGAGATCGGGTAGTAAATCATCGGCTTGTCATACACCGGCAGCAGTTGCTTGGACACGCCTAGGGTAATGGGGTGTAAACGTGTGCCGGAGCCGCCGGCCAATACGATTCCCTTCATCATGCAATCAGATCCTTACAGTCGGTATTGCCCAAACGTTCACCCTGATAACTGCCATCCTGGACCCTGCGGCACCACTCCAGGTTATCGAGGTACCACTGCACGGTTTTGCGCAGCCCGGTTTCAAAGGTTTCTTCCGGCGTCCAGCCCAGTTCGCGCTCAATCTTGCTCGCGTCGATCGCATAGCGCTGGTCGTGGCCCGGACGGTCCTTGACGAAGGTAATTAGGTCGGTGAACTGCTCGACATCGGCCGGGCGCTGTGGCGCCAACTCTTCAAGCAGGGCGCAGATGCCGCGCACCACGTCAATATTCTTCTGCTCGTTGTGCCCGCCAATGTTGTAGGTTTCGCCGACCACACCTTCGGTAACCACTTTGAGCAATGCTCGGGCGTGATCTTCGACAAACAGCCAATCGCGTACTTGCAAACCATCACCATAGACCGGCAGTGGCTTGCCCGCGAGGGCGTTCAAGATGACGAGCGGAATCAGCTTCTCGGGAAAGTGAAACGGCCCGTAGTTGTTTGAGCAGTTAGTCAACAAAACCGGCAGGCCATAAGTTCGCTGCCATGCGCGCACTAAATGGTCAGACGCCGCCTTGCTGGCGGAGTATGGGGAACTGGGCGCGTAGGGTGTGGTTTCGGTGAATAGATCATCCACACCATGCAGGTCGCCATACACTTCGTCGGTGGAGATGTGATGGAAGCGAAACGCTCGCTTGGCGGGCTCTTCGAGCTTCTGCCAATAGGCACGGGTGGCTTCGAGCAGACTGTAGGTACCGACGATGTTGGTCTGGATAAAATCCGACGGACCGTCGATAGAGCGATCGACATGGGACTCAGCTGCCAGGTGCATGATCGCCTCGGGCTCGAAGCGCGCCAGTACGGCGCTGACGGTGGCTTGGTCGACGATATCGGCCTGGACGAACTCATATCGGCTGTTAGACGCGATGCTGGCCAGTGACTCCAGGTTGCCGGCGTAGGTGAGTTTGTCCAGGTTGAGCACTTGGTGCTCGGTATTTTGAATCAGGTGGCGAATCAAGGCAGAGCCGATAAAACCAGCGCCGCCGGTGATGAGAATGCGCATGTCGGGGGCCTTTTCCTTAGACGGACATCAAGCGAATGAAGCATAGCTTGAGTTGTGCGGCGAAGTGGTGCAAGCGCGGTATGCGTAAGGGGTTGCATAAGCCCCTTGAACAATGGCGATATACACCCCTAAAAAAATCGAGGCCGACCCCATGCTGCTCGCCACCCTGATCCATCGCGCCAGTCTACCCTGCCCGCAAGTAGGCCCCGAACAGGCGGCGCAATTGCTCGAGCAGCATTACGGCCTAACTGGCACCTTGCAATCATTGGGCAGCCAGCAGGACCTCAACTACAAAGTCGACAGTGCCCGCGGCCGGTTTGTTCTGAAAATCTGCCGGGGCGATTACGCTGCCGTTGAGCTTCAGGCCCAGCACGCTGCGCTTAACAGCCTGCAGGCTGTGCGCGTACCCAAGGTCATCAAGGCCCTGACGGGTGAGGAGTTGTTGACCCTGACCGTCGATGGCCAAACCCTGCACGTGCGGGTGCTGGATTATATCGACGGCCAGCCGTTGACCCATCTGCCGCACGTGGGCCGCGAGGTGATCGCAGGGTTTGGTGACCTGTGCGGTCGAATGAGCCAGGCGTTGGCGCAGTTCGACCACCCAGGCCTGGCGCGTACGCTGCAATGGGACCCGCGCCACGCCCAGGCGTTGATCAAGCACCTGCTGGCAACCTTGGACGATGTACCTCACCGCGACGCCCTCGAACGCGTGGCAGCACAGGTTGAAAACCGCCTGTGCGCCCTGGCCGACCATCTGCCGTGGCAAGCCGTGCACATGGACATCACCGATGACAACGTGGTGTGGCAGCGCGATGCGCGGCGGCACTGGCAGGTCCAAGGCGTGATCGATTTCGGCGACCTGGTGCACACCTGGCGCATTGCCGACCTGTCGGTGACCTGCGCAGCCCTGCTGCACCACGCCGAAGGTGACCCCTTTGCCATCTTGCCTGCGATCCAGGCCTGTCATGCGGTCACACCGTTGCAGCACGCAGAATTGCAGGCACTGTGGCCGCTCATCGTCGCCCGTGCGGCGGTGCTGGTCTTGAGCAGCGAGCAGCAGCAACGGCTGGACCCGGATAACAGCTACCTGCTGAAAAACGCCGAGCATGAGTGGGAAATCTTCCATGTGGCGACTTCCGTGCCGTTCGAGCTGATGGAGGCGGCGATTCTTGGCTGTGTCGGGCAGGCACCAACGCCGCTCGACGGGCAGGGTTTTGCGCCCTTATTACCCGGGTTGGTAGGACGTGAGTTCGCATTGATTGACCTGGGCGTACTCAGCCCACATTTCGAAGCCGGCAACTGGGAGCAGCCTGGTATTGATCAGCGGCTGTTGCAGGACGCAGCGGTGTTGCATGGTTTGGCGGCGAGTCGCTACGGGCAATACCGTTTGTCGCGGACCCGGCCCGACAGCGCGGATGAACCTGAAACCTTCCCGCTGCACGTCGAGCTGTATGTGCCGTTGGGCACCGCCGTTGAATCGCCGTTCGCCGGGGCTGTTCGACTGGGTGCTGACGGCGGGCTTCACGTGCACAACAACGAAACAAACGTGCGGCTATGGGGTGTCAAAGCGCACTTGCAACCGGGTGCCGCAGTGCTCAAGGGCCAGGTGATTGGTGAAGTTGAAGGCCCGCTCACCGTGCAACTGTGCCGCACCGACCTGCCCGCACCGCTGTATTGCACGCCGTCCCGGGCACAGGCGTGGCAAGCGCTGTGCCCATCGCCGGCCGCGCTGCTGGGGCTGGCCTGCGATGCCGAGCCCGAGCTGGACCCCGAGGCGCTGCTGGCGCGCCGCGACGCCAGTTTCGCTCGCTCGCAAAAGCACTATTACGCCGACCCGCCGCGCATCGAACGCGGCTGGCGCAATCACCTGATCGACATGCAGGGCCGTTCCTACCTGGACATGCTCAACAATGTGGCGGTATTGGGCCACGGCCACCCGCGCATGGCGGCGGTGGCGGCGCGGCAATGGTCGTTGCTCAATACCAACTCACGCTTTCACTATGCGGCGATTGCCGAGTTTTCCGAACGCTTACTCGCGCTGGCGCCGGCAGGCATGGACCGGGTTTTCCTGGTAAACAGCGGCACCGAGGCCAATGACCTGGCGATCCGCCTGGCCTGGGCCTACAGCGGCGGGCGCGACATGCTCTGCGTATTGGAGGCGTACCATGGTTGGTCGGTGGCAGCCGATGCGGTGTCCACCTCGATTGCCGACAACCCCCAGGCCCTGAGCAGCCGACCAGATTGGGTGCACCCGGTGACCGCGCCCAATACCTATCGCGGCGAGTTCCGCGGGCAGGACAGCGCGCCTGATTACGTCCGAAGCGTGGAACACAACCTGGCGAAAATCGCCGCAAGCAAACGGCAACTGGCAGGCTTCATCTGTGAGCCGGTGTACGGCAATGCCGGAGGTATTTCGTTGCCGCCGGGCTATCTGCAGCAGGTGTACGAGCGTGTCCGCGCCCAGGGTGGCGTGTGCATCGCCGATGAAGTGCAGGTGGGTTATGGCCGCATGGGGCATTTCTTCTGGGGCTTCGAGGAGCAGGGCGTGGTGCCCGATATCATCACCATGGCCAAGGGCATGGGCAACGGCCAGCCTCTCGGCGCGGTGATCACTCGGCGTGAAATTGCGGAAGCCCTGGAGGCCGAGGGGTACTTCTTCTCGTCCTCGGGAGGCAGCCCGGTGAGTTGCCGGATTGGCATGGCGGTGCTGGACGTGATGGCGGAGGAAAAGCTGTGGGAAAACGCCCAAGTGGTCGGAGGGCATTTCAAGGCGCGCCTGGAAGAACTGATCGATCGCCATCCGCTGGTGGGTGCTGTTCACGGTTCCGGCTTTTACCTCGGCCTGGAGTTGGTGCGCGACCGGCAGACCCTGGAGCCGGCCACCGAAGAAACCACGTTACTCTGTGACCGCTTGCGCGAGTTGGGGATTTTCATGCAGCCCACGGGTGATTATCTGAACATCCTCAAGATAAAACCGCCGATGGTCACCTCCCGGCGCAGCGTGGACTTCTTCGTCGACATGCTGTCGAAGGTGCTGGATGAGCAGCTGTAGTTAATCGATTGTTATCGGTTAATTAGTGTCATATTTATCGTCTATGATCTTTTGTCGCTTTTAAAGCCGATTTTTATCCGTTATAAAGTCGGCCTTTACCCCCATTCGGAGTCCTGATCGCCATGACCACCCTGCACAGCACCCCCCGCGCCGATGGCTTCCACATGCCTGCCGAATGGGCGCCACAGACTCAGGCCTGGATGGTCTGGCCCGAACGCCCGGACAACTGGCGCCTGGGCGGCAAGCCGGCGCAGGCCGCTCACGTGGCGGTCGCCAAGGCCATTGCGCGGTTTGAGCCGGTCACCGTGGCCGTCTCTGCCGGCCAGTACGAAAACGCCCGCGCGCGCCTGGATGTGCCGAATATCCGTGTGGTGGAGATGTCCAGTGATGACGCCTGGGTGCGTGACACTGGGCCTACCTTCGTGATCAACAACAGCGGCGAAGTACGCGGCGTGAACTGGGACTTCAACGCTTGGGGCGGTTTTGACGGCGGCCTGTATTCGCCGTGGAACCGAGATTCCCAGGTCGGCGGCAAGATCCTCGAGATCGAACGCGCCCCGCGCTATCGCACCGAAGGCTTCGTGCTGGAAGGCGGTTCGATCCATGTCGACGGTGAAGGCACCCTGATCACCACCGAAGAGTGCCTGCTCAACCGCAATCGCAACCCGCACCTGGGCCGTGCCGAAATCGAGGCTGTGCTGAGCGCCAACCTGGCTGTGGATAAGATCATCTGGTTGCCAGATGGGCTGTTCAACGATGAAACCGACGGCCATGTGGATAACTTCTGCTGCTACGTGCGCCCTGGTGAAGTCCTGTTGGCCTGGACTGATGACCCGCAAGACCCGAACTACGCGCGCTGCCACGCGGCCATGGACGTACTGCAAAGCAGCACCGACGCCCAAGGTCGCCCGTTCACAGTGCATAAAATGCCGATCCCTGGCCCGCTGTATGCCACCGAGGAAGAGTGCGCTGGCGTGGACCCGGTTGACGGCACCCAAGAGCGCAATCCTACCGTGCGGTTGGCCGGTTCCTACGTCAACTTCCTGATCGTCAACGGTGGCATCATCGCGCCGAGCTTCGACGACCCGCTGGACAGCCAGGCCAAGGCGATCCTGCAGGACCTGTTCCCGCAGCACGAAGTGGTGATGGTGCCGGGCCGCGAACTGTTACTGGGCGGCGGCAATATCCACTGCCTGACCCAGCAGCAGCCGGCCCCGCACAAAAACTGAGTGCAGTTGTAACAGCGCCATGACGGCGATCCGGTGCTGATCAGTTCAAGCGCCTACGACAAGCCCGCGGCCCAGACAGGTCGTGGGCTTTTTTGTGTCCGAGTGCCTATAAACACGGGACATTGGCATAGCTCTTGTATCGGTTTGGTCACAGTGGCCCAAGGCAGTGACCGCGCAGTTCTGTCATAAACCTTGAGTAAGTTAGCCGCTCACGCAGTAGGAGAGAGCGCTGAAATGAATGCCGATATCAACCCGATGTACACGCGCACGTTCCACCCCCTGCGGGTCAACGGCGAAGCGATCCATGCACTGGCGCTCTGGTTGAAGGAAAACGGTTCGCGGCAGATCAGGCAACAACCAGACCTGCGCAGCGTGATGAGTGAACGCTACCCGGTGGGATTGTTTAGCGAGGATGAAGTGCGCGCGTTATGCGAATTGATGGCGCCCCTTTAGGAGCCGGCCGGTGATAGCGTCGGTGAAATCAGCGCATGACTCCAGGCCGCTATCGCCGGCAAGCCGGCTCCTTTAGGTGGAGGTGGTGATTTAGAAACTGTAAGTGCCGGTGACGACGAGGCTGCGCGGTTCCCCTGGCTGAATCTGCGCCACACTGGTCGCTGATGCGTAGTAGGTTTTATCTGCGATATTGTTCAGCGCCGCCGTGACATCCCATTCCTTCTGACGGAACCCGGCCAACGCGTCCCAACGGCCATAGCCCGGCAGCACCACGGTGTTGAGGCTGTCGGCATAACGGTCGCCCACCAGCGTCAAGCCGGTTTCGGCGTACCAGCCCATCTCCGGTTTCCAAGTGATGAACAGGCTGGCATTGCGCTTGGCCACGTCGCTGACGCGTTTGCCTTCAAAGCCGTTGTTGTCCTTCTCGACCTTGGCGTCCTGCACGCCCACGCCACCGCGTACGTACCAGTTACCAACGATCTTGCCGGTGGCGGTCAGCTCCACACCGCGTGAGCGCTGCAGACCGCTGAGCAGGGTGATGGTGCGGTCCAGCGGGTCGCTGGTGCGACGGTTATAGAGTTCCAGTTCGTACACGGCCAAGGTGGTGCTCAAGCGGTCGTCGAGCCAGTCGCTCTTGACCCCGATTTCCTTCTGCTTGGTCAGCTCGGGGCTCAGGTCGTTGACGCTGCCGGCGGCGTTCGGCGTGATGCCGATCAGGCCACCGCCTGCCGGGGAGAACGTCTTGCTCCATGAAGCGTAGAACGAGTGGTGCTCCAGTGGCGTCCACACCAGGCCAAAGCGCGGGCTGGTGCTGTGGCTTTTGACGTCCTGCTGGGTGTTGAGCAGCTTGTTCTTGGTGTCGACTTCGAAGCGGTCGTAACGCAGGCCGGCGAGCACTTGCCACTGGTCATTCAGGCGCAGTTGGTCCTGCACATATACGGCGCGGCTGTCGACTTCGGTGTGGTTGTTGCTCGACACACTCATCCGCCCGGTGTGGCTGAGATTGCGATTGGGTTGGTTGAGGTCCAGGGGCGGTACGACGCGGCCGCCTTGTGCGACCGCAGTGGCGGTATACAGCTTCGGATCGCGACGCTGGCTGCCCAGCTCGAGGCCGGTGAGCAGACGGTGCTCCAGGCCGAAGGTGCTGAAGCCGCCTTCGAGCTCGACGTTATTGAAGATATTGAGGGTGGTCAGGTCCTGCTGCCAGCGCTGGCGCGTGACACGATTGGTCGCCGGGGTGTCGCCGGTGGCGTAGGTGTTGTCGAAGTCGCTGTCGAGCTTGAACACACCCAGGGTCTGGCGCAGTTGCCAGTTATCGTTGAGCTCATAGGCCAACTTGGAGCGCAGCGACTGGGTTTTGTCGTCGATGTAATCGCGGCTGTCACCGTAGGTGGTGCTGCGGCTCACATCCGCGGGGCGGCCATTGACGCCGGGTATGCCACGGTCTGGCGTGCGGTTGTAGCGGCTGTATTCGTATTGCACCAGCCAGTTCAGGTCCGGCGTGAGTTGCCAGCTCATGGACGGTGCGAACAGCTGGCGGTTGCCGCTGACGCCATCGCGGAAGCTGTTGTTGTCCTGGTTCCCCATGTTCAGGCGCAGGCTGATGTTATCGGTGGGGTCGGTGCTGAGGTCGGCGTACACACTGCGCAAATCGTTGCTGCCACCTTGGGCCTCGATGCTCGATTTGTGTCCGGCCGTAGGCAGTTTGCTCACGCGGTTGACGATCCCTCCCTGACCGCCTCGCCCGTAGAGGACTGCTGCCGGCCCCTTGAGCACTTCGATGCGCTCGATGTTGTGCAGGTCGCGAATGTATTGGCTGTCATCGCGAATGCCGTCGAGGTAGAAGTCATTGCTCGCGTCAAAACCCCGGATGCGCAGGCTGTCGAAGCGCGTGTCGGCGCCGCTGCTCACGTTGGGGATACCGCTCAACGCCTGGCCCAGGTCATTGGTGCCATAGGCGCGCAGGGTTTCGGTCTTTACTGAATCGATGGCCTGGGGCACATAACGCACGGGCGTGGCGGTACGGGTGGCGGTACTGGTTTCCTTGACGCGTGGGTCGTCCTCGTCAGCTTCGGCACTGACCGAGGTTTCGGGCAAGGTTGTGGTCGCACAGGCAAAACCGGCAGACAGCAGAACAGAAAGCCCAAGGGAAAGGGGCGTCAGGCGAGGGGCTGGCATGGAGGAATGTATCCGAATTGTTAGGGAGGAAAGTTGCGCGTTAATGGTAATGCTTTGCATTTGCGCGCGTTGTCCATTACCAAACGTGTCGGCCATGAAATATGTTACGAGATGTGTTTTTTGCCGTTTTCGATGCGGTTTTTTGTCGCTCTCAGTATGTCGATAGGGCTTTCCTTAGAATTATTTCGCCTAAATACAGACGATTCGCGAAATTGACACATAGTTCCGGGCGCGACTAGGATTGCGCCCAACGCCTGTGGCTAACCGCCATGACTCATCGAATAAAAAAGGCTCGCGGCCAGTTAAGTCGTCCGCGGG
>Ga0247730_1001568_pt1 | contig 12389 bp, 14 predicted proteins | sample UWRJL073202C2_FD_180959 | JGI IMG/M metagenome (GOLD analysis project Ga0247730, IMG submission 180959) | Plant litter microbial communities from Arlington Agricultural Research Station in Wisconsin, United States - UWRJ-L073-202C-2 | ecosystem: Environmental > Terrestrial > Plant litter >...
AGAGTCCTGGAATTTGTCCACGTCTCCTTGTAACTGTTTGACATTATCTTGAATCTCCCTGCTCTTCTTCAATTCTTCTCGAAGGACTTCCACAAATGTCTGAAATGGTGATTTCGGAACTTCATTCTGTCTTCGGGTCGACGAATGGAATGGTCTGGCAGAGGCCGAACTCGGGAGTACCGTTCTCGAAGGGAGAGCTAATGAACGGTGGGTGCACTGAAGTAAAGCGCGCGACCGCGAGGAAGAGCGACCTGCAAAGCTCTGGAGATGTCTGGGAAGCATAGATATGGGACAGTCGAAGTGGATGGCAAGAATAACGCAAAATCATTATGATGATGCTTATTTCTACACGCTAGCGCTGTCACCTGACAGTAGGGTTAGGGGTCCGATTTCCATGTTGGACCCATAACATTGGCAGCTGAGATATTTGTGTGACCTCGCTTGGACCATGTACTGTACATTGCATTGAACATGTGTATTACATCGGCGCTGAAGTATTAAGATAATCCTCGGCGTCCTTCAAACTCTCGTCATACGACGGATCGACATGCGTCCAACTTCCTCTGTGTGCGTCCAGCACTATGAGCAGATCAAGTGAGTTTTTCGATGTTATCTCGTCCATATCTTTCTTCACTTGGTCAACGAACGCTTTGAGAATCTGGGAAAATATCACAAGTGAGTCGACGAAATCAGGCTCAAGTATAACACGTACCGCATCCCCGTTCCGATTGTGAAGGTCGCCCCCAATGGTGATCAAGAAACTCAGCAGAAGCCCGCTCTGAAATGAGCGTCAGTCTCTGGTCGATACGACTCTCGAATTGAACACATGCACGCACTAGTGATTGTATCACGTCGCACGATCGAGAAAATACTTTCGCGACGATCCGACTCGTGTAAAGTTGCTTGACAGCGTTCTCAAGCCCAACTGTTTGTTGGTGCTCTTCGTAGGCCTGTATTGAATAGCTTAGCTTACTAGCTTGGCCCTGAATATTCGGAACCCTTACGTCAAACGCAAAAACAAATGCATCTGTAAATATCCCAACGATAGCGAGTGTCTTCAGGAAACGGCTTGCATTTGCTGCATAACGCGCAGTTGCACTCGCTTGCTCCAATCCCTCTATTAGAACCGTTAGAACTGCAATAACGCATTGGAACGAAGGACGAGCCTCCAGCGAGTTTCAGAGTTGTGGAGAGTGACTTGAACACTGCGATGCCTGCTTCTATTCCCTCTGTCGCGAGTGTCATAAACCCCTGGGATATTCCACGGAATATGACGGACAAGTTGACAGCCTCGAGGAGAAGCGAAAAGTCAATTGCTGCGAGAATCTAAGTGATCGAGTTGGCAGCCTTCAATCAACAAAGTTGCTTACCACTGCTAACGACTCCTGCTGTCATGACAATAATCCCGATAGTTTCTAGCCAAGTCAATCCCATAGGTTCGATCTCCGAGAGAGACAAGACATACTGAGGGTTGTGTTAGTGGTATGAGGAACCTTCGTGGCCGTCTCGTATAGCTGTTCCACAGCGTCAGAAAGCATGCCAAATGTAAAGCTTGATATCGTAACTGCTCACCTTGTTCAAACTCTTCTTCTGGTCCTCTGTCAGAAGGCTCTCTAATCTCAATCGTAACTCCTCCGCCGTTTGAAGACCTTCCTTCTGCAACACGGCGTCGATGTACGGAAGAATTCTCTCATCCTGCTTGTCAACGGCGGCCTTCTGCTCCTTCGCTTTGGTTTGGAAGAGGCTGATGTCGGTCTGCAGCTCCAGAGCACGATCGCGTCGAGGAACGTTGTCCGGATAGAATACTTTGCACGCCAGGTCAATGGGATTCTACCACAGAAACGAGGGAAACATGCTCACCCATATCAGCGGCGTCTTCTGCGAGGTTGTAGTAGGGCTCAGTACTTGACTGTGCGGCTGAGCATTATATAGGATTTCTATTTCTACGGCCACACAACCTCCCCGATGATCGAATGACCTTTTAACTGTCAAGATAATCTCGAGGCCGGGGACCTCGTATTAAACGATGAGGAGTCGCTCTTCGACGTGCTTCATGCACTGCGTATTGAAAGATAGATGTATGGGGCGCATACGAATCCGGGAAATCTCCACCGAGCACAACGCCAAGGATCCAAAGAGCTGTTCGCATTGACTTGGGAGACCTAGATCCAGCTTGAAGCTCCGTAGATATCGATTGACCCCCAAGATCTGAACCACATAGAACACGTCCACGAGAAGCTAGACGGGACATAATCCTGGAGATCTCAGGAATCATCAGTCCATGGGTAGGCGTGGGTACGCAGAAAAGATAGAGAAGGAACCCTCGAAGCTTGAAGGTTTCTGAGAAAGATGTCATCCACTTTCAAGGGGAAGCGCTAGCTGCCATTTACGGCCAGTGGACAATCATGAGAGTATAATTGATGGAGCTTCGTTGGAGAGATAAGGCTAGATAAGGACACAGTTGGTTTCATTACGAGTACATGTTACATTGAGTTCGCGAATTCAGGGGAGATATCTGGTTTCATTGCCCAAAGAACCCTCTCAAGCCCTAAGATATCTGGCATGGAATACAGCGGCTTCGCCTCTGTCACTGGAGAGAGTTCCGCTGTTAGCAATGAAGCTTCCTTGGCTAGAGATCAGAATGTCCAGCTCCACGCCTTGAATGTTCGAGTCGGCGTGGGGCCCATACAAGGAAGTATCAGATTCGTTGGCGAAGGATACATTCCATTGAACCTGGAAGCGATGTCACGATTAGTACCATTAAATGGATAGCCATCATACTGCATTGTTACCTTGTTCTTGATGGTCTCGACGACGGTCTTATTTCCATCTATTCCCAGAAGACGACCATCGTCAGTGCTGTTTGAGTGTCAGAACAGAGGCGAGAAGTCGACAGCAAATATGAGGAATCATACTGAATGTAAACATTTGCCGAAGTATTATCCACGAAACTGTGCAGAATGAGGTGAAGTGGTTGCCGCAAAGCTGGCATACGGGATCCGGCTGAAAAAGCCACTCTGATATTTTTCTCGTATGGCTGTTCGTTGAGAAAACGATCAGAATTGGATGGAAGCGAATCAAGGATGAACCTCTTACAGGCGGCGGTGGAAGAATGATTTCGCTGTCGACGTCAGTGTCGGTGTTAAGATCAATATTTACCTCAGGCCTCCTGCTGATACTTCGACTGGTGGCGGCTACAGAGGTTGCCTCGCTAAGAAGTCCATGATCAAGGATTCCGGTTGGCCCATGTAGCAGATCGTCAAAGTCCAATGAACCCGCTGTTGACTCCCAGCTAGGATCCTCGTTGGTCCAAGAGTTCCGGCCGACGTCCATATCATGGAGCTCCTGGGCAGCTTTGTAGTAAGTCTCTGCCGTCATGTCTTCCTGCACTGGCTTCGCGATTCCGTTAGTCTTCAGGAGCTCGATGATTGCCTCTTTGTTATAGCCAGATTGTTCGAACGACTGGTACAGGACATGGATGGTCGGGATCCAGGTTGTCAAATTATCGATGCCATTCAGCACCTTCTTGCACTTGATGCGATCGGTGAACAGCTAGGAATAGTACTAGTGTCGGTACAAAGACATAATATATAGCAACGGATTTTACCGACCTTGTTAATTGAGTCACGAAGTTTGCTACGAATGACAGCGCCTTCAATGGCGTCGAAAATGGCCCCGAAAACCGCGATAGTGATAAGAATATCACTGGTCACGGCAATGCCTTGTATAACACGGTGAATAAGACGAAACACGAAGGAATGCTGGAGCATTACCTGCAAAGAAGCCGAAGCCACCAGCGAGAGCACCGACTGAGCTAATTGCCAAGCCCGCGATAGCAATACTGTACAAAAAGTCAGATAGAAAGTAGGAAGGAAAAATGCGCACATACACGCCCATTGCGCCCATGATAACCTGATCAACCCTAAATAACTTGACTTTAGATCACAAAATTTCGGCGAGCAGCAAAGACGTACACTTGTGCCCGATCATATTCTCCTTTGACGTCGTTCCAGTCCTGGAGTGCTTGTCCCGTCGCATTCTCCTGAACAACCTTGTCGAAGTCGTCTAAGGTGTCGCATCCGAACGCAGCTAGGACCTGCATCAGTTTGTCCTTGTAAACGCCAAGATCATCTTCTAGGGTTTGATGCTTGGTGTTGTACTGATCAACAAAGTTTTGGCAATCGTCAGCAAGCTGCTGAGCACGATCACGACGGTTCGGGTTGTCGGGATAGAAGAGAGACTGCGAATTGCCCATCGTTGATATGAATGTGTGTCGGATGAGTATAAATCGACAAGTAGGACCAAGTCCTATTTAAGGCCCAGAAAATTGGGGTGCGCTACAGCGTGTGACTGTAGTTGGGTCGCTTGGTGCCAAAGAGCTCGCCGTTGAAGCTTCAGAGGCATCTTAATTGAAAGCCCTAGTAACTCCTCTCCTGTATAGACCTAGGGAGATTATCGTGAAGTTTATACCGCATCACATGCAGCCTTTTGAATTGAGAAATGAGGAGCGGAGAGGGTATTCGAGAATCGAGGGTGAAGTTACTGTGTATCAACGTCAACGAGTCAACATGGTTCACGCTAAGCATCATTTCGGCAATCTCCGGCAACACCTCTCCCAAAGTTCGCTTGGGACGTAGATGCACACGGATTTGTGCTTTATCTCCCCTTCGTCAAGCGGATCTAGGAAGATATAATGTACTTCATTTCAGAGCATTTAGCCTACCGCCATCTGTCCTCTCCACAATGATTCATGATGAAAACGATTGCCACGCATTCTGCCGGATCCCTACTGTCATCGAGGGTAGTCTCTGAAGCAAAGATGGAACTAATTTTGTAGGTGAATGTCAAGGTGATCGTATTCGAGGCGATGCCCGTCTATATCTCCAAGAAAATCATCTTGCCATGAACGTTACCCTGTTAGTATGCACTGGTATATCAGCTAGGCGCAGGATCGGTAAGGTATTTATTAACCATCTTTCATTATGGAGGCTCGTGCTACCGAAGAATTTATGAAGTCTGGCTCTCCGAGTCACTGTCGTAGGTCGTAACGATTACGTAGTAATCCAGGGAGCCAACAAGGAGAAAGGTTCACTTGCCTGCATCTGGATTGATGCTTTAGAACGGTTTTGAATTCGCGAAAATTCGCCTGCTTACACGAATAAGTGGTTGATTTTGGTACAAGTACATGTTACATTTCAAGAAGTCATATCGATGTTCTCTTCTATTGCATCATACTTTCTCAAGACTTAAGGTACTTCGCACGAAATACAGCAACTTCGTATCTGTTCTGGGTAAGAATTCCGCGGTTATCAATGAATTTACCCTGGCTGGATATAACAATATCCAATTCGACATTGGAAAGATCGAAGTTAGCCTGCGGCCCTTACAGAGGAAAATCCGATTCGTGTACGAATCAGACAGTCCATTCCATCTGGATAGAATGATGTGCACGAGCTCAGTATCATCCAAGGCAAAGTAATCACCATATCATAGGCTCACCATATTCTTGACGGAGGGAACAACAGATCCGTCTTTGTCCACTCCGAGAAGACGTCCATCATCAGTACTGTTGAAGGTTCAGAAGAAAACCTGAAAGAGCATAGTACAGAGAAACAATCTTACTGGATGTGAACATTTGCTGAGAGATCATCCACAAGCCTATGTAGGGAGATGTGAAGCGGCTGCTGGAAAGGGCCTGGAATGGTGGCCTCTGAAGATAGCACTACTCTGATGTTCTCCTCGTACCGCTGCACATTGATAAAAAGAAGAGTTAGATCTTCTGTATAAGGCGTGTCAAATATAAACCTCTTACAGGCGGCGGCGGAAAGACATTCTCAGTGTCAGGGTCTGCCTCCGGATTATCCCTAGAATTGATACTCCTGCTACTGGATGACTTCTGGCTATGAATTTGGCTAGCGTTGAAGTCAGCCGTGTCCAACGCAGACGCGGTAGACTCCCAGTTAGGATCCTCGTTGTTCCAAGATCCTCGTCGGACGTCCATATCGTGAAGTTCCTGAGCTGCCTTGTAGAACGTCTCTGCCTTCATATCTTCCTGGACTGGACTCATAATCCCACCAGCTCTCAATTGCTCGATGATCGCCACTTTATCGTAGCCAGTCTGTTCGAATGTCGTGTAAATGTTCTGGATAACCGGGACCCATGTTGTTAGGTTGTCGATACGATTTAGCAGCCTCTTGCACTTGATGCGTTGCGAGAACAACTAACATAGTTCACTGACCTTGTTAATAGAATCGCGAAGCTTGCTACGCATGACAGCGCCTACAATGGCATCGAAAATTGCCCCCAAAATTCCCAGAACTAGAAGGACATCACCGGTCACAGCGAGACCTTGTAATATACAGTGAATAAGACGAGAGATGAAGGGAAACCAAGAATACATTACCTGCAAAAAAGCCGAAGCCGCCAGCAAGTCCACCGACCGCACTAATGGTCACACCTGCGATAGCGACGCTGTATATCCAGTGAGACCAAGAACAGAAAGGCGCAATATATGCGAGCTACACTCCCATGGCAGCCATGATGACCTGGTCGACTCTAAACAACTTCGACTGAAGTCGCGAATCCTCGTGAACTGCAAGGACTTACACTTGTGCCCGATCATATTGGCCATTGACGTCATTCCAGTCCTTCAGTGCTTGTCCCGTTGCATTCTGCTCAACAACCTTGTCGAAGTCGTCTAAGGTGCTGCATCCGAACGCAGCCAGAACCTGCATCATTTTGTCCCTGTAATCACCAAGGACATCCTCTAGGGATTGATGCTTAGTGTTGTACTGGTCGACGTAGCTCTGACAGTCGTCAGCGAGTTGCTGAGCCCGGTCGCGGCGTTTAGGGTTGTCAGGATAGAAAAGAGATTGCGAGTTGCCCATCGTAATAGATGTGAGTGTCGGATGAGTGCAAAATGACAAGTCGACATTTGACCTATGCATTCAAATCCCAGAGAATCGGGGTGCATTGTAGCGTGTGAATATAGCTGGGTCGCTTGGTGCCAGAGAGCTTGCCGTTGAAGCTTTCAAAGGTCATGCAATCCGAATCCCTGTGGCATCTCAATTGAAAGCCCTAGTATCTCCTCTCCTGCGTGGACCTTGGGAGATTATCGTGCAGTTTATACCGCGCCCCATGGAGCCATCTGAATTGAGAAATGGGGAGCGGGAGAGAGTATTGGAAGAGGAAGTCAAACTGGCTGTTCATGAACGTCGAAGGAGTGATTTCGGCAATCTCCGGCAACACCTCGAGCTCCCTTTCCCACTCAACTCACGCCCTGGATGAACAACGGAGTATTGACTCGACATATATTCCCTGGTTCTCACTGCAGCTACAGAGAAGAGACGCACTACTCAGAGTCGGTACAGCAGTGCGTGGCTGGTCTACGGTACTGCTCACCAATAGCTCGGACGCAAAGTTCACCAATGGAGGCATTGGAACTCGCGAGTGGGATGCAAAGTCCGGCGGGTTTGTGCTCTATCTCCCCTTCGACAACCGCATCCAAGGAGATATAGATTCCATTATGAGTGTCAGAGCTATAAGCTTACCGCCACTGCGGCCATCTATCCTTGCCACAATGATTCTTGATGAAAGCGACTGTCAACTCATTTCGCCGAATCACTACTGAAATCGAGGGTGGTCTCCCAGCGATGGAAGTCAGTGGAAGTCATGGTATTATCTGGTATAAGAGTCAGCGTTATTTATCGACACTATAACAGACTGTCCCCCCGCTGTTTAGCTGTCATCTCCTTCCACTCATCCACTTCCACAACTACTAATGGGTGAGAATAACCCTGTGTATACTGCTGCTCGTTTAATAACGCTGCATAGTCTTCTTCCCCGACAACGTCCCTCGTCGTGATCGCGCTTTGCAGCTCCAGAATGACATTTCTGTTCTGCAGCAGAGTGCTGTTGAGGCCAAAGCCACCATGACCACCATGGACGATAGGATGCTCCCCTATGTGAACAGAATACTTGCTGCGCACAACATGTCCACCTTCGATGACCTCCAGAAGAAGTTGGATGACTCGCTCACTGATACCCAGAAAGCGCAATACAAAGAGGTGAGGTCGATGTCTGCTCACTTCTGTCGTCTCCAATGCTGATTCCATTCTCGTCGCAGCTCTGTGAAAATTCTGCCAAGCTCACCCAAGGAACCGATACGGCCCTCAGTGAGTACCACGTCCAGTATTTTTCTTTCTTTGATCTCACGCAACCCCGTGTCCAAGTGGCTATGAGCGGGATTCTTTTCACGTCTGGTATCGTCGCCAAGAGTCAGTCCACTCGTGCCTTGTTCTCTCAGAAACTTTTTGAATTTACTGTGCAATAGGTATCGACATTGGAAACTTTTTGAGAGCCGTTAGCATTGCGACCGTGTTTCGGTCGTACGCCAAGGCCTTTATTACTATGGTCACCGAAGGATTAGATGCCGGCGTCAAAGCATTCCGTGCAGTATCCACTGCCTTCAAAATAGCAGGAGGTACGGCTCCTCTGTCTTCTTCTATCATGCTAGTCTCACATGAACCCCAGAGAGTCTCGTTGAAGGCAGCAAACTCGCTCGTTACGCGGCTAATGTTGGACGTTTCCTTAAGGTACTCGCAATTATTGGGATTCTTGCAGATGGTTTCATCCTTGCTTTCGACGTGAGTCCCACCTTCTTGAATATCCCATTTGCTGCTCAAGTCGTTTTTCGATAGTATTTTGAGCAGAAGGACCAGAGGGACAAGCTTGACGATGCCATCAAAGAGCTATACACCGCTCGTATCATTGCCAAGCTCTACGCATCTATGTGTGATGCCATTAAGACCCAGGTATCATTGCCCGACTTTTCTTCTGCGAAGAGGATCATTCATTGGTTTCCTAGGATGGGATGATGATAGGCTACCTAGTTCAAGTTGGACCGGATGGATTAATCCCCACCGCTCTCCAGACGGCAGCTGATAATGTATGTACATTATTCGGATATACCCTGAAGTATCCTTTGTCAATTGAACTTTATAGATCGTCACAGCGTTCGTTGGCTTCATTCAGACGGACTGGTCTCGTATCACAGTTACTTCGTCCCTCGACCTTCTCATCGTAATGGACGCGAAGCGCGGTAGTTGGACGACTGATGACCCAGCATATCAAGATGCCATTGATGATGCAAACGACCAAATGAAACCTTCGACTGTGAGTGTATTCACAATACGCTATGCCAGGATTGTACTGACTACTCTCTGAACTCAAGGATGCTACCGCCGCAAACAAGATCGCCTTGAGATCCGCCAACGACATTGGTCCCGTCTTTGCGGCGGCTAGAGCTAACTTCGATCCTCCTCCTGTCTATGAGGTGGCCGCTAGTTTTGCTCATCTCGACGATCTCACCAAAGAGCACATCAATGAGCACTTTGTTCCGGCTTTGTAATTTGAATGATGTCTGACTGTTCTTCTAAACGAACAATGTATTCAATGTCGCCATTGGGCTATGTAAAATCCAAAAAATGACATGCTATGAAAACTGCTCTTGTTAGTGTGTCTCCGAGATTAATAGTTTGTTAGTCAAGTTCAGCAACATTGGTCAGATATTATTAGCAACTATGCACCATGGAAGGTGCCACTGGCACTTCACGAGACCGAAGGCCCTACGAATCACAGTGATCCACTACATACAACCTATTCGGAGTACTAGCTAGCTCTTGCTGTTACGAATGCCCGTACCTATGGACTGTACCATTGCTCTTACCAGGATTAGCTACCCTACGATGTATATTCTCTACCATAATGCTAGTAAAGGAGAACAATTTGGATGTCAAAAAAATCATTATGACTTTCGGGATTTCATAATGATCACACGACGATGTTACAATTTACCGACAGAACTCAAGGAGCCAATGAAGAAAAATTGTTTACACTTCGCTCAAAGTTCAAATTTCGACTGAATGGATAAAAGAGTGGACGTATTTGATAATCTGAATCGACGGTACAAGTACATGTTACATTTCAAGAAGTCAATTCAATCACACTACACTTCCTCAAGAGTTGAAGTACTTCGCCCGGAATACAGCAGCTTCTTCTCTGTTCTGAGATAGAATTCCGTTGTGATCGATAAATCTGCCTTGGCTGGAGATAAAAATGTCCAATTCAACGTTTGAAGGGTCGAAATCAGCCTGTGGCCCGTACACAGGAATATCCGATTCGTGCACAAACGAAACAGCCCACTGGACCTAGACAATATACATGATTATTATCATTGAAGGAAGAGTAAATCGATCGTAGGGTGTTTACCTTGCTCTTGACGGCGTGAACGACAGATCCATGCTCGTCTAGTCCGAGAAAATGTCCGTCATCAGTACTGTTGAAGAGTTAGAAAAGAGGAACGTCAAGAAGGCGTAGCAGAAGGAAACAATCTTACTGGATGTGCACGTTTGCCGAAAGAGGATCCACAAAATTATGTAGAGAAATGTGAAGTGGTTCCTGCAGAGGGCCTGGAATATTGGCCCCTGCAACTAACACTACTCTGATGGACTTCTCGTACGGCTACGCATTGGAGAAAAGAATTAGGTCTTCGATACAAAGCAAATCAAACATGAGACTCTTACAGGTGGCGGCGGTAGGATAACCTCAGTGTCAACATCGATGTTGGTGTCAGAGTCAACCTTTGGCTTAGGCCTGGGATTAATGCTTCGGCTGCTGGCGTACATTGTGGACTTCTGACTGAGGATTTTGTGGTCAAGTATTCCAAATTCACCAGCCACAAAGTCAACCGTGTCCAATGCAGACGCAGTAGACTCCCAGTTAGGATCCTCATTCGTCCAAGATCCCCGTCGGACGTCCATATCATGGAGGTCCTGTGCTGCCTTGTAGAATGTTTCCGCCTTCATGTCGTCCTGGACTGGCTTCATAATTCCTTGGGTTTTCAAGAGCTCAATGATAGCCTCTTTATTATAGCCAGTTTGTTCAAATGAATCATACAGGACATGGATAGTCGGGACCCAAGTTGTGAGATTGTCGATGTGCGTCAGCACCCTCTTGCACCTGATGCGATCCGTGAATAGCTGTTATGAATTGAGGATGTCAGCAAAGAAATACTTGCTTTGTGACAGGATACACCGCACCTTGTTAATAGAATCACGAAGCTTGCTCCGCAGTATGGCGCCTTCGATAATGTCAAATATAGCTCCGATAGCGCCTAAAACCAGAAGTATGTCACTGGTCACGGCGATGCCTTACGAATCATGTCGTTAGAGAGCTAGGAAAGACGAGAACTTGCAAAGGGACCGTACCTGCAAAAAATCCAAAGCCTCCAGCTAGTGCACCGATTGTGCTGATAGTCAGCCCCGCGATAGCAACACTGTATGAATAAACTCAGAGAGAAAGAAAGCTATAGAAACAGAAACAACATACACTCCCATCACGGTCATGATAACTTGGTCAACACTAGATAAGAGTCGACGTTGAGTCAAAAATAGCCAAAAAGAAAAAATGGCAGTCACTTGCACTTGTGCACGATCATATTCTCCCTTAACATCGTTCCAGTCCTTAAGCGCTTGTCCTGTCGCGTTCTGTTGGACAACTTCGTCGAGGTCGTCTATGGTGCTGCATCCGAACGCGGCCAGGACCTGCATGACTTTGTCTTTATAAACACCAAGATCATCCTCTAAGGCTTGATGCTTGGTGTTGTATTCATCGACAAAACTCTGGCAATCGCTGGCGAGCTGCTGAGCACGGTCACGGCGTTTCGGGTTGTCGGGGTAGAAAAGAGATTGCGAGTTGCCCATCGTGGATGCGAGTGAGTGTTAGGGTTTCTTTGCAAGTTGTAGGTGTGTCGACATAGCACGGAGGACTGAACGCTATTTAAGTGCTTGCTGGAATTGGGGTCCACCACTGTGTGACCTGGGTATACGTAGAGGGGAGGGGCGTGCAGGTGTCCGGAGGTCATGCAATGCTTCTGGCATGTTGAAGGCTCCCTGTTACGCATCTCAGGAGACTAGAACGCGATACCAATAAGTTTCTTCCGCATTGCATGATCGATTGACTCAAGGAATGAAGAACGCATACAGGTTCGCAGGATGCATGACTTGGGTCAAGTTCAGCTTCATTTCGGCAATATCCGGCTGATACTCGTTTTACTGCCATGCCACACTGTCTGCAGATAGATTCAAGACCTTTGACTCCTCTACCGAGCTCACCAGATGTGCTTACAACCGCGAGGATGAGCCGTGTGAATGACAGGGGCACATGAGGTATGTTGCTTTGGGAAGCCTGCCAGACTGCTGTTCATAACAGTTTGAAGTTCTCAAGTGGCACCGGGATTAGAACTTAACGAGGAAGGAGCTGCGGCGGGCCTGCACGATATCACCCTGTGCATTGACCGGATCTTCGAGATCGCCTGAGAAGAAGAGTTG
>Ga0247730_1001570_pt1 | contig 12386 bp, 10 predicted proteins | sample UWRJL073202C2_FD_180959 | JGI IMG/M metagenome (GOLD analysis project Ga0247730, IMG submission 180959) | Plant litter microbial communities from Arlington Agricultural Research Station in Wisconsin, United States - UWRJ-L073-202C-2 | ecosystem: Environmental > Terrestrial > Plant litter >...
AAGAGATGGCTGGGGCGCCAGGGTTCGAACCTGGGATGCCGGTACCAAAAACCAGTGCCTTACCGCTTGGCTACGCCCCACCGTGGCACAGCGCAAATCATCGCGTGCCAGAGCGTGGTCTGCTTAGCAAAGCTTGGTCGCAGCGACAATCCTTAAGTTTCGCAGCGCCAAAATTTCCTGTGCGTCGGCCGCAGGCTTCATGTTAGGGCTGGAGGGCTTGATGCCGCAGACCGGAGCCGATGATGAGCCAGTACAAAGCCCGCCCGCCCGCCATTGCGACCGTGCTGGTCGACGATGCCGTGGTGCGCATTACCCGCTGGGATTTCGAGCCGGGTGCCGATACCGGCCGGCATGTGCACGGATTGGGCTATGTGGTGGTGCCGATGACCGAATGCCGTTTTCTGATCGAGGAAGGCGGCGAGAGCCGGCGGATCGACATGGCGGCGGGTGCCGCCTACCGGCGCGAGGCCGGCGTCGACCACAATGTCGTCAATGCCGGCGACCAGCCGATGAGTTTCATTGAAATCGAATACAAGTAAGTTCCGCCTCATGCCCAATCCCGCCTTCGACCTGGAATTTCTGCCAGCCTATGGCACGCCGGTGCCGGTTGCCAAAAACGTCCAGCGGCTGACCGTCAACAATCCGAGCCCCTTCACCTTCCATGGCACCAACAGCTATATCGTCGGCGGCGGTTCTTCTGTCGCGGTGATCGATCCCGGGCCGGAGGACGAGGCGCATTTCCAGGCGCTGATGGCAGCATTGGCCGGCCGCAGCGTCAGCCATATCGCCGTCAGCCACACCCATCGCGATCACTCGCCGCTCGCGCGACGGCTGCAGCAGGCGACCGGAGCGATCGTCGTGGCCGAAGGTCCGCACCGCGCCTCCCGGCCGCTGCATCTGGGCGAGACCAATCCGTTTGCCGAAAGCGCCGACATGGATTTTGTGCCGGATATCGCACTTGCCGACGGCCAGCGGATTGCTGGCGACGGTTTTGGGCTGACGGCGGTGCACACGCCGGGCCATGCCGCCAACCATTGCGCCTTTGCGCTCGATGGCGGCCCCGGCATGGACCACATCCTGTTTTCCGCCGATCACGTGATGGCCTGGGCGACCTCGATCGTCGCGCCGCCGGACGGGTCGATGCGCGACTATATGGCCTCACTCGAAAAACTGCTTGCCCGCCACGACCGGGTGTTCTTTCCGGGCCATGGCGGGCCGGTGAAAAATCCGAAATCGTTTATGCGCGGGCTTCGGACCCATCGGCGGATGCGCGAACGGGCGATCCTGGAGCGGATCAAAGCCGGCGACCGGCTGATTGCGGATATGGTGAAAGCCATCTACCGCGACACCGATCCGCGCCTGCATGGCGCCGCGGCTCTGTCGGTACTGGCGCATCTGGAGGATCTGCTGGAAAAGCAGCGGGTGGTGACCGATGGCCCGGCAGCATTGACCGGCAGCTATAGCCCGGCATAAATTCGCCGTCGCCTTTGGATTGGCGAATAACAAAACTATCCGCCGGCGATCCCCAGCAGCTCGGAATCCAGCGCCTGCAGATAGCTTTCCGCCAGCGCGTCGCCAAACCCGAAGTCGGTGGGCCCAAAGCGCGACGCGACGCGGATGTCGACCAGAGTGGTCTCAGCCTCTTCGCGCAGGCGGATCATCACGTCGAAGGGAAAGCCGAACACGAATGTCCGCGCCGTGCCCTGCAGCAATACGTCGCCGCTGCGGCCGAACATCGGCGTGTCGATGCTGACATCCGGGCGCGGCAGCGGAATGGGCACGGTGGCAAGCGGATCGCGGGCGGGGCTGGTGGCGGGTTTGGCCGGACGGTCGGTGAGATCCGGCTCGGCATTGGCGAGCCCCTGCGACCGGACGATGGCGATGCGGCTGGAGACCGCCACCTTGCGCACGGCCAGATAGACCCGATCGATGGCGCCTTCATAGCGCCGGCCGGTCAGGCCCGGATAGGCCTCTGTCTGCAGTACCGCAGCCTTGCCCGGGGCTGGCGACATCGAATTGGCCTGCGCCGTGGTGGCGGCCGGGCGCAAAGCCGTGGCAGCTGGCGGCGGCGGGCGTGGCAGCCATTGCTGATTGGCAGCGGGCGCGGAGAGCCAGGGCGGCGTATCGGACAGGTCGCTGCTGAGATCGTAGAGTTTTGGGCGTTCGAGATAGAAAAAGCCGCCAAGCGCAATCACGCCGATCGGAACGGCGGCAAACAGCAGTCCGGTCGCGGCGGCAATGCCGCCCTTGGCACCGACCTGCCAGAGACGCAAAAGGCCAAGCATCGCGAAAGGCACGGCGAGCGCGCCGGCCGCGGCGGATAGCAGCAGCAAGCCCAAAAAGTCCGGTGTTTTCAACGGCCCGAAGCGATGCGCCAGCGTGACGCCGACGGCCAGCACCAGCGCGAACTGGCCGAGCCTTAGGGCTATGCGGGCAGCATGGGAAACAGGTCGTTCGAAACGCACGGTCATCAGGCAAACACCCCGGTCATGGCCGGCAGAATCGCCAACGATCTGCCGTGCTTCCTGTCTAGCGGAAGCCGGTCGGGAAATGAACCGGCCGCTTTGCGTGAAGGGGTGCGGCCAGCCGTCGGCGCACGATCAAAGCCCGGCCAGTTGCCGCCGCGCCAAAATCGCCGCCTGCGCCGCGGCAAGCCTTGCGATCGGCACGCGGAACGGTGAACACGATACATAGTCCAGGCCGGTCTGTTCGCAGAAATGGATCGAGGCCGGGTCGCCGCCGTGTTCGCCGCAGATGCCGAGTTTCAGGTCGGCGCGGGTCTGGCGGCCGCGTTCGGCGGCGATCTTGATCAGTTCGCCGACGCCGTCAAAATCGAGCGAGATGAACGGGTCATGCTCGATGATGCCCTTGCGCTGGTAGGTGGTGATGAAGGCCGAGGCGTCGTCGCGCGAGATACCGAAGGTCGTCTGCGTGAGATCGTTGGTGCCGAACGAAAAGAATTCCGCGGTTTCGGCAATTTTATGCGCACGCAGGGCGGCGCGCGGCAGTTCGATCATCGTGCCGACCTGGTAGCCGATGGTGAGCGCGGCCTCGGCCATCACGTCGCTAGCGATGCGGTCGATGCAGGCCTTGACGTAATCGAGTTCGGAGCGCAGGCCGACCAGCGGCACCATGATTTCGACCAGCACCGGCGCCCCGGTTTCGCGCGCGGCGGCGACGGCGGCTTCAAAGATGGCGCGGGCCTGCATCTCGGCGATTTCCGGATAGGAGATCGCCAGCCGGCAGCCGCGATGGCCGAGCATCGGGTTGAACTCGTGCAGCGCATCGACCCGCTGGCGCAGTTTTTGCGGCTCCATGCCCATGGCCGCCGCGACCTCTGCGATTTCCTCGTCGGTTTTCGGCAGGAATTCGTGCAGTGGCGGATCGAGCAGGCGGATGGTGACCGGCAGGCCGTGCATGATGGAAAACAGTTCGGTGAAATCGGCGCGCTGCATCGGCAGCAGTTTTTCCAGAGCCGTGCGGCGACCGGCCTCGTTTTCGGCCAGAATCATTTCGCGCATGACGTGGATGCGCTCGCCTTCGAAAAACATGTGTTCGGTGCGACACAAGCCAATCCCCTCGGCGCCGAAGGAGCGGGCAGCGCGGGCATCGGCGGGCGTGTCGGCATTGGTGCGCACCGTCATGCGGCGGGCGGCGTCGGCCCATTGCATCAGCAGGGCGAAATCGCCGGACAAAGCTGGCTGCAGCATCGACACGATACCCTTCAGCACCTGGCCGGAAGAACCATCGATGGTGACGATGTCGCCCTTCTTAAGCGTCGCACCCACGCCGATCAGCAGTTCGCCGCGCATGTCGACCCGTAGCGTGCCGGCGCCGGAGACGCAAGGGATGCCCATGCCGCGTGCCACCACCGCCGCATGGCTGGTCATGCCGCCACGGGTGGTCAAAATGCCTTCGGCGGCATGCATGCCGTGAATGTCTTCCGGGCTGGTCTCGATCCGCACCAGGATTACTTTTCGATTTTCGGATTTGGCCTGCACTGCGTCCTCTGCGGTAAAGACGATGGCGCCGGTGGCGGCCCCTGGCGATGCCGGCAGGCCGGCGCCAATGACGTTGCGCTCGACGCGCGGATCGATGGTCGGGTGCAGCAACTGGTCGAGCGAGGCCGGTTCTATGCGTGTGACCGCTTCCTCGGCGTCGATCACCCCCTCGGCCACCATGTCGACGGCGATCTTCATGGCCGCCCGAGTCGTCCGCTTGCCGGAGCGGGTCTGCAGCATCCACAATTTGCCGCGCTCGATGGTGAACTCCATGTCCTGCATGTCGCAGTAATGCGCTTCCAGCCGTTCGCAGATCTTTTGGAAATCGGCAAAGGCTTCCGGCATCAGCTTTTCCATCGACGGTTTTTCCGAGCCGGACGAGACGCGGCCCTCCTCCGTCAGGCTCTGCGGCGTGCGGATGCCGGCGACCACGTCCTCGCCCTGGGCATTGACCAGGAACTCGCCATAGAGTTGCTTCTCACCGGTCGAGGGATTGCGGGTAAAGGCAACGCCGGTGGCAGACGTCGAGCCAAGATTGCCGAACACCATTGCCTGGATGGTGACGGCGGTGCCCCAGGCGGCGGGAATGGCGTGGAGATGACGGTAGGTGACGGCGCGGGCATTCATCCAGCTGGAAAACACCGCCTTGACCGCGCCCCAGAGCTGCACCTGCGGGTCCTGCGGAAACGGTTCACCGAGTTCGTCCTCCACCAGCTGCTTGTAGCGGCCGGTGACCTGCTGCCATTCCTCGGCGGAAAGCTCGGTGTCATATTCGTGGCCGAGATCGGCCTTTTCGTCCTCCAGGATTTCCTCGAAGATTTCATGGTCGAGGCCAAGCACGACATTGGCGTACATCTGGATGAAGCGGCGATAGCTGTCCCAGGCAAAGCGCATGTCGCCAGCATCCCGCCCGAGCGCTTCGACGGTGATGTCGTTGAGGCCGAGATTGAGGACGGTGTCCATCATGCCGGGCATCGAGGCGCGGGCACCGGAGCGCACCGACAGCAGCAGCGGTTTCTGGCTGTCGCCAAAGCGGCGGCCGGCAATGGTTTCCATGGCCAGAATGCCGTCCAGCACCTGGTTTTTCAGCGCGTCGGGAAGCGTCATGCCATTCTGAAAATACCAGCCACAGGCATCGGCGATGATGGTCAGACCCGGCGGCACCGGCAGGCCGAGGCTGGCCATTTCCGCCAGATTGGCACCCTTGCCGCCCAACAGGTTCTGATCGACGGCGCGGCCCTCGGCCTGGCCGTCACCGAAGCTGTAAACCCATTTCGTCATGCCTGTCGTATCCCCCCAAACAGCTTGGGTTCCATGATTACAGCATTAGCGGACGATTGGAAACGCAGGCGCGGCGCAAACATGCTGCGTTGCAACATTGCAGGGCAGTTGTCGCGGAACAATGACGCGCTCAAACCGCTGCGACGGACCGGGAAAGTTGATGTCGCCCACACTGGCAGCCTTAAACGACTATTTTTCGGGGCCGGCCGCCCTTTGCACCATTGTTGCGGGCAGCGGCAATCTTCGCGTCGGACTTGGACTGCCCGCCCCGGCGCTGCGCATCGATAAATTTCGCGCTGCCAAATATCCCGCGCATCAAACCAGCAATCGTATAATCCAGGTCTAGACTTTCCCAATGAAGACCGGTCTCCCCTAGAAGCTCGACATCGTGCAACTGTTGCACCGAGGCGTTCTCCAACCCCTGAATAGCACGGACAGGGACCATGAAAGCGGCGCCGTTGGTGAAGTCGACGACAATCCTTTCAGAAGTTTCGTCAAAGCGAACCGAGGCCGGGATCGGCAAGCGGGCACGTTCCTGCGCCTGCTGCGGGCCTGACGCCCGTACCAAAACCGCATAAAAAAGCTTTGCGGGGCCAACCGCAGCGGCCCCGCAAAGCTTTCCGTCCGAGCCAGGAAAAACCCGGACGGGGGGTTCCTCTGCCATCGGCGCGCGCGATCAGGATCGGCGCAGCCCCATGGTTAAGCTCTGGTTACCAGCGCGTCGGCAAACGTCCCCCGGTTGCAACGCTGGTGCCTTATAATAGAACATAGCGATAGATCTTGCCTCACCCAAATGGCTTATGTGCAGAAAATACCCAAAAAAGTCAGAGGCCGGACTTTTGCAGCAGCATGCGCTGATCCGGCGACGGTTCGCCAAAGAATATCTCTCCGGTTGCAGGGTCTGTGATCCGCAGCCAAGCCGCCTGACCCTCAGGTGCGAACAAAACCCGCAGATTGCTATCGGCGCAGACTTTCGGACTGCAGGCGCTGAACAACTCGAAGGATTTTTCGCCTATCTCCACCTGTTGCGATGCGCCGGCGACGTAAATCGGGTTGGAGACGATACCGCGGACCCAGAAGGGCACATTCTTCTTGCCGCGCACCAGCCCCAGCATCGTCTTGCGATAAGTCGCCGATTCGCGCAGGACGAGGTTAAGATAGCGGCCGGACTGGGCTTTTGCCGTTGGCAACGGCACGGAAGGATTGGCCGGCGCAGCATTACCGGCCGCGGGAAGATCGTCGGCAAAGGATTGGACCGCGGGAGTTTGCGCCGCCTGGGCCGCGGCCGGATCGGGCGTTGCGCTTTCGGTCCGTTGCGGGCCTGCCTTTGCCGGTGCGGAGGCAGCGGTCCTTATAGCGCCGGCGGCCAACATCGAGCCCGCCGCAGAGCCGGAAGCCGCCGGCTTTGGCACCACAGGCGCGTTGTCTGCATATGACGGCAGGGTGGCGGCGAGCAAGGCTGCCGAGATGCAGAATGCCGAAACCAAACTGTCCATTGCCTGCTCCCGTTTTGTGGGTGCGATCACACCACGTCAAGCAGCTGCTCGGCGGCCTGCAGGTCGACCGAGACCAGCTGCGACACGCCCTGCTCGGCCATGGTGACGCCGAACAGGCGGTTCATCCGCGCCATGGTGATCGGATTGTGGGTGATGATGACGAAGCGGGTGTCGGTGGAGGCGGCCATCTCGTCCATCAGGTTGCAGTAGCGCTCGACATTGTGGTCGTCGAGCGGCGCATCGACTTCGTCGAGCACGCAGATCGGCGCCGGATTTGTGAGAAACACCGCAAAGATCAGCGCCATTGCCGTCAGCGCCTGCTCGCCACCCGACAGCAGCGTCATGGTTTGCGGTTTTTTGCCGGGGGGACGGGCGAGGATTTCCAAGCCGGCTTCGAGCGGATCGTCGGATTCGATCAGCTGCAGTTCGGCGGTGCCGCCGTTGAACAGGTGGGTGAACAGCCGCTGGAACTGGGCGTTGACGATGTCGAAAGCGGCAACCAGGCGTTCGCGGCCCTCACGGTTGAGACTCTGGATCGCGGCGCGCAGTTTTCGGATCGCGTCGATGATGTCGTCGCGTTCCTTGATCAACGCGTTCAGCCGGCCGGTCAGTTCAAGCTGTTCTTCCTCGGCCCGCAGGTTGACGGCGCCCAGCCGCTCACGCTCGATCTTCAGCCGCTCCAGCTCGCGCTCGACCTCGCGCGGATCGGGCATGGCGTCCATTGGCTTCAGGCCGGTCAGTCGCAGCGCCTCGTGCGGCGCGACGTTGAGCGCCTCGTGGATGCGGGCTTCGCTCTCAAGCCGCTTTTCGCGGGCCGAGACCAGCCGTTCTTCGGCACGGCCGCGTTTTTCGCGGCTGTCAGCCAGCTCCGACAGGGCGACGGTTGCATGGCGGTCGGCGTCGCGCTGCTTGATTTCAGCAGTGGCCAGCAGGTCGGCGGCAGCCCGGCGCGCCTCTTCGGCCTTCTGCAGTTCGTTCATCAGCGCCCGGCGCTTGTCCTCGAATTCGTCGGGTGCCACTTCCAGCTCGGCCACTTCCTCGCGCGCTTCCTCCTCGCGGTCGCGCAGGGTCGCAATCTGGCTTTGGGCGCTGGCGGCGCGCGCCTGCCAGGTGCCGCGCTCCTGGGCGATGCCGGCAAGGCGACGGCGGCTGGCGTCGTTTTCGCGGTTGAGGCCTTCGTGGCGGGCCCGGGCTTCGGCGAGCAGGCCACGATCGGTCGCGACCACCGCCTGCTGGTCGCGCAGTCTGGTATCTATATCGGAAAGATCCGGCGCATCTTCCAGTTCGATGCGGGCATTTTCCTCCTGCACCAGAATGTCTTCCATCTGCGCCTGCAGCTGGCTGGCGGTCTCGGCCACCACGTCGCGGCGGCGGATCAGGTCGCCGGAGGCGCGCTCGGCTGCAGCCAGCGCGTCTCGGGCTTCTGCCAGGTGACGGGCCGACAACCGCACGTTTTCACGCGCTTCGGCCAGCCGGCCCTCCTCGAAACGGATCGATTCGGCGGCATTGGCCAGAAGCTCTTCGGCTTCCGACAGAGTGTAGCCTGCCTCTTCCGCCTCGTTTTCCAACTCGGCCAGCCGATTTTTCTGCGATAGCCGCAAAGCCGCTGCGTTCGGGGCATCGGCGCCGGTGACATGCCCGTCCCAGCGGTAAACCGCGCCATCGCGGGTTACCAGCCGCTGGCCGGGCTTCAGTTCTCCCATCAGCCGTGCTGCGTCATCGGCCGAAACAATGCCCACCTGCAAAAGCCGGCGGCTCAGCGCTTTCGGCGCCCCGACATGGCCGATCAGCGGCACGGCACCGGCCGGCAGAGCCGGATCGCCACTGCCGTCGCCGTTCAGCGACCAATGGACAGGCGCATTTTCATCCAGCGGGCTTTCGAGGTCGTCGCCAAGTGCTGCACCCAAGGCGGTCTCGAAACCGCGATCGACTTTCAGCTCTTCGGCCACTGGCGAGAATTTTCCGGAAGCAGCCCCCAGCGCCAGCATTCTGGCAATCGTGCGGGCTTCGGTCTCCAGTGCATTCAGGCGCGCGCGGGCGGCATCGACCGGCGGCCGGGCCATTGCCTCGCGCTGGCGGGCGTCGGCCAGCACCGCTTCGACCGTTTCGACCATCGTATCGGCATCGAGTCCGGCGCTTTCCGCGACCTCGACCATGGCACGCCTTTCATCCGGATCCGGCAGGCCGGCGATCTTCTGGTCGATGCCGGCCAGTTCCCGCGTCGCCTCGTCGATATTGCGATCAAGCCTGGCCTTGCGGTCGCCGAGATCGCGGATGGCGCGCTCCAGCTGGTTGCGGCCGGCGGCCGCTTCGGCCTTTTCCGCCGTCAGCGCGGTCAACAGCTTTTCGCTGTCGCCAAGCTTTTCCGCGGCAGCCTCGAAAATCTGGCGCGTTTCCTCCGCCAGACGGCCGGAATCGGCCAGGATATCGGTGAGCTCTTCTTCTTCAGCGGCAAGCCGGGCCAGAATATGGGCGTTGTCGGCGACCAGCTGCTCTTCGCGGCGGACATCTTCTGCCAGCTGCGATAGCCGGCGGGTCAGTTCATCGCGGCGGCGCAGCAGCCGGCTGGCGTCTTCCTCCAGCTGCGAGCGGGCGATCTGCAGCCGCTGCAGGGAGGCTGCGACTTTGGCTTCGCCTTCGCGCAGTTCCGGCAGTTTCAGGCTGGCAATCGCCTGATCCTTGGCGGCTTCCATCTGCGCCTGAGCCTTTTCGGCGACGGCGGAGGTCGCCTGGTTGAGGGCGCTGGTCGCCTCGGCCTCGGCCTCCTTGGCCTGCACCCAGCGGATATGCAGCAGCATCGCCTCGCGGGCGCGGATATCCGCCGACAGCATCTTGAAGCGGCTGGCTTGGCGGGCCTGGCGTTTCAAACTTTCGATCTGGCTTTCGAGCTGGGTGGTGACGTCTTCCAGCCGCTCGAGATTGGTTTCGGCGGCACGCAGCCTGAGTTCCGCCTCGTGGCGGCGCGAATGCAGGCCGGAAATGCCGGCCGCCTCTTCGAGCAGTTGCCGGCGGGCCTGCGGTTTAGCCTGGATCAGTTCGCCGATCCGGCCCTGGCCGACCATCGACGGCGAGCGGGCGCCGGTCGAGGCATCGGCAAACAGCAGCTGCACATCCTTGGCACGGGCCTCCTTGCCATTGATGCGATAGACGGAACCCTGCTCGCGCTCGATCCGGCGGGTGACCTGGATCTCGTCGCTGTCGTTGAAGGCGGCGGGCGCGGTGCGGTCGGTATTGTCGAGATAGAGGCCGACTTCGGCTGTATTGCGGGCCGGTCGGTTGCCGGAGCCGGAAAAGATCACGTCGTCCATGCCGGAGGCGCGCATGTTCTTGTAGGAACTCTCGCCCATCACCCAGCGCAGGGCTTCAACCAGGTTCGACTTGCCGCAGCCGTTCGGGCCGACGACGCCGGTCAGCCCCGGCTCGATCAGGAATTCGGTCGGTTCGATGAAGGACTTGAAGCCGATCAGGCGCAGCTTGTTGAATTTCATCGCCGGGCACCCGCTTGTCCTTCGCCTCGCCTGCGGGGAGAAGGTGGCCCGAAGGGCCGGATGAGGGGCCGGAGCGAGGGCGAAGTTTCGGTCACGAAAAGCCCCTCACCCCAGCCCTCTCCCCGCAGGCGGGGAGAGGTTTGAAAGTTGGGGGAGAAGACAATAACGCGCATAAAAAAACGGGCGCACGGCTTTCGCCGTCGCCCGCGTTTTTGACGCGTCGAAGATCAGGCCGCGCTGTCGATGATTTTCGACAAGGAATCAACCGTCATGTCCCCAGAATAGCGTTTGCCGTTGATGATGAAGGTCGGCGTCGAGTTGACGCCAAAATCCTTGGCCCCGCGTTGCATTGTGGCGTTCACATCATCCAGAAGCTTCTGGTTCGTCAAGCAGGTAACAAAGCCTTCCTCAGAAAAACCGGCCAGTTTCGACATCTGCAGCAGGGCTGCGCGGACATCGGTGGCTGCGGCCCAGGACTGCTGCTGCTTGAACAGCATCGAGACCATGGCGAAATACTGATCCGGGGTGCTGGCTTCGGTCGGCTTGGTCGGGTTGGTGCGGGCCAGCATGAACGCGGCAGCGGCTGCCGGATCGAACGGGAATTCGCGGATGATGAACTGCACCTTGCCGCTGTCGACATATTTTGTCTTGATGGCGTCAAACGTGGTGTTGTGGAAATGGGCGCAATGCGGGCAGGTCATCGACATATATTCGACGATCTTGACCGGGGCATCGGCCTTGCCGAGCGCCATCTCCGGCAGCGGACCGGGCTTCATCAGGTCGGCGACGTCGACGCTGCCGCTGGAGGTCGGTGCGGCTTCCTGGGCAAAGGCCGCCGAATAGGGTGCGAGCGCAATGGTCAAGGCCGTCGCGGCAACACCGCCGAGAAGGGCGCGCTTGGTGATGGAAAGGTCTAGGATCGGCATGAGGCACCCGTGGGTTGAGAATTCTGACTGGCTATTCCGATATATCGGCTTTGTCAGATGAACAAGAGATGGACAGGCAACTCTCTTCAAACAATTGTGACCTGTTGGGGGGGGTGGTATCGCGCTTATCTGCCCGAGCGGCGTATCGCGAACAATACCTTGGGAAATCAGACGCCGTCGTCACCGGGAGAACGAAAGTCGCGGCCGGCGTATAAAAGCCTGAGTATCTGCACCGTATCGGGTTCGATCAGATAGGCAATCGTCACGCGACGTTTGACGACCAGCACGCGCAAGCCCTTCGCCCAGTCCTCTCTTGGCGCGCCGCGTTGCGGCATTCGTCGCAAGCCCTCGCACTGCTCGCGCAATTCCCGGACAAATGAGAAAGCGCGCTCGGGGTTGTCCGCCGCAATGAAATCATAGATTTCATCCAGATCGCTCTCCGCCAGGGGCTGCAGGTGGACCTTATAGATCACCGTTCCTGGCCCGCATCCGCTCGATATGTCTTTGCTCCAGGCGGTCGAAGACGTCGCTGGCCGGAATGCCCGGCCCTAAACTGTACAGCGCCTCCTGGATTTTCGCCCGCATATCATCGTCCCGGGCCGCATCCTCGCGGTCCAAAGCCCGAAGTCCCGCACGGACGACGTCACTGGCGGACTCATATTCGCCGGACTGAAGCCGCGTATCGAGGCTCTGCTGCTGCTCGCCAAGCGTTACCGTCAAAGGTTTGCTGCTGTTCATCTCAAACTCCTTTCGCGGACCGAATTTATCACGGAGCCAGGCGGCATGACAGTCCCGGGAATCGAGGGGCTAACGCCCCTTCTTCTTCTGCAACACCGCGGTACCCAGCCGCTCGACCGCCTTGCGCAGGCTTTCGCTCTCAATGCCGGTCATCAGCGCCTCGAGATGGCGGGCCGCCTCGCCCTTCAGCGGCTGCGGTTTCGGCACGTGGCGCGGCGCCTGCGACACCGGTTTCTGGACGATGCGGATCTGTTTCACCGCCGGGAACCCGAAGAAGGCGTTGATCCGGCCGATCAACTCGCCTTGGGCATGGGTGAGAAACAGCGCGCGCGCGCCCTCGCAGGCGATCGTCAGCACGCCGGGCTGGTAGCCGCCGCCATCGCCGCCGGCGTCGCCGCCATGGCGGGCCCAGGTGATCTTTTCCGGACGGGTGCAATCGGCAAAGTCAGCACCGAC
>Ga0247730_1001572_pt1 | contig 12380 bp, 12 predicted proteins | sample UWRJL073202C2_FD_180959 | JGI IMG/M metagenome (GOLD analysis project Ga0247730, IMG submission 180959) | Plant litter microbial communities from Arlington Agricultural Research Station in Wisconsin, United States - UWRJ-L073-202C-2 | ecosystem: Environmental > Terrestrial > Plant litter >...
ATTATACCTTCCTTATTATCACTAGTGTGCTAATAATCCCTTTTAGCTGCAACACATACAAGGAGAAGCATAAGAAGAAACTTTCGAAAGTCATCAAGTCTGAGTTGTATGTCCTTTAGCACTGAACACAATTTGTTTGACTCAGGGCTCTGACATCATGATATAGCTCGGGCCACATGCGCGAGGCGCTGATGCACATTGTGCAAGGTGTTGAAGTCAAACACTCCAGCTCTGCTCAACAGGACACGACCATTTGGAGAGACGCTAAACTCATCGAGAAGGCGATGGCTGGAATGGGAACTAAAGATGCCCAATTGATCTGGAGGTGCATACACAATTTTCATCACTTTCAATTTCTAATAATTTAATTCGCAGAATTGCACGGGCACACTGGAACAAACCTCGTTTGTCAGCTATCAAACAAGCCTACGAACAGAAGTATAGGAAGCCCTTAGAGAAGCGTGTTGACGGGGAGACTAGCGGTTCATACAAGAAGCTTTTGTTAGAGATACTGAAGCTGTAATCGTGTACATCTTCCTGTAGCTATAACCGTTACTTATGGTTATCTAAGTGTTTCGTTGTTGTACAGTATTCTCATGTACATTTTATTGTATTTCTTTTGGACTGTACCGCTTGACAAAAAGACATGCCTCACTTTTCATCACTAGGGGGTAACTTCGTGTCCACATAAAAATCGTTCAATGGTATAAATGAAGGCTCGTTGACGTGATATATAGCCATAAGTATTTAGATATATACAGGTGACTCTTGAGGGCTCAAGATTGCTCTCATCGTCAAGCTAGACGCTTGCAATATTTACAAAGGGCAGTTGTTAGCACCATAGAGAGTAGCATCTTCGGGGCCCTCCTGTATTGGGTTGCATCTGCGAGTATATCGTCAATCAGGATGATCAGTTACATCGGATATCGAACAGCACATACCCAGGGAGTCTGTCAAGGACGACACCGTCACCGCCAGTCACCTCGTCGATAACCGGTTCGATCTTGCAATCAGCCGCCTCCGAGCGCTCTTGCAGTGCGAAAACCTTGCAAGCGTCTATGACACCATTGATAGTCTCGTCGTTGGGGTTGTTGCATTTGTCGATGGCATCCTGCAGGATGTCGATTTCCCATCCGTTCTGGAAGTCTCCGTGCCAGGAGTAGCCAGTAGGATCGCTGGAAAATGATGTTAGAAAACTCTTCAAGTCAGACTGATAAGTGTTGCGTACCCAGTGGCGTGGACGAAAGGCCAGCCTTCGGACTCAGTCCACCTGTCAGCGAAAGCGTGGATGTCCCATGTCACCTAAAATCCCCGGAAATTTTGTGAGCATAGTGTATACTGCATGCAGAACGGTAGGCTTACTTCGTATAATAGCTTCATCATTCCAACTGGGTGAGTATCAGGGCACTTTCCTTGGTCAATGTTGGACAAGTAGGCAACGTGGTCCTTGTGGTTATCAGAATCGACATTGACACCATCCCAGCACGCGGGGAAGTGAATACGAGCATTCAATCCAGCTTCACAGTCGGTGGTGGGGAAACCGAAGGTCTCGTATTGTGCTGGTACATCGGGGTTGGTGTAACGTAAGCAGGTGTAGAATTGACCACGCTCGTCCATAGCTGCCTGGGATGGATCATCCAACTCGTACCTGATAGAAAATTGTAAGCAAGAAACCGAGTGTTAAGGCTCTGGAAAAGACGTACTTTGTACCGCGTCTCCTGGGATTACCGGAAACCATCTTCAAGCCAGGAGGGAAGGCCTTGAGACCAGTTCCTCCATTGGCAACGTCCATGGTTCCACGGTTTTGGTAGTAGACCAACAGTCCACCGTTAGGAACCTCCTCAAACGTATTGGCGGAGCGGTCGTGGAAGTAGAGCTTAGGGAACCAGTAGTTGGAGAGATCTTGCTTGACCAAGCATGAGGTACAGTCGGATTCCAGGAGAGTGTCATAAGTAGAGTTAGCACTGAAGCCTATTGTGGGAACATGGTTTAGGGGGAAACGTTTAGATATTAGGTAGGAAACGTACCAGAAGCTCCATGAATGGTGTGAACATGGTTGGAGGGAGAGACTCCGGGGCTAACGATGGGGTCGAGACGTTCTGTTCAAGGAATTCAGGTTTGACATTGTATGTGAAGCCCATTTCCAACGTACCAGACACCAAGGGAGATCCACAAGGGAGACGGAACCATGCGAATGCGCTTTGGGACGACGCAAGGGTCACAGCGAGAGCTACGAGACCAGCAGTATGCATGATATAATAGTGGAGTGGATGCGACCGGAGAGTGAAGTATGGCGTGAAGAAAAAAATCCCCCAAGCTATTCATCCTTTTTATACGGCAGACCCTGTTGATTTACGGGATAAGCCTCGTATCTAACCAGATATGCAAGATGATCGAGCATGAAATGTGGTTTGCAAGACCTTTGCTCCAGAGAGTACGGGACAGGTGATGCGGGAAGAATAAATGCCTCAATCAATCTTTGACTAGTACAGCCTGTACAGGAGACCAGGGAATCTAACTCCGGATATGTGCACCAGCAAGACAACCATAAAATAACATGCTAGCTTTGTGCTAGTCCAACAAAGAAATAAGCCACGTTCTTTCACCAATTTACGCCCTAGGTGCTAGCGTGACCATCTTCCACAGCAACCGTCGGTAAGTTTTGGGAGGTCATTTGAGCTTGGCAGTAAAATAAAAACACAGGGCAGCATGAATTGTGTGCCGGGTATCCGATATCGAGGAAAGAGTCGCAAGGTCGCCCTTTCTCATCACAGAATTGACAATGCTGCAGGAAAACCCTTCAGAAATTTGAGCTCCTCTATCGGAAAAGGAAACAGATTCGAACAAGTGACCGAGTCGCGGGTGCAGTGAATTTGCAGTCCATACGTGCACAGCAGGACTCGAGACCTATAGATCCAGAAATCAATGTCTACATGTCATAGAAAGCTGTAGAGAATCGTCTTAGTGTGAAAGGGAAAAAGTGGAAGTTCGAGGGACAAAACCTCACAAGACCCCACACCTCTGAACTGGTGGCAATGGATGGTGAGGGTTAAGAATGGAAAAGCCACGTGAATCAATTAAATCTCTATGAGGCTCAATCGGGAAAATGAAATCAGGGCATCGTAACGACGCGCTTATCACAGTACAGTACAGTACAGTACATATACATGGTAACATCAGGCTACAGTGACCCGTATTAGGAGTATGCCAGTGTATACAACACGCGATTGCAATTTGAGAACACTATCATCTTTCACATAGAGGCCTACTAGTACTCGGGAATGAGAATCATCTGATATCTTTGGATTTTTTCCCTCTCTCCAAGGACATCTTAATTACAGTGATGCTGGTTCAGCTTACTTCCATCCTAGGGCCTTAGAAATTCCAAGTGGATGAGACCCCAAATTTACGATGGCCCTTTCAAAGTGCACTGGACGCACATCTACAACAAACTACTTAGTCGACGAAACATACAAGCCTGAATTCTCGATGTATCGCTTGATGCACTCTGGAACCAAAGTATTCCACTCTCTCCCTTCACAAACGGCGTCTCTGACCGAGCTCGACGAGATCTCTGATATACTCTGGCCAATATCGATCCACTGAACCTTGTCTGCCTCCAGCTTGTATTCCGATAGAAATTCACCCACTTGCTCCTCAACTAGTCCCTCTGAATCCGTATTGCTTGCCGGGTAGGAGGATTTATCTCTAGAAGCACAGATGACAGACGAATCATCTTCGGCGAAGAAACCATGCAATGCCCGGTACATTGCATTCTTCACGCCATTCCCCTCCTGGCCCGCTGCATCTGAATAGTAACGCGGCGCAAACAGGCGTACAAGAGTATCGAAGCCCATCAGAAATGACAGCTTGAGTTCCTGTATACCTCGTTCCCGTAGGAAAGCCTTCAACTTCCTCGACTTGCCCACGAACGTCGGCTCGTCCATCAATGCCACTGCAACATTGGCGTCTGTGGCTGACTTTGCTAAGTCAACCATCATCTCTAGTCTCTGCTCATAGCTGGCGTCGGAAGCCTTCAGAGTTTTGTCGACGTTGGTTACAGAGAGGATGAGAAGCCTAGCATCAAACGTGTTACCGTGCTGCATTAGCTTCTCATGTGCTAACGTAGGTGGGTTGAACGATGAATCCAAGCATGACAACCGAACAACAGCGGCACTGGTCGCGTTCGAAGGTAAAGGCCATCGTTCGTGAGGAATGTAGACAAGTTCAACACCGGAGAATGCATTTCGCAGTCGACGAAGAACTTGGGAGGTCATGGTTGAGAGGCAAATGTGAATATTTGTATTGTTGATTAGTAAGGTACAGTCTAAAGCGAGCAGTCTAACAGTGACAACAGAAAATTGTGTGAAGTGTATGAATGTAGTGCGAATGTGTGAGAAAGTTGCGAGCGTAAGAGAAATCATGAACCCTGGGAGTAAATCAAGCCTTGGTAGCTTGCGCGAATGCAATGGCAACCGTCTACGATTCCGAAGTTAGTTACGAACTACGAGCGTCGAGGAAAGAAGTAACATACCTCAGAATGGCTCAGCGAGATAAGAACGTGACCGACACCCTTGGAAGTAGCCTCCTTCTTAGCATCGCCATGCAGCACTACCTTGGGAACACCATTGTCGTCGTTGACAATTTCGATGTCTTTCATGGCAGCAGCAGCGCCCTTCGAAGAAACACCCAAAGACTTGAAGACGGCTTCCTTGCCGACCCATCGGGCTGCGAAAGAGGACGAGGGAGAAGGTTGAGCGTTGCAGTACGCAATTTCAGCATCGGTGAAGTTTCGGGCAACAAAGGTAGGGTTGTACGAAGGAACAGAGGAGATGAGTTCTAGAGACAACTGGCGTTAGAAGGAACAAAACCTAGGAGCAAGATAGAACGCTTACCTTGGTCGACTCCAACGCCGATGAAGTCTCCAGAGGCCGAAGCCTTAGATGCAACATCAGATACAAGCTTTGAATTGGCGATGTCGATCGAAACGCTCGATGCTTGCTTCGGCTTGAATGTGTACTCGCCAGTCTTCGCATCCTTGGATGCCCTTGCGACGGAGTTCAGGAGCACTTGATCTTCCTGGGCGAGGGTGTACGGGGGATGCTCCTTGATCTTGACGAGGTTGTTCTTGATCATCATCTCGCTCATTGCCTTGTATGAAAGCTGACCACGGCTGGCATTTCGCTTCTTGTACGCCGCATAATAGGCTGGATCGAGAGCACCGAGTAGATACCTGGGATGCAGCACGAGAGCTACACCACCGACTTGGCCGAAACCGAAGGAAGACTATAAAGGAGTTAAAAACAGAATTTGTTAACCCAGATTAATGCGCACCATGATACCAGCGCGAATGCCATCGGTATGGATAGATTTGGACGGGAACATCAAGTAATGACGGTGCTTAAACCCAGGATCGATGTTACTAAACAACATATCAATATACAAGAAACCAAGAAGCGCCCAGAGTGTCACTTACTCGCTGTTACGATTGCCAGGAACAATGCCACTGTTGAGCGAATTCAACAAACCAGCCAGCTGCCAAGCAGCAGCGCCACCCTTAGCGTGTCCGAGCAAGCTCTTCTGTGCAACTATAGGCACTGCATTTCCAGGCGTTCGGTCCAGTTTAGTGAAGACTTCGTTCCAAATGTGAGTCTCATTCTCTTCCTGGAAGATTTGTGAGTATGAAGAATACCACTGAAGACTAATGAACGTACATTGGCCTTTGTGCTCGTTCCATGGATTGATAGAACACCGATGTCATCCACTGTTAGTCCCCAGACGGCCAACGCCCTGCGCAAGGGAGCAATGCGTGGATCTTGTCCTTCGAGCATACCGTACATCCCAAGCGCATCCTTTTCTTGACGTGCCGCTTCTGCCTCAATGCTTGCGACGCGAGATCCGAAGTACTCATCATCTGTCGATTCTCCCGAAGCCTTCTGGATGTCAATCTCGTCTTGAAGTTGGGCCCGTTCATGCTCAAGCCACTGAGAGATTTGTGTGCGACGGAAGGAGAGTTGGCGAGTCCGGTATTCCAAGTTAAGAATGGGCAGTGCATGCTTAGAGGGAACCTCTCGGGCAATAGTCAGAGCACCTCGTCCGGGGGCTGGCACAGACCTTCCGGCCTTGTCACTAGAGAGAACTAAGTCAGGAGAGTTTGCCACTACAAAGCAGGATATCACTCACGTTGATGTTGCTGTGAAAGCAAGAACGCCACGAATCGGGCATCCAAGTTCCAAGGCAGTTCGTGCGCTCATGCAAATGTGAACACCCGTTCCTTGCGATTCCATAAACTGCAAGCGAAGTCAGAGACTGCGTAAAGGGGGTCAATGCATGCGTACCCCTGCACGTGTGCTGGTTGCGGGACGAGACATCTCGGTGGGTTCACGACCCATGGCAAATTCAGTCTCCGTATTGCTGGTTGCCTTCATGTTAGCGAACTCATAAGATCCTTCTTCACTAAGGTCGTCAAAGCCACCAGCGATCATGACCTTCGCTTTTCCAGACAGAATGGTGTCAGCTGCTATCTCCATTGACTGCAAAGCGGTTGCACTGGAGAGCGAAATGAGCGGGAAAAGTCATAATACGTGGGAAGTATAAGCATACCAAGCTCCAACGGGAATCTTCACGGGTCCGCTGGAAGACAGCAATAGTAGATTAATCCAGCCGGCGGTCGTGTTGATAAAGCTGCATCAAAGTGTCAGTAAAATCGAGAGAAGCTGTAGCAGCTAACATACGTCTCCTGGAGAATGTCATTCTGCACCTCTTTCTCATCTCGACGATCCTTGAACATCTTCTGCATGCTAACCGTTCCGCCCATGCCACTTCCTAAGGCGGTTCCTATTTCTGAGGGATGGATATGCTCGTAAAGTTCGTAAGGATCGGTGATGCCTGACGCATTGAAGGCCTCCGCAGTGGAAACGAGAGCCCAGAGAGTCGTACGATCAGTTTGAGAAATAATATCATCAGGAATACCGTATCGTCCAGCGTGCCAACCGCTTGGAATCTGACCAGCCACAGTTCGGCTAAATTTGAATGCTTTGGGTACAAACACACATGCACCCTTCTTCAGCTTGAACAGCCATTCCCCACTTGGTGTAGCCCATATGTCACACTTGTCGCCATGTTGAAGCTTGAATTTATGAGCCTCGATTTCACTGACTTCTACGGGCTCAAGATCGTGAAGGAGCTCGATTTCCTGGTTGAACACTTTCTTGGCGGGATCGTATCCACGGAAGAGTTCGGGCTCTGAGCAAGACGTCAGTCACCGAGTCAGCTCCCTGTAAGTGGAAAATAGTCTCACCAATAAGACGGACACCTCCATGATCAAGAATTTCTTTTTCGTACTTGCCCTTGACATCCTTGTCGTCAACTGGCTCCCCTGACTTCGCGTCTACCCAACCAACATAGAGAGATCCATCTTTGAGACGACCATCGAAGTGCTTGATATATCCCATCATCCAAGACATCTCAATGGCGCCTTCAATTGTAAACTCGCCTCGAGCCTCCATCTCCCAGCGCGTTCTCGAGCTACCCCATGGTCCAACCTCCCCGGAACCAGTAATGACAATGACCTTATCTAAATCGAGCATGCCTTGAAGACGAGAGAGGTCCGAGAGAGATGAGCTATCTTCCAAAGATGGGAAGTCGTAGCGGAAATTTGCCCTGGGTAGGACGTCAACCGTCTGGGTAAGTCTCTCAGCTTCAACGCCATTGATGATCTTGAAATCAGCGGAGTTGTCGCGAGCAATGGCACGGCGGAGATCGGCCTTCTTAGTCAAGCCAAGGCGGATGCGAGTGGTGATCTCTGCAAGGTCAGGAAGCCGATCCATTCCTCCGTTGAGGTCAGCCCAAATAGGTTCCACCTGCGTAATACTGAAGAGCAGAGGATGCATGAGGCCGAGCAAGTTGAAGGCCATTTCCTTCGCGGAGAAGGTACGGACTCCGTGCGTTTCCAGCTCTTGGGCGACGATGTTGGTAGGTCCCATAAGTCCTGTTCCTCGGGTCCATCTAGACAACATCAGCATAAAAGACATTTCATTCAGCTGCTGATCGGCTTACCCAATGACAGCACCAACAAGGCATAGATATTCTCCCCAGCTTTCCGATGCCCATCGTTGGAAGAGGGTTTCAAGGGAAATTTTGGACTCCGAGTAAAGGCCATCGTTTCCGAAGAGACCATGATTAGGCGAAAGAGGCAGCACGACCTGCGTAGGCCTTGTTAGGAATTGCCGAGAGGCCTTCTTTGTCTTGACAGCGCCCAGAATGCGGAGCAAGTTGGTCAACATGATACGGTGAGCGAGCTCCGACTTGTCGTCGATACCGTCGATCTCACGACCGTTCTCTGGTATTCCCGCGAATGGAAGAATGAAATCCAAGTCCATGTCGAGCGTGGTGTAGATGTAATCGACAAGGGCCTCGACGTCCTGCTTGGATCCTTGGTTGAAAGGAACAACGGTAAGAGCGGATCCACGGCTGCCAAAGGTCTGGAAAATAGACTGGTAATATTCGACAGTTGTACGACTATATCGAGATGTCGTGATCACGACATGGGCACCACCAGAAAGCAAGCCCTTGACAACTTCAACACCAATTGAACCAGGTCCAACACCGGTGAGAAGAGCATTCTTGTCTTTGAAGGTGGTTCCATCTGTGGCGATTTCGTGCAAGATGTCGAGGTAAACGCCCGTCAAATTGCTGCTGTACTCCCAGTTGGATCCAACTTTACGCTTCAGATGGAGCAATGGTACTTTGTCGGCGGAAACCGAAGCTACACCCGAAACCTGTGGTCGGAGGAATTGGGACGATGAGCGACGAGTTCTGGGTGTGCGTGCACGAGGCTCGGGGCCTTTGCGTAGAGACCGAACAACTCCTTCGTAGAGAGCCTTAATGCGGGTCTTCTGCTCCTGAGTGATCTCAGGCTGGGACTTGATGATTGTCCACAGCTTGGCGACATCATCCTGAACCTTCTGCACATTGACGGCACCAGAAACAGTGTCGACGCTGGCCATCTCCTCGACGTAAGCTTCGAGCTTGCGAACATTTTCACGGACGATTTCGGTGTAGACAATGTCTCCTTTCGCAGTGACTTCAGTATGCGGTGCGGTAGGGAAGGTAACTGGATAGCTCGATAAGCACAAACATATTAGGGAAAGAAGAAGAAAATATATACCATCTTTGTACATTGGTGCTTGCCCTACCATCGCGCGGGCATTGTCGATCAACTGTTGGCCAAACTCCTTCGCGAGCTTGTAAGTTTCCCCCTTGGCAGGGTCGACTTGGTCGATTCGATACTGCATATAGGTCACGACATCGGGGTCTGCGCGATTCAACAGGTGGATGCAACGAGCGGTGATCTCTCGGTCGACAGTGGTTAGTCGGCCAAACAGTATATCATAGAACATAAGCAAAGCGTCCTGGCGGACCCAATTCCACGACGAGTTGAAGTGACGAGCTTTGATAGGATCGAAAGTAGGTTGAATGCCATCAACATACGTATCCCCATGTTCACGCGAGATGGCATCAAGTTTCGCCTGCAAGGCGGCTACCTCAGACTTCGCCTGGTCGAATGCGAGTTCTCCTGCACGCGAGTCTTTCTTGAGATAACGCATGTACAGCTCGATGTGCTGTTGGGCAAAGACTTCTTGGTCGGCCTGGAATTTCAGGAACTCCTCGCTGTTGATAACAGCACCACCAGCGGAAGAGGATCCTCCGGCGCCTCCACCACCTGTCGAGAGCGAAATTCCAGTGCGCTGAGCATAAATCGAGACCACTCCATCTAACCATGCCTTCGCTTCAGGCTCTGAGCCAAGACGCTTCGGCGGTTCCAAAGTCGTTCCAAGCAGTAGGACACCATCTGAGCGTTGTGGTCCCAACCCCCAGGTCTTTGAAAGATACGCCTTCACGGCGGAAACGTTGAAACCACCAGGGAGTTTTCCTCCGACTAGTCTTGAAATCAAACCAGTGGAGTACTTCCCAAGAGAGCCCGAGAATCCAGATGCAAGTGAAGACCCTAACTCTTCCAAAGGAAGTTCTTCTCCTTTCTCTGGCGCGGACGCAAATTCTGCTTGCAAATCGCCGAGAATCTCGTTCTGGAGTGTTGACTTGCCGCCAACGAGGTCCTTGATCGACTTCGAGAGGGAAATTTCATCTACCCTCTTCTTCAGCTTCTGCGCCACAATGACAGTAAGAATATCGAGAGCCTTGAGGGGCACATCGTCAATGCTTGCAGCACCTCCAGCAGGCGGGGCAGCAACCACAGGAGCAGCAGACGCAGCTACAGCAGCAACTGGAGCAGCCTGGGCGGAAGTAGGCTCAGGGGCGGCCTCCTCGACCTCATCTTCGAACTGGTAGTAAATCTCTTTAACATTCTTGGCGTGGCAGAGAATCGTCCGTTTAACAGTGAGGGAATCATCGCTAGCCTCGTATTTCGCTTTTAATGTTCTCGTGGCCATACCAGTGAGAGTTGGTGAGGGCCCCAGTTCGATGAGACGCTCGAAGGAGTACTGTTGGAAAAGGCGGTCCTGGGTCTCTATCCACCGGACCGGGGATGCGAACTGATACGCAAGCAGCTCAACCAAAATCACGTAGGCAAGCTTCTGACGCTGTTCAGCACCTCCCCAGTTCTCTTCATCCCACTTGCGGAGCACTTTATCGAGACGAGGCGAAGACGTCTGGTCGTATATAAGCTGGGCATAGTCTTGCGAAACCTCGAACGGTTGTGCAACCAGATTGGGGATGTACTTTCCGATGAGTGTGTCAGGGTTCAAATGCGTTGGGTCAATCTTCTTTGAGAGGTCTACAGAGTGTCAATGACTAAAAACACGAGGATAGAAAACTGCAGCACTTACAAGCTCGGAAAGGCATAACACCTGCCCAGAGGTAGCGAGAATGGAACGGGACATCGATTCCGGGAAGAGGGATGGTCGCAAAACCTCTCTCAAGCTTGAGATGTCCTTCCGCCTTTTTCTGCTCAAGCGCTTTCTCGTGGCAGGACTTCACAATCTCACCCAGCATCTCCTTCACTTCTTCTACAGTGTAAGTCTCAGTCAACTGTAATAATGTTAGAAATAATAGCGGAAGCAAGGAGACGCTACATGCCTTCGCAATGTCAATCTTCTGGACCTTGAGATAGTTGAGGACGTTCGTCATTGTTTGCAAAGCAAGAAGCTCTCCTGCGCAGACGTATTGTTGTCCCTAGATGAAAGTGAATAAATGATAGGGTGCGGAGTTAATAAAAGACGCGTACCTCGACATTGTAATTGACAATCTGGAGAAGGGTGTCCGTCAACGTCGAAATGGTCTCCACAACCTCTCGCAAGGCAGCGTCGCTAAATGTCTTGGAAATACGACTTGGGTTGACCGCACACATAGCGTAATTCGAGCGGTTCTCGGAGTCGCGCTCTACGGCGCGTTGCATAGTGATTCCTCGATAAAAGACCACGTCGACCAGAGCTGAGATAGGCAGGACGTCGGCAATGGAAGCTAAAGCAGAATACTCTCCAAGCGAATGGCCAGCGAAAGCACAGTCTTTCTGGACGAATCCTTTTACGCGCATGTCCTCGAATGCGGCCTTCTCGGTGACGACGAGAGCGATTTGAGCAAACTGGGTCGCGAAGAGGAGACCGTTGGGGTGGCTGAAGGTATATTTCGGTGTCCTGACATCGATGTCGGCGAAAAGAGGAAGAGTTTTGACGTTGCCGTCTTTGTCCATCGTGTCATAGGTCATATCCATGTATCTTTGACGAATAGCTTGACCCTTGATACCACCGAAGTGGATGGTCTTCTCTTTGGGATTATCCTTCACAATGGAGACGATGGAGAAGCCGTAGACAGCTAGCAGATGCTCGTCAGCAGCGTCCCAAACGGCACGAGCAGGAGGGGAGGAGTTGTACAGGTCCATGCCCATGCCCGGTTCTTGAGATCCTTGGCCGGTGAAGACATAAACAGTGGGCGCTTGTGCAACCTCGGCGGAACCATCCAATACTTTCTCTCCGTATGCGTTAAAGGTTTCGACCTTCACTACGAGATTTCCGTCTCTCATCGCAGTGTGACGAAGCTTGACGTTAAGCTCGTCACCAGGGTTAATCATGCCGACGAAGGCCACGTTGTAACTAGTTATGAAGTTAACAGCAAGCTCGCATCAAGATAGGCGTGTAGACTTACGAGACAACTCTCTCAGGATGCCCCTGCGCAACGACAGTCTCGACGTAGCGCCGAGTGGCAGCACTGCTCCACATCCCATGCGTGATTGTGCCAGGAAGAGCAGCATAGCAAGAGAAATAAGGGTTGATGTGGATAGGATTAAAATCGCCTGAGACCTTCGAGTATGGCTCATTGGTCAAGGGAGCACGGAAGACGGATGGAACGTCAGCACTGGCGAG
>Ga0247730_1001573_pt1 | contig 12376 bp, 16 predicted proteins | sample UWRJL073202C2_FD_180959 | JGI IMG/M metagenome (GOLD analysis project Ga0247730, IMG submission 180959) | Plant litter microbial communities from Arlington Agricultural Research Station in Wisconsin, United States - UWRJ-L073-202C-2 | ecosystem: Environmental > Terrestrial > Plant litter >...
TTTCCTTTTTGGGTCTCATAGAAGATCACGAGACTGCCTCAGAAGCCTCGAAATAGCTTACTAAAGTACTTAGCACCCTATAATAGCTGTTTTTCAGTTAAGAAATGGCCGCAAGTTTGCGCGCGCGGAGTCTCAAAGACGAAATTTGACCGAAAGTGTGCGCGCGGTCCTTAAAATCGACTGTGTGTACGGCGCGGTCTTTTTGTGCACTTCGAACAGGATACGATATGGATATGTTAACTTGTTTGACGACATAACAGCCTTCTTCGTCTCAATGATTACCTTCGATAGCTTGCATCGCAGACCAGTTCACAACGTAAGAAGTATACCAATGTTTCATACCTTGTATAGCATTTCTAGTATTACTTTCGAGTATTAGGAGGGCCATCCGGATGCATTTAAAGGAGGTATTTTAATCTATGAAGAGACTTATCGAATGCACAAGTGGGCTAGTAGAGCGGAGCACCTAACAGTTGTGGAGTAAGATTGCTCACATCCCTGGTGGTAGGGTCAACTAGAAGTTAGAATCCACAGTACCGACGCATTACAAGCGCAAACAATGGCTCGTTCTGATACTCGATAAGTAGACCAATAACTTATAAGGCGGCCGTTGCAACCTTTCGCGCACTTAGCTCAACAGCATCAGATTGGTTTGCTTATGGGTCCAACACTAGCCAGAATCTGCACGAAAACAATTGTATAAAATTTACATGCATTAGGTTAAAAGATGCGATGAACACCTTTCTTTTAAGTGTTCCAATAATTGGCACAGTGTCTTTCCGCACAAGGGAAGCTTGAGCTTGAGCGCTCGAGCATGCATTCCAGGGCAGAATCGGCCAAACCTTCTCTGGGAAAAGGTTGACAGGATTGATTTCGGAGCGGTCCTTGCAGCCGTCTGCGTGTGTCGCTTGGGAGCTCATTCGCTCGCCGTAGCCCCTGTCAATCCGCAGGCGATCGCGAATGACAAGAAAGAGTAATATAGCATACGATTTCAGAGCAGCCCTGGCCCTTTCAATTTAACTTGGTCTCGGTCCTTGGTGGCCAATATTCTCCGACGACTCGTGTTTTGAAAATGTTTGAACATGTCCGCTTTGACCTGATTGCTGTCCTTTATGTAAACCGTCTCACCATCATCACCACTTTTCATTCCCAGACCTAAAGGAGACATGTCAAATGAATCTATTTGACTACCTGCGGATCTGGTTTGTGTAATCGTTTCCTATATCGGCTTTGTTTCCACAGAGACGTCGACCGGTCTTCAAGCATGGCTTGTTCCATCCTCTTTCTCCCTCCATTCGATCGTTTGCGCCCTATGTTGTAAGCCTTGCAGACTACCCAAACACGAGGAGCCAGTGATTCCTTTACGTTGAATAGAGGCTTTCTTTACCTTGCTGCTAGGACCCTTTCCGCTCATATGGTCACCTCAGGGATCGATAATGACTACTCTTCTGTTAGGGGGCGCTTTGGAACCTGGACTAGGTATATAAGGGTCACACAACAGTTGGCGTTTTACAGTGTATTCAATACGTCTTCAACATGCCTTTCTACCTCCTATCGAGCTTGTTCAACTACATTTGGCCCACCATATTCAGACAGAGCGAACCTCCAACTATTCACGTTAATGATGATGATTTCAAAATCCCTTCAGACGGTCTGTATCTCCTGTCTCGAGATTATATTCACAAACTAAATCGAGCTTAAAGATTCATTGAAACTCCCAGAGCCTACTATTGAGTCGATTGTGAAGCGTTTCTTGAACACTGTTGGTTACGAGGAGCGCCCCCAGACCCTGGACGCTAAGCTTCTTGCTGCCGTCATAGAGAAAAGCGAATTGGCAGGAATCCGATGCGATGAAGATCCCTCCACAATCAAATTCATCAAAGTAGGACTTGCGATGGCGCAGGTGAGGGCGGGATGATCTATGTATTTGGCAGTCTGCTCACAATTAGATCATGCTAGCTGTCATATCCGTACCATAGCTTCGAGCTCATGGTTCATGTCACGATGTTCACATGGTACGTGTCTTTTTGTCTTTGTGAAGGCACAGCCATAATATGAACAGGCTGGCTACCTCGATTGACGACCTAACGTCTCGATATGACTCTGATATCCGAGAGTTTCCAAAGCGTTTCTACGAAGGTTCAGCTCAAAAGTCACCCTTGTTGCAGGCATTCGCCGACAATCTCCGAGGAATGTTCAAGTTCTACGACCCAATTATCGCCAGCTCCATCGTTCTCTCAGGCTTGGCCTTTGTCGATGGCTGCCTCATGGAGATTCGACCAGAGTATCAGAACATGCCCCAGACTAATGGAGGCGAGCGATGGGCCCAGTACTTCAGGATCAGGAATGGCATCGCAGACGCTTACGCATACTTCACTTTCCCCCAAACCCTCTGCCCAGACGTGTCGAGCTTCCTGCAAGTCACTCCGGACTTTGGCGAATTTATTTGCGTGGAAAATGATCTCCTGTCGTAAGCCGGCGCGTTATGCTCCCCTCAAAGACAATGCGCTGATAAAAGCCCGCTTCGCAGGTTTTATAAAGAAGAGATCGCGGGCGAAACGAGGAATTACGTTCACATCCGCGCTAAGTACGAGAACAAGAAGGCTATAGAAATGTTGGAACAGCTTGCAGATGACGCTGTTGCAATGTGGGCTCGTATAGGGAAAGTGCTCAAAGATCAAGGGAACTGCGAGAAAGCATTCCATGCATATGTCCAAGGATTCTCGTAAGGCTATCTTCCACTCATTGTTACCATGATGCTGACCTCTCTCAGTACATTCCACAAGTGTCTACCTCGTTATAGGTTAGAAGAGATTGGTCTTGGTGAAAACCTCCCGTTTGCCTAGTCCCTCAAGATCTGAGCCGAAGAAAGCGCGAATCCTGATATAATACATATTAGATAGACTCCTCTTTTTCTTCCTTCGTCTTTTTCTTGATTATCATACTAGGCGTTGTCCTGTGATCCTTACGGAAATATTGTTTTTGAACTCCGATATACTCCGACAATGCCGAAGCCTGCCGACTTGGTGATAGCCAGTGACACCGTGACAGTCACTTTACCTTCAACTTCTTCAACTTCGTTTATTGCAAGATATGCCTACGGTATACCGCCTCTAACTCTACCGGTTGACATTGCTCGTGTTCTCGTTGTAGTCCTTCGAATCCATGCTGTCCGCTCCAAGCGCGTGGTGGTTGTGGTGTGGGGCCATGTTTGCAGTTGATAAAACATTGCGACGACGCGTTTATCTGTCTTCCCGACCACCTGAATGTGGTTCGAGTAACCGACATTCACCCTCCTTCACTCCATTCTTCTCTAATACTCCACGATACAAGGCTCTCACAGTCTCGTCTGATTGTTCAGCATATGCTATTAGCACGATAACCAGCCGAGTTGCATGCGCCTTTTCCGTTTTGGGCTATTTCCCGCTCGCTAAAGTGTTCGCTGAACACGCAATCCGGTCACCGCTCTTTGCCAAGTCCTTATATTTTGTCTTGGATGTTGTGCTATCTATTTTGAGGATACCTTTATAAGGGCGAATAACAATGGTCATCCCGTTACTTCCATCCTACTTTCACCCAGCGGATTATCTGACCACTTCAACCTCCTGTCCCACACAACATGATCACTGCTCCTCTTATCGCTCTCGCCGCCGCCGCCTCAGGCGCCCTTGCTACCCCATACAAGCGTGCCGATGCTCTCACAGTCGAGATTACCAGCCCTGGTGAAAGCATTAAGTCTATTGACGGACTCAAGTTCACTGCGTCGGTGACCAACACCGGTTCGGAAGATGTTAAAGTTCTCAAGTACGGCACTGTCCTTGATAATTTGCCCACCCGCTCGTTCTCCGTTACCAAGGACGGTTCTGCTGTTGCTTTCGAGGGGGTTAAGGTGTGTGCAATGACTGCCGTCTTACATGATGAATCTAGCACTGATCCATTTCCCTTTTTAGCTCAACGTTAACTTGAGTGACGATGCATACACCACTATCAAAGGTGGGGAGACTGTGAAAGTAGAGCATGACCGTGAGGACCACTATTTTCATTCGGCTGTCTCTATACTCACTGGACGTCAGTTACCAAGTTGTACGATTTCGCTGCTGCTGGCACTGGAAAGTTTGACTTCGCCCCCAACACCGCATTCAAGCTTTCTGAGGCCTCGACCTCTTCCAAGGTTGCCACTATCCAGAGTACTGCAAAGCCTATCACCGTCGAAATTACCGGGGATGTCGCCAAGCGAAACTTCCCCACGCCGAAGCGTTCTGCTCATTCCAAGCGCCTCGACAAGCGCTCTGTCGTTGAGTGTTCAGATTCCACACAATCTTCCTTCATCGAGGGAAGCTATACGGAGAGCAAGGAGCTGGCCTCTCTTGGTGCGGAGTATGTTGGAAGCGGTGGTGAATTGGTTGAGGCCTACTTCAGCTCGAACGACCCTTCAGCCGTCTCTGATATTCTAGACGGCGTTGCAACAGAGGACGACTCTTCGCGTACCCTCAGTTGCACAGATGAGTATGATGTCTGCGACGGCAATGTCATCGCTTACACGTTAATCGCCACTACCAACGTATGTCATAACCTTTGTCTTCCGTTTCTCACATTGATCAACCCTTGCAGATCTACTACTGTGACATCTTCTTCGACGAGGTTGAGACTTCCGAGCTCTGCGGTAGTGTCACGGTCAACGACCGAGCCATTCGCGGTGGAACCACTCTTCACGAGATGACCCACGCCATTGCCGAAACTGACGATGTAACCTACGGATGCGACGCTGACCAGGCATTATCTGCATCAGAGCAGATCTCTAATGCTGACAACTTCAACGTGAGTCGATTTCCGACCTTGTCCGTTATCTAGCCCAGTTGGTTAACAGCCCTCAAACAGTGCTTCACCACCCAAGTTTACGCAGACTCTCAGTGCTAAGTTTGTCGCCGCTAGAATATTTATGTAAATTTATTCGAAATATGCTTGTAATAGTCAAATAAGACGCCCAATGATACAAATGTCTTCATTGTACGATGCCGGACTTCAGAGGCTATATCACATCGGCATTTTCCGTAGCTTACGTAGCTGCCTCCAACCTCCATCTATGTCTGCTACCAGAAAATTGTATCGTCCACCCATATCGATATTTCATCCGGAATCCTTCGTGTCCTGAGAGGGAGTTATTGAGAATGCTCACAGGCACTCTAGGAACCCATTAGTCAGCGAGTAGTGAGCCTCATTCAAATGGTCCGACGCCCGGCGCTGCCTGGCATTTTACGTGCTTTGGGTTCCCGGCACACAACCAGATTCACCCTTCAAGATCTTCACAGGGATGTCGCCTCAAGGCTGTCATTGCTTCTGTTGCATCTTTCCGGGCTTTCTAACCCCTTCATTAATACGAGAACAAGGACAGCCTGCCAGCATACATCGATAACATCCACGTATACAACCATGTTTGGTACTTGAGATTATATCTTTACGACCCGTCTTCGATTAATGTATTCAAGCACCTGCCTGGAGGCCGCTGTCAAACCTTGACTCGTACCAGCGGTGAAAGTTACGGTGCCAGACCGCCTCACTTACTCACATCCTTAAAGGAATCGGGGTCCTGTACACCCTCAGTGCAAAATCCTACCCTCTTCCTCCATGTCTCATTCCTTGATTTTGAGCGTTTTGGCGTGTGCTGCCTCACTGCTGGTTATCCATATAGCTCGAGCTCGCCAATGGAAGGCCAAATTACCGCCGGGGCCACCAGGCTATCCACTTATTGGTAATATTCTAGGTGCGTGCCGATCTTATCAATCTTTTAGCTTCTGACTGACCAGGGCTACACGTAGACATGCCCACCTCTTTCGAATGGATCCACTTTGCAAAATGGAGAGACAACTGGGGTACCCCTTCCTTCCTTGTTGATCTCGTATCAACAACTTACGACATGCATAGGTGATTTAACATCTGCCACAGTCCCGGGGACGACAATTGTCAACATCCATACATACAAGAAAGCGGTAGAGCTACTAGTGGAGAAGAACAGCATCTACTCAGATCGCCCTATCCTTCCTATGTTTGGCGAGCTCATAGGCTGGAACGACTCCCTACCCATTATGCCCTATAGTTCTAAGCATAGAGAGGCGAAAAAGATGTTTCATGTAGAAATGGGAACTGATGAAGCTGTTCAACGTGTTCAAGGCTCTCAGGAGGCTATGACCACTGCATTCCTTCGAAGGCTTCTCAAATCTCCAGATGACTTCTACGCCCTCACAAATCAGTAAGACTATTTCCGCCGGCTTGATATGGATACAGCTGAATTTGGAATCTGCAGCTATACTGGATCCATTATGTTGAAACTCGCTTATGGTTATACAGCGGAAGATAAGAATGATCCTATTTTATCCCTGATTGAGAAGGCTCTAGAGCATGTCCCACCTGCTACGAATCCGGCAGGATTTTATGTCAACCAGTTTCCATTTCGTAAGTTCCCGTATGTTTTTATCATTTACTTTTTGTGTCTAAATATAAGCAGTACGGCATATACCTGTCTGGTTTCCAGGTGCATACTTTCACCAGAAGGCGGCGGAATGGAAGCAGGACTACTTACGGATGGTCAATGTTCCATTCAATACGGTCGCGAAGAACGTTGTAAGTCACACCATCATTTCTTTCTTCTCAAGCCCCAAATTTAGTCTTTGTGGTAGGACGAAGGGACCGCAACAGACTCCTTCACAGCCAGGTGGCTGCGCGGTAACACACTCACACCAGAGCAGAACGAGCTGCTTCGACACACATCGAGTATTCTGTTTGTAGGTAAGCCTTCCATCAGGTTGAACTTCCTACTCTTGGAGCTCACGAGCACTCCCTAGGCGGAACAGAGACAGTACGCCATTCGAAGTTTGACAACACTCACAACTCACGGCAATGTTTTCATAGACCGCATCGCTACTTCATGTCTTCTTTTATGCGATGACTCTAAACCAAAACGTTCAGAAGGAAGCTCAAGCTGAACTGGATGCCATTATCGGTAAAGATGGGATGCCGCGAGCTCGTGACCGAGAAGACTTGCCCTATGTTGGTGCTCTGGTCAAAGAAGTACTTCGCTACGAGCCGCCACTGCCTTATGGTCAGTACCCAATATCCATGGACTACTTCAACTCAACTTCGTTCACACAGCCATCCCACATCGTGTGACGGAGGATGATATTCACGATGGATATCTCATTCCAAAGGGTGCCACCATGCTTCCCAATATCTGGCTAGTCCAAGATCCTCACCTCGCTTCTTGACTTGTGAGACTAACCCAAAATGCAGGCAAATGTCCCGGGACCCTCAAGTGTACAATAACCCAAGCAAATTCGATCCGTCCAGGTTTCTTGGACCTAATCCTGAGCAAGACCCTGCAGACTACGTGTTCGGATTTGGGCGGCGGTAAGTTCTCATGACTATCTCTGTGTTCTGAACGCTTACTGGGGTGCGAATAGCGAATGTCCTGGGATTAGAGTCGCACAGAATACACTCTTCTTGACAATTGCTCGCACTCTCGCCACTTTCAACATCGCACCCATCATTGGGAAAAATGGGAAGCCTGACCCGCCGAAATTCGTAGCTCTGCCCGGAATAACCAAGTACGTCTTGCTTGAACTCCAGCTCCCCATCCCCATTGAACACTTTCATTGACGCTATCGTCACTTTCATAGTCACATCCAAGAATTTTGTTGCTCCATTACACCACGAAATCCAAACGTTACTCTGGAGGATCATGTCGATGACTAGTTAGACTTGTTGGCTTCACCCAGTCAATTGTATAATAGGAATCTCCCTATTCCTTTCCGATTTCTTTGCCCACTTTATATATGAGCGCCATATGAACGCTGTTGAGTCCGACAGACAATTGTCTCCATTGTACTTGCTGCAGCTGGGACGCCTCTCTATCCTCACAGCAGCGGTATCCGGTCCGGATAGCCTTGCACAGGTAAATACATGCACGTGCTCCATGGCACTCTCGGAGATTCGCCGCTCGGACTGACTTACTTTCCCCCAACCTGGTCCTTTATCGTGGACGGTGAGCCTGAGCGCGCGCGGCTTCAATTCTTTGCTGGCTAACCCAGACCCCAAAGTTTACCGCTAGAGATGCTCATCTGTTGTACGCTGGAGCTGTTTCAAAGTCCCGACTGATCTTGGAGGCATGTGCAAATCAAATGATTGGCCAAGTACTTCATTCATCTACCCACCGAGGTTCAGAATAAAAGCGAGATGGTTGAACGTCATTCTTGACAGGTTGAATCCCTTCGTTCCATTGGCCATCATGAGGCTTCCTTCTGCACTCGTCGTCTCTGCTCTTGCCTCCATTTCTCTTGCCTCTCCATTCAAACGTGCCAATGGTCTCGCCGTTGAGGTATTTGGCCCCGGTGCCAGCATTAGCTCCGTTGATGAGCTCAAGTTCACTGCCACTGTTACGAACTCTGGCTCGGAAGATGTGAAGGCTCTCAAGTATGGTACCATCCTGGACAACCGGCCTACCCGGTCATTCTCTGTCACTAAGGATGGCTCTGATATCGACTTCCAAGGTGTGAAGGTAGGTTCCGCGACGACTATTTATGCCTATTGAAGGCTGATTTGGCTGGTTCTTTCAAGATTAGCGTTACTTTCAACGATAATGCTTACACCACTATCGCTAGTGGTGAAACACTCAGCGTCGAGCATGACCGTACGCATCTCTCCTCTATCAAGTGAGCCGATTTAAAGATTGTCGTTTTCAGTCTCGAAGCTGTATAATTATGCCTCGGCTGGCATCGGAAAGTTCGAATTCACGCCCAACACGGCATTCCAAGTCCCAGGGACCTCTCTCTCGGTCAATGTCGAAACCATCTCCGTCGAGATCACGGATGATGTCGCCAAGCGTACCTTTGGTACTGCAGAGAGCTCAAGCGTTGCCAGGCAATTTGACAACCATTTCAATGTTACCTGTGCAGATAGTGACCGTGTGGACTTCCTCACAGCGAGCTACACGGAGGCCAAAGAGCTCGCATCAATTGCTTCTGCCTATGCTTCTAATGGCGGACCGTTGCTTGATCCTTATTTTGGCTCTGATAACGATACAGCGTCCTCCGTGATTCGCATTTTAGCTCCCATTGCAGAAGAGAATGATGCGGAATTCACTCTTGACTGCACAGACCCTTACGAGATCTGCGATGAAGACACCATTGCCTATACACTGGGTGGGACCACTACTGTATGTTGCGTCTTGAACTATTTCAACAGTTGGCTGACGCAGTCTCATAGGTCTTCTACTGCAATCTGTTCTTCGAAGAGGTAGAGACCCAAAAACTTTGCGGCAGTGTCACTGTCAACGACCGAGATATTCGTGGTGGGACCACTTTGCACGAGCTGACGCATGTGTTTTCTGGTACTGCTGATCTCACGTACGGATGCGCCAACGACCTGGCTTTGTCTCCGTCGGATCGAATTAGGAACGCTGATAATTTCAATGTACGTCTATCTCTCCTGCGACGGCCTTTTGTCACACTTACCGAGAATGTTACTACACCAGTGCTTTGCGACCCAGGTCTACCAGGACACCAAATGTTAATATCTTTCTCGTGATTGTTATTTTCTTGTTTGTAGATCATACGAGCAGAAGATAACACGAACGAAGTTGTTTGTATTAGAACGCGTTGGCTTTCTCTTGACTGCTTTCTACCTGCAGCCGAAGGATAAGACAGAAATGTGAACGAAATTGGCTTGCGGTCGCAACGATGTTCCGGGCCTGGCAGCCACAAAGGTAGCCAACGACTTACATCCCATCGTAGCACTACTGTGATGAGACCCAGATAGCTGCTGAGGGCATGCGCCCAACAAACTAAGACCTCGAATGACTTGCTCCTCTCGGTGAAATAACTCATCTAAACGCAACATATCCCGCCCGGATTTCGCTCGTCTTCTCAGAGAGATTTGCCGGCAAATATCGTCAAAAATACATTATCATATTGATTCCATGAATAAAAAGCAGGTACAACAGAGAGGGATATGGGCAGAGCTAATAGATACATAATAAATGCCAGATCTAGCAGCTGGTCTCTGCGTACACTGCGGTAGTGAAACACTGTATAAAAGTATGTCAGTACTTTTCTTATGGGAATAGGATGCTTGGGCAGCGTACGTTGAAGTTGTCAGCATTGGCGATCTGCTCGCCAGCAGATAAAGCTTGGTCGGCAGGACATCCGTAAGTGACATCGTCTGTGCCAGCGACCGCGTGTGTTAACTCGTGCAGAGTGGTGCCACCACGGATGGCTCGGTCGTCAACGGTGACGCCACCGCAGAGCTGCGAGGTCTCTACTTCCTGGAAGAAGATATCGCAATAGTAGATCTGAAGCAGAACCGCAATTTATCCTGTTCGAAGTGCACAAAAATTATGCGGCGCGCGCACAGATTCAGCGTAGCGCGCACACAAATTGAATAGTGTAGCGCGCACAAATTAGACAGCGTAGCGCGCACAATTAGGAGGCAGGTGAGCAATGACAATAGAAAGATGTACAGCTGATAACAAACTTGACTGCATTGGCGCACACACTTGAACTCAATGGCAGGAGCGCGCGCATTCAGACCACTATAGAATGCAATAAGTTAATCATAGGACTTTTTATGCGTAACGGAAAGGTAATAGCATTAGAAAAAGATTGTAATGTATATTTACAAAGGAGCGGAACACTAAATGAAGGCTTGGGAAAGAGAATCGAGCGGTGAAAGCTTGAGAATAAGTTAGATCTCTTTCGGAGTATCACCAGGGACATTGTACTCGCCTACTCATCAATTTGCATGGTGTCTTGGGCATAAAGGGCCTTAACACCGTCTACTGCAGCAGTGATGACTCTCTCCTGAACAGTGATGAACAGTGTTCTTGCTTCGCTGAGGAAGAGAGTACGGCAACTTCGAGCAATCCCCCTGTTCAATTTCATTCGAGTGGTGGCCGAGTATTCTCGCACAGGAATATCAGATTCAACAAGAAGTTTCACCTGCTCAAAGCCTTCCAGTGAGAGAGAGAGACGCCTGTCAAGACCTGCTGCAACACCAACACCATCAACTACCGTAACAGGAGGAGGTGGTAGGAGCATTTTTCTGGCAATGATATTCCACCAAAAGTCGCCATAGAGCTTGCGGCATTCTTCATGATCGGGGAAGCTACAAGGAGCAGAAGGTGCCTTCGAAATTCCAGGGCCTTGAGCGGCTATTGTCTTCAATTTGACCTCGATCAACTCCAATGCAGAGACTAGGATTGCATACGCATCAGCTCCCATCTGGTCACGCTCTAGACGGGTGATGAGTTGCGCCTGCCTACGACCGAGGATGACTCGCACAGCGCGATTGATCCAGGTAATATGAGGGACAGAGAACGTTCGGTAGCTAGATAAGAGCTTGAGCGCTAGACCTGGAGGAAGTTGATCAAATTGCTTGTCAAGCTCTACGATTGCCCAGTTTGCAACTGTTGGTGAAAGCCATTGTCGACCAAGCTTGAGCAATGCAATAAGATCAAACTGAGTGTGGGGTTTTGTTCCATGAGGGAGTCTAATATAAGGAGGTTATCAGATATGAGCAGAATATTCATTGAAATCAAGATTTATGCTCACGAGTGAAGAACAAACTTCAGAACCGCAGCAAACTCATCGGCAGTGCACATTGTCTTCTCGTCCAGACAAATAGGATTTGCATCATCAGAGCCGGTGGTGTCAGTGATTAAGCCTCTTGAGTGGATCCAGACATTGTCAAAAAGATTGAAGTGGAAGGCTAGAAGCCCTCGGTAGACACAGAAAAGAACATCTCCGACCTAGATATATGGTCAGCAAGCACAAGGGACCAGATGAGGGACAACACACACCTGAAAGATGACATTTCCATCATCTAGATAGAGCTCTGGATGTCTTACAGGCATGGCACCGTCCTACTCGAGTTGGGCTTGCAGCTTCTATGCGCTCTGCTTTCCGGGCTAGAATGAGAGTATATGTAGCTAAGTGCGCTTAGCTTGGTGCTGACAGGCATGGCCTGGCCTTGTCTTGCGGTAGCCTCATTCACTCTGCACCCTGGCAAGCTGGCAGCTTGAGAGTCGCAGTAAACAGGCAGAAAGCAGCAAGCAATACATGCAGAGGTGCAGCAGGCAATGTGGTAGCTGTAGACGGAATGAAAGCGGAATTTTGCTGACTCAGCACGTTCACACGCAGACCAGTCCCAAATCTATATTCCGGCCACTTTCTATTAAGATTTTGTGTGAATTCTTCCTTATTTAGCCCTGTTTCGTGACTAGAAAAGTTTGAAAACCACAGAATCTGTGACCACAGAGAAATTAAGCACGATTTCACTGCTGGCATGGCCGGCCCGGTGCCATGCAGCTCACTGCACGCACGTTGCATGC
>Ga0247730_1001574_pt1 | contig 12374 bp, 15 predicted proteins | sample UWRJL073202C2_FD_180959 | JGI IMG/M metagenome (GOLD analysis project Ga0247730, IMG submission 180959) | Plant litter microbial communities from Arlington Agricultural Research Station in Wisconsin, United States - UWRJ-L073-202C-2 | ecosystem: Environmental > Terrestrial > Plant litter >...
CCAGTCCTTCTGCCTCTGAAGAAACCGGACAAAATGACGAGGAGAGCGATAACGGTGACTCAAGTGTAAGAAATGTTGGGGCCATTGCTGGTAGTATTGTAGGAGGGACTGTTGCTATTGTATTAACCCTCTTCATAATCGTCTGAGTATATCCCAAAGTTGTATAAACGTAAGTTCAGGTCTCTAGTAGAATCGGATGGTCTCTCTATCCTCTAGTCGATCAACTCGAATGGACAATATTTGTAGCCACCATAGTCCAAAGAACATTGTATGTGCTGTGATTTCCGCTACCTATTTGCTTCTGTATTTATCATCTCAGCTTTCGCTCTCGCTGAGGCCTCTAGCTCAGTGAACTGGCCACTTTTGAGGCACATATCTCGGAATATTCCATCTTTCTGAATAAGGTTAAAGGGCGTGTCGAACTCGGCAATTGTGCCCTTGTCCAATACGATGAGACGGTCGTAGTCGATGACTGTACGTAGCCGGTGCGCAACTAAAAAGTGACGTTAGCATACTTTCCATCTAGGCAAACATGTGCCGTCAACTTACCAGTGACCAACAACGAATCCCCGAATTCTTCTCTAATAGTCGCTTGGATCTTGGCATCAGTGTCGAAGTCAATGGAGCTTGTCGCCTCATCCAGAACGATAATGGAGCTACGTCTCAGGAGAGCTCTGGCCATTGCGATAAGTTGGCGCTGTCCTTGCGAGAAGTTAGTGCCACCGGCAGACACCTTGGTGTCCAGCGAAACGGTCGTTTTCGGGTCAATGTCTGTTGAAGACGTGAATACGACGGAAGCGTTGTCGTGGATAGAAGCGGGACGAGAAGCTGTAGGCGTGGAACGTTTAGAAACCGCTCTTGAAGCGGTGCGAGACACTGTTTGGCTTTTCGTGATCATATGAACGCGAGTGAGAACCTCTAAACATTCGTTGTCACTGTGTTCATCTGGGATTGATCAGGAAACGAATGGATCGGTACAAGCTATGGACTCACTGAAAGGATCCAGATTGTCTCTTAACTAATGTTTACGTTAGTTCGAGGAAACGGCAAATACTGCAGAACACATACTGTGCCCGAGAACAACGTAGCATCCTGGGGGATAAAAATCTGCAGCAATAGGTCAGCGTTGATGGATAGTCAATAAAGCCGGATTTCGCACCAAGCTATTCCTCAGGTCATGAATACCTATGGTGGAGATATCTATCCCGTCAATAAGAATACGTCCTCTGGTAGGATCGGTCTGACAACAGTTTAACCACTGAATTCGACGCATACTAAACGAAGATGCACTTACAAAACGCAACAAGCTCATAGCTAGCGTCGACTTTCCGCTCCCTGTCCTGCCCAGTAATCCCACTTTTTCTCGTGGCTTCAAAGAGAATGACACATCATGCACCACTGCAGGAAGCTCCGGTGAATAGCGAACCTCCAAATTTTCAACTGTAATAAGTGAATCAGTAGTAGAAGAGGGCCAGTATGCAGGGGGTCTATTTGACTCGATCGTCGCTGGAGGTTCTTGTGGTAGCTCGAGGTATTCCACCAGCCTTTCTACGGAGCTAGTGGTGGCTATATCAGCTTGAAAGCATATGGAGAGCGAAATATGGACTACTTTAGATCTAACTCTAGTTCTGTAGAAACATGTCAGTGGATTCTACAGCAAAATACAACAGAAACTCACGAGTCCAGTCTATGAAAATTATTCAGTAATTATTTACGAGCATAAAGGAGAGAGGTAACGTACTGCGACATGCCCAATATACAGAAGTAGTAAAGCTGAGCGCACTTGTAATACACAGACCTGCTAAACCAGGACCGTAATCGATCTTGGTAATGGCGAACAATGAGGTAACAAACACGGCCTAGAGGAAATACTTGAGAAATGAATGCAAGTCATGCACACAATGTCTTTACCAGTGCTCCTATGAAATCAGTGTTAGAGGCGAATGCATGCCAAAGTACAGAGCTGCTAACCGAGAGTGTCGAAGTTGATAAGCAACCATCGGTTTGTCATCCAGAATGCAAACCACACCTAGCGCACATTAGAGACTGCATTCCTGTAGACAGGTAAATTGACACTGACTTGGGTCGTCATATCTAACCGCTTGTATAAGCTATCCAAGAATCGGCGTTCTGCTGAGAAAGCCCGGACAGTAACAATCCCTTCCAACAGTTCTCCAAAGTCCGAGTAAATAGGCGAGCGACTATTGGACTCCATACGACGGAGATCGCGACCAGTGTTGAGGTAGCTAAGGGCGAGATCGCGGTATACAAATCCAAATGCGGTAGCAGGAAGGAGAAACAAAGGGAAGACGAATCTATACAACTGTCAGCCGGAATTGAGAGACCAAAACGGAGATACTCACGCAATGGTAACTATCGACGCAAAGAAACTAGCTAGAGATGAGCTCACTGTCTGTAGAGAGCCTGCAAGGGACGAGTCAATAGTTTCGATGTCTTTTGCGAAGCGATTAAGCATTCGTCCTTCAGAAGAAATCTAATCAGCTACGAATCATATCTCACCCGTGCGACCTGACCTTGGGGCGTTGTATCATGAAAACGGAAAGTGGCTCTCACCACTGTCACAAGAAGCTCTCTGGAGTCAGTCAGGTCAGCACGACATTATTGTAGATTCCCAACAACTGGGCTTACTGAAACAGAGTACGCGATGCTCTTAATGCAGCAGTGTATTGCGAGACCACGGAGGAAGTGTTGATAAGTACATTGATAGCTCCGATAGCAGCATAGAGGCCAATATAGAACAAAGGATGCTGATAGGCACTGGGCCAATTGATACCGTATCGCTTTGACTCGTTGGCAAATACCATATGGAGATTGTGCTTCGTGATGTTACCCACGCCAGAATCTCGTCCATCTATAGAAAGCGAATGATACATACATTCTTGCACTTTCAAGGAATCCTGTCCGTATGCGTCGCCCCAGATCTGGAACACAGGCATCAGCTCAATGTTTAGACAAGGGAATGAGCACCGGAAGCATACAATAATCCACACTTTCTCTAGGATTGTCATTATTTGACTAAGGAAGACAAGGGAGACCAAGAACGCCCAGATCCAGTACGACCTGACAAATGTGTTGTAATGTTGAAGAACAGACCAATCGATCAAATGAAGAGTGACGTACGAGGCCTTCAAGTACTTCTTATACACCGCCCACTTTACGCTTCCCGTCTCCCGATGTTCGTCCTTGATCAGCTTTCTTGGAGCAACAGCTTCAGGAGCAATTTTTCCATCCGGGTTAGGATAGTTGGCGGGCTCTTCGACTGCAACAGCGGTTTCCTCCTTTTGAACTTCAACAGCAGCTTCCTGCGTAATGTCATCCAAAACACCTTGCGCGCGCAATTCCGTCATGGTCCCCTGGGAGTCAATGCGACCATCCAGCATTCGGATAATGTACTGGGCTCCTGGCAAAACAAGTTCGACATGATGGGTGACAAGAATCTGTAATACCCTCAGTTTGGAGCAAGTACAAACTTGCATAGAACATACCACGGTTCGGTTCGCCAGCAAAGGGCCTCGGATAAGCTTTTCATACAGGAATCGAGAGGTCTGACTGTCCTATTACAGATTTAGATGGGCACGTTTCCGGGAAAACGTGGAAAGCTTACAACTGCACTCAAAGGATCGTCAAGCAATAAATATTTGGTACGAGCGTAGACTGCTCGGGCAAGAGCAACACGAGCCCTCTGTCCGCCTGAGAGGCTCACGCCTCTACACACAGCTGTGAGTCCAGTGAAACCCGATAAAACAAGGTACCTACCGGGCACCAATTTCGGTGGCGTCACCATCTTCCAACATCTTGAGATCAGGTCGCAAAGCGCAGCACTCAACGACCGCATCATATCTCTCTTCGTCAAGAGGATAACCAAACAGGATGTTATCTACATCGTATGTCAGTATATCGTCTCGATGAAAACAACATACTACTAACCTTTAATTGACTGATGTCTGAGCCATGGTGTCTGAGCTGTGTACGATATTGAATGCATCAAGCCATGTTCATCAACATTGGAAGGTGATTTTGACATTAGTAGTTCGCCACTGAGTAAAGTCATTTCTCCAAGGAGAGCCAGCAACATTGCAGTCTTCCCGCTAAGCATGCCAAGAATGAGCAGGTATCTAGATATGACTTTTGAGGAAATCGTACCTTGCAGTGGGGCCGGTGATCACCGATAACTTTCTTTCAGGGAATATTACTGAGATATCTCTCAGCTCGAAATGATGGTCAGAGACCTCAGCATCAAGAGAAACTACTGTGCTTGAATCATCGGCAAACGCCCCAGAGGATCCTCCTTCGCCGTTGGTTGAATCGGGGGCACCGTTCTTTTGAACGTCCTTGCTTTCCGGGTCTTGCTCCACCATGTTCCACTTCAGCGTCGCATTTTTCAAGCCCAGGCCTGTACTCTCTCCACCACTTGACAAATCGATTTCTTTCTTTAAAGACGATACCTGGCCTGATACTTCGTCTTCTTTCAGGTAAATGTCGATGCGATCAAGTGAAACTTTGGCTTTCAACATTTGGACAATCCATGTTGGGATGATATTAAGAGGTTGTCTATGGGCCTGTTCAACGTCCAATAACATTCTGGCATGAAAGCAGCGACGTACCGAATCATCCCAAATAGTAATATAGCCTATAATAGGCATCAGCTACCACCAAGTGTCCCTATAACGCAGACATACCGTGAAAGCTGTGCTGAAGGTCAGGGCATGCCCAGTCATGACATACACGAAGAATGATGTAATGGAGACCAGGATAGGCGCAGTCGTCCACAGTGTATAAAATAGTACCGAGTTGATACGCGCTAAAGTCTCTACGGTAAATTGGGCTATTGGTTTCGAGGTTTCCATCCGACTCACACTTAACTATCCAGTCTATCTCTTTCCCTCTGGCTTCCATAACTCGGGCAATCCACTTATCTTCCCATGCGAAAAACTTGATAAACTTCATCGCACTAAGAAGCTCATTTAAGACGCCCATGCGCGCATCCCGCGCAGCAAGCGTTCCACGGTTAATCCGAACAGACCGATTGGCAAGAAAGTTATTCAAGGGCCAGCCAGCCACCAGAACAGCGAACCCAGCGAAAGCGGACCATCCCATTAACCTAGTGTGGACAATAAGCAAATGCCCAGGCCATCCAGCAAAGTAAACGCACTGATACAGAGAGACGCTAGCAATGGCGATCTCGAAAGGAGCTATGAATACTGTAAACTAGAGTTTTTATTCAGAAGCGAGCAAAGCTTACCCGAGTAAATGAAATACATTGAAGTCGTGACGCCAGGGATCTGGAAATTGTCAGATCGGACAGTTACATCGACGTCGGTTTTTACTGACAATGCTGGAGTCGCTTGCCATGAGGTTTACGATCTTCCCAATATCTGCCCCAGCCTTGGGAGCGCCAGGACCTTGCGCCTCTTAAGTTTTGTTTCTCGATCGAGCTCATAATGTCAACTCACCAGAAGCATTTTGCGCGTCCCCTTTCTCGGAGGTAATACCAGAATAGTCTTTTCTCTTTAGGGCTTTCGCGTATATGGAGGCTATGAGCTCTGATCGCATCCTAGTCCCAGCTCTTCGACCAAAGAACATGTGTTGAGCATCCATTTGAGCCTATAAAACGCCTGTAGTGAGTCGACATGTCTGAATAGATCATGCGCAAATAAAGTACCTTCAAAATTCCGCAGACGAACATGAGAGCAGCAAATAAGTATGCTCTAGATCTGTCAGAGCCCGAAGGACTATCTTTATATGACTCTATCTCCGACAAGATCTTCCTGCATGGCGTGTCAGGAGGTGAAGGGTAGAGTTCAGCGCCAGACCTACTTGAGGAAGAATGGGTTGGCATAGTTCAAACAAACGCTGACAGCGCTTAAAACTGCATCTAGACTACCTAAACGTTAATGATTGCAGATAGAAGAACATGGGTGGTTACGCACATGATGTCCAAGGAGTTCGCTTGCCAAATGTTTAGGAACAACGTATTGCGATGGATATTGTTAAACTTGATGGATAGCATGCGAGATTGCATTGAAGGACTCAAGTTCCATACATCTCTTTCCTGTAGAGTGGCATTTCGGCCTCTCTGTACTAGTCCATTCACCCAGCTGAATGTAATCCACCCAAAAAGTGTCGTGTAATCTTCTGGCGACACAGTGAGGCCCTATGAGGGATATTTTCAGCTCTAATGTATGGCGCAATTCATCCTCCTGCGGACTCACAATTTCTTCTCTCTTGACCCTGTTACTGGGAAGCGCCAGGGGCATTGCGAGAACAAGGCCCATGAGAAAGACTGATATTACCAAGTTCAGAGATAAGGCTATCATTCCTAGTTTCGAGAGGAATGGAGCGCCAGAGATTGTGTGGTCGTACAAAACCCCTCCTAGAGACAGTGCTGCAGAAATGATTTGAAGGAAGTAGAGGGTTACAACGTCGTATTGTGGCGTCGAGGATGGACTTGCGATGGGCCTTATGACCGTATAAAGCCAGGTAATGGCCATCAGAAATGGTTGGATAGTTGACCAAAGATCTGACGAGGCCAAAATAGCGAGATACGAGCCAAACACTAGCCATGCTAGGGACTGTACTAAGCCCAAGAACACGAGAGTTGCTGTACGAAGGAAAGGCGGTGGGGGCTGAGCCTGTATGCCTGCTTGATCGCTATCCAGGACACCAAGTAGTTCTGCTTCATGAGTAGTCAAGAAAGGCGTGAAGAGAGCCTTGACACCCTCAACAGCCGCTCCGACGCGTCCTGTTCTGGGAAGAGGAATGGCAATGAGTGCGATACCTCCAAGAACGACAGTTGGTAGAAGTGTGGACCAGGAGGAGCGGACACACGTGTCGGAGAAATCCAATGCGCCTGCAGAGCTGCAGAGACCCATGATGAACAATTGCTTCCAGCGATTTCTGCAGCGATTGACGTGGTGGAGTGCAGTAGAGTGCTCATATATACGCGCAAGGAATTTGATCATCAAAAAGTGGCGGCTATTTATGGCCGAATTATATCGCGGTCTCTCTTGCCGTCACTTCAAGTACTTACTTATCAGTGGCACAGCTTTCGTTGCTGCTAAGTTGTGCGTGCGATAGAATGAAGGAGTATCTGACCGGAGTACTTTGCTCTCCGAGAGTGATGACCCAATTACAACCGGCAAGCACACAGGATAAGGTCGCTAGGCGTATTGATATATTCCTATTAGCTGTGCGCATGTTCGAGTAGTCGTTTCTTTGAAAAGGGTAGGTATCGGTGATCAATAAATATCGGTACATATCTTCCAAAGGAGTGGGTTCATACTAAGTAGGCGATAATACGAGCAGACTCGTTGCATGAACTTCTGGAATGTCCTTCGACAACTCGAAAGAATGATAAGTAAGTAATCCAGTTCAGTGTTGTTCGTCGATTTCAGCACTGTATCTGGGGTCTCATTGCCCGTGACCGCGACCTCTATTTGGAGGTAGGTGCCTCTAATATCAGTGTCAGAATGGAACGCAATCTCGAGAATTACGGATGACATACATCAGCCCTCGGTGCAGTGGGAGGTTTCTTGGTCTCTGACCCCTGCTCAACCTTTCCCGAAAGAGATTGACTCGTCCCATAGTATATTGTAGGAGGTTTCTGGGAATCTGCCTTGGAAGCCATCTTCACGCCTTGCCTGTAATCTTGCATCCGAAGTTCCTGTGATTCATGGCATCAAGACCACTATAAAGGAATTGAGGTGAAGTAAAAACTGACCTCTAGGGAATAGTCTGAGTAAGTATTCATGCAAGTGATTGTTTGTAGCAAGTCGGTCTTCTCCCTTTTGTCTTGTGTATCGAAGTGTGTCCATCGGTACTCAGGGTTGTGGCAGTTAGACGTGCCTGGGCCGCTGGCTAAAGTGCAAATCGATTTCAGTAAGTAACACACTACAAGTGGAAAGACTGACCAACGTCCGACAATTTGGGCGGCTGAAATCCAGGTGCACTTGGCTGTATGACGGAAGGAGTGGTACCGTTCTTCGAAATACGCGTACGAGGTATGTTGAACTTCTGGGGTGTATATGTTGTTCCACTGTTGACTGCAGACGATGCGGTTGCTGCATCTGTTTCTTTATGAGCCACTGACGAAGTAGGCTTCCCTAGAACAGACCGGGCCGACTTAGAGAGGGCGTTCGAGGTCGAAGTCTCCTTATTCTTGTCTTGCTTTCCCTGAGATGACACTTGTCTGGAAATGCTATCCTTAACGACAGTGGCAGGCGCAGCCGAATCCTGACTGACAGAGGCTCTCATGTCGCTCTTTGCCTCCTTTGCTGTTGAACCACCGGTTTTCTTCGTAGTACGAGAGGGAAGAGAGGCTGAAGTCTTTCCAACCCCCCGAGCGGCTTTCTTTGCAGATGCTGTCGCATGTCCACGAGCTGACTTGAATGGGGGTGAGGACGGCAAGTTAGCGGCCCCGTTTTCATCCGAGTCCGCCTCACGGGCTGCAAGAGACCTTGAGCTTGCAGTTGAGCCTGGCTGGACGCTTGTAAGGGACGCTGTCACAGGGAGCAGCCTGGGCGGGATATCAAAGGCAGTGAACGTTGGCGGGGCTGGGCGACGTAAGGCAGATTCGCCGACTTCGTTGGTATCCTGTGAGAGACGGGATAGGGAAGCGTTGGTAGTGGTATGAACACAGGTATCTGCTGACGATGCGGACATTGATATGTCGACAACTGATGGTAGCGAAACCGCTGCGGAGTCGACTGTATCAATGCTCGTGTCCATTAGATCGGAAGGAGCTGGATCTTGTACGAGGACCATCGAATTTGTAACATCTAGCTCTGCTGACTGTTCCGTAGAGGGGCGGCGTGAGCGAGAGGTTTCAGATTCGGACATTTCGTTTGCTGCATTTGAAGCGTGGGATGCTGACACAGGGGCCAACTCGACAGTGGAAGTCAAAGGTGCATCTGGAACGGCATTTCCCCGAAGTTCGAGATCGGATGACACGGGTGTGTTGTCAATCACAGTGTCGGCATCTGGCAATGAATCGGGCGCTTGCAAAGGCAAGGTGGTAGGTGTTGAGACCAAATCAGGAACCGAGGGCATATGGACGTCGACATCAAAGGTGAGGGAAGGCTTCATGTCGACGCCATTCGAGTCCCGCGAGAAGACCACATCGACCACTGGCAGTAATGTTGCTGGAATATCGAACAACATAGTAGTTCCAGGTGAAGGGGGACGTGAGCGGTACGGAGAAGCCTGAGAATCTGGGTCTGCCTTTCGTTTCCTTGATGTGCTCTCTGCTACTATGTTGGGAGCAGGGATGAAAGCTTCAGAGGCAGTGCGCAGGTCTCTCAACATGGGTCCAAATGCACGTTCCAAGTCATCCTCGACAGATATGTAGTTCTTAGAATAGATTCCGCCATCCGTCTCAAGTTGAGACGTAGTGGAGTCTCTTCTTTGGATAATTTGTCCGAGTCTATGCGCAACTTCGAACCCGAGCGTGTCCACCATGGATGCTGTGATCAAACGAGAGTGTTGCGCTAGGTGGAGAAGACCATGATGAACCCAGTTGAAATGGTGGTAGTTTATTCCTAGGAAGACCTTTTGTTCAAGTGGCATATCGGCTAGTTTGGTATCGAACACCCAGATGGCCTTTTCGCGATATTGTTCGAAGTACCATCGAGTGCTGAGCTTGAGGACGGACATCCATTCGCTTGCAGTGCGTAAATCCATTTTCCAGCCTCTGAGAGTGTACAAGGTTGATTCTACAGACTTCAAAGAGAATCGTTGTAGCGACGTACATTGGATAGAGCAACCGCAGGAAACACTGCATATCCTTCACAGAGATGTCTTCGTCAAGGACGAGAGGATTATCTGGCGAGTGGCCTCGTTTCTGGAACAGATCAACGAAGTGGTTTTCGTGACCACTGTAGATCTGGGCGTGCAAGAACTTGGCTTTGGCGGCATAAACGAGTTGACCGGCAACCTGTCTTTCACTTGAATCTCACAGTAGATCTAGCGAGAAGCCGATTGTACAGACCTCGAAGATACAGGATTCCCAGTCCTCCCCGTATTCCATCAAGACGCTCATTTCGAACGAGACGTCGAATTTCTCTGGCATACTGAGTGACATGAGTGTATGAGGGTGGTGGTTTGTGGACAGAGTCTGGTTCTGCTTGGATTGTGGCCGGCCGTGCTTTGATGGCCACTGATGGCCGTGCTGGCTTCCGGCCGCTAATTGAATTTGGAACGGGACCACCCTCTCGTCTTTACATTGTCCCAACAAAGGTCCTTACATGGCTTCTTACAATGAGGAATGGGATACCTTTGTCTTCAAGGTGCGCCTCAGTTTGGCGCTCATGATCTCAGACATTGAACTGATTGACCCAAAGGTCCAAGACCGCCATTTCCACGTACCAAAGGCTAAGTTGATCAACCAGAAGATATATACTGGCAAAGCAAACCCATTTCTAGCAATCTTCAGCAAATCAGACATCGGCGTATCAGAAACCAATGCTTATAATCTGGACGACGGGACGACTGGCAGCGACTTTCAAAGCCTTTTGTCACTGTTATACCCCAGGTATGCGTTGCCCAATGCATTCCTCCTAGACCAGCATTCTGACTATAGTTACGTTCTTTATCAGTGGTGTTTTTCCCGGATCATTATCGAAGAATGATTGGATCTCTATCCTCAGACCGAGCACTCGCTGGAACTTCCAGGAGATCCGAGAGCACGCTATCACGACTCTCCAAGCGGACGCGTCGTTTACCCATGTCGAAAAAATATCCATAGGCCGGGCTTGCCACGTTCTAGACTGGGTGCACAGTGGTTTGCTTGCCCTTGCAGACAGTCAGGACTTCATAACCGGCTCCATGGCGCGTTTGCTGGGAGATGCCACCGTCTTCCGACTCTATCAAATTCGCGAACGCAAAGGCGTGGCTACTTCACGCCAGGACAACGATGAAGGCACTTTCCCTGACACCTATACGACTGTTGCTGATGATGTGGCCCATGCTTTTCGCGAAGAACTGAGGGGAATTTACGATGCTTCTCGTGCTTATCGCGGCAATATGGAGGCAAGCGAGAGAGACACGTCGACGACACAAAAGCGCAAAGCGAACGGTGATGCTGGCCTTCCAAGAGCTGCTCCTAACTCCCCTGCAATACTGGCTATGGAACAGATAAAGCCTGCAGTCTCTGACGCACCCCTGAATGACCCTTCACCGGTAGCTGGGCCTTCTCATGCCACGTCTTCTGGTGTATCAATGGATACACAACGAGTTACGTTCAAAGTTGGCTCCGGGGATGAAATGAACGTAGATCAGCCCAGCTCTCCAGACAATGTGCCAGCCGTTTCGTCTCCTTGTAATCGAGGGTCTCTCACTACCCCACCTGTCAAGCGCGAAACTATCAAACACGAGCATGTCAATGTGAAAATCGAGGCGAGTCGGGATGTACGAATCCCTTTGGTCCAGGGTACTAGTCTCCCTGATCCAGGACAACCCCAAACTTCAAAGAAAGACTCTCCAACCGCGCCTTCCGCTGGTCCCTCGGCAGGGACTTCCCAAGCCAGCCAGAATCTGAATATCGAATCGAGTACAAAGCAGACCTTACCTTCAAGCATTGCTGAAAAGATACATACTCCAACAAAACCTCCACCAGTTGCAACCGTGAAGGCTCTGGCGCCTAAGCAGCCTCAAACAGGTCAAATCATAACTTTTTGTCGTCAGAAGCTTTTACTAACATTATTCCAGTACCAGCAGGGGACGATGCATCTGGGCCATCTATTGCCATTGCTACCCCGTTGCGCACCATACCTGGAGCCTCTGCAACAGTCGCATCCACTTCCCTCAAAGCACACAAAGTGGTTCCACCGACTCCGCCTGCTCCCACTCTTCCGGTTATTGCCACACCCTCCGCAGTGGTAACCACTGGACCAGGCATGGCAGATCCACACCTTCTTCCTTTTGACCACATCCCAGCTCGATCCAATTCAGGTGTTCCACCAGCAACCGTGACAGTTCCTTGGAAACCTTCGCCCACACCTGCGATATCGATCAATACCTTCTCTACACCGCTTCCTCCTACATTTGGAGCGTACAATGGGCCACCACTTTACGCGTATCCTTATCAATCTTTTGTGCAACCATGTTAGTTTCTACGCTTGTTTTCCCTCTGTATACATACTCATTTCCCTTGAAGCTGCATTTTCGATAGCTCCAATGGCCCCGGTACCGTCGTGGGGATTACTAGAGCAACCAGTACCAGAACCACACACGAAGACACAACTCGAAAAGGCTGCAGAAGATGCAGTGCCTACGGCCTCGAGTTCTACAATGATAAGTGAGTATGAAGGTGTTCATTCAAGGAGATGGCGATATTGACTATCTCTATAGTGCAGACC
>Ga0247730_1001575_pt1 | contig 12373 bp, 17 predicted proteins | sample UWRJL073202C2_FD_180959 | JGI IMG/M metagenome (GOLD analysis project Ga0247730, IMG submission 180959) | Plant litter microbial communities from Arlington Agricultural Research Station in Wisconsin, United States - UWRJ-L073-202C-2 | ecosystem: Environmental > Terrestrial > Plant litter >...
TGCAGCTAGCACGCTAAAGCTTTCAGCCCCTGTTTTTGTACCTACTCTCTCGTCCGCACTCTCTGAAAATGCACCCGGAAAGTCTTTCTCTCAGCACTTAAAAGGTAGAACATCTCTTCCGACCCCTCCTAGCTCTGCCGAGCCTCTTTGGTCTTCTTCATTCTCAGCTCAGCATCCTGTTCCCGCACTGTCAGCCAAGGCACTTTCCCTATTGGGAGAGATTGAGCGTGCAGCCATATCCCACGAAGAGTCGGAACAGCTTAGAAACCTAGTTCTACGTGAGCTTGGAGGAATGAATCTTGACGATGATGCTCATGTTCCAATTCCATTCTCTGCTCGCCGCACCAGCCTGGATAGCTCGTACGCGTACAGATCGAACCTAGGAATTTCCCCGCATATTCGAGACCCTCTTCCTCCTCCACACACCTATCACGAGCGAGAGAAGATGGAGCTCCCACCCACACCACCTGCAGCAGACGAGGCTCAGCTTGCTGGGTCCCGACAGCCGCGTTCTGTCCCCTTTGCCCGCATGATGGAGCGTCGTAGACTGTCGACAAACGAGAATGTGCGTCCAGAGGAAATTTCTGCGCCTCCGAATACCCCTGCCAGCACCCAACCCTCGAGACGTCTGTCACAGAGCCTGCAACCAATTGAACCCATTCACGCATCGCTATATCCTCGTGCACCAGCACTGCAAACTTCTCAGAACTCTTCCTCACGCGCGTCCAGCCCGACTGGCACAGGCCTCAAGTCCAGAAACCGCCGCTCTAGCCAAGAGCAAGTGAAGCCTGTGGAGTCTGGTCAAGGCTCTGAGGGTCGTTGGAGCACTGCCAAGAAGACTTCGAAGAGCAAGGCCATGAAGGCGGCCAAGTCCAAAAAGCCTGCTTCCGTGGCGTCGACTACTTCCACTGTCGGTAACGAGAAGAGAAAAGAAGATTCTCTGGACTCTCACCAAGACTGATCTTGCTACTCACCACTGTCTCACGTTTATCATCGTTGTCATTTTTTCTCACTTGTCGCTTTTTCTGTTTCCCACCTCATGCCTGTCTCATTGGCTCATCTTACATGGCATCAAACACTGTAATTCCTCGTGTCGTTGTCGCCGACTCTTAAATTCGTAGACCTTTGTACTTATTGGATAATTGAACACGTTATTGTTACTCCTACATTCATGGCTTTACGAAGAGGTCAGTGAACTTGTCAACGGGCAGCTTGGAGAAGGAAGCTGCGTCGGAGACGGTGTCGAGAATTCTGTGGATTGCGTGTCAATCAGGTGGAATCTTACAAGCAAGAGATTGACATACTTCTTCTGGTGAGCCTCGTCAAAGTGGTAAGAAATATGCCTTAAGGAGGCCAGATTAGCAAAGACCTGCAACGGGAACACGAAGAAGATATTCACTTTTTGAACTTGTTAATCAGTAGGGGAGTTCCCTCAGCGCGCCGCCTCTTGTGGCCGACGGGATATTCAACCTCAACTTCGTCAAGAACGGTCCCGTCGTTCAGCTCCACGAGGAGAGCGTTTCCGATGGACCTCTTGGACGGCTCATGGTACTCGACACTGAATTTCTTTTCCTCTACACAATGAATTTTGGCACGGAGGGCATCAATGCGTGGGTCTGCCGCTGATTCGTCTGTGTAACTCTCCGAAGTGAGTTCACCGTGGATGAGGGGATATGCAACCATGTAGTTGATATCATGGCTAAGTAAAAGGAAATATTAGACCCCCGTTTCGACAGCAGGATACACGACTTACTCTCTGTCAGCAAAGTTGTCCAGAGGGCCTTGCTTATCGATAATACGAATCGCAGCCTCTTGGGTGCGGATACGGATGCTCTTGATATCATCGGAGGACTTGCCAAGAGATTTGAGCTTGTCGTGGATGATGTGAGCTGCTTCTACCGCAGTTTGGGCATGGAACTCGGCAGGGTAGGAAATTTTGAACAGGACGTTCTCCATCTGGATTGTTTATATGAGTAATGTACGTTAATTAAGGAGAGAAATGGGATACACACAATGTATGAGGTATATGGCATCTGGAATTCGAACGCTTTTCCCTGGAGATTTCAATTGTGAATTCATAGACGTGTGCGAACGAATAGAGTTAATACCTTGAACAAATGTGCGTAGAAGCCCCATTGGTTTGTGAGAACGGAAGGCATGCCCTTTTCGCCCTTCTTCACTAGGAGGGCCAAGTTCACGGCCCTTGAGCAGGCGTCACCGGCAGCCCAACTCTTCCTTGGTACAGTGTTCGGTGCGTGCCTATACGTCCTCAAGCTCTGACCGTCAGCCCAAGCGTGAGAAACAGCGTCCACGGTCTGATCATAAGAAAGACCGAGCATCTTGGACACTACAGCAGTGGACGCGACCTTGACTAGGACGACGTGATCGAGACCGACACGGTTGAAGGAGTTCAGGAGGGCAATTCCACCTTGAATTTCGTGTGCTTTGATCATGGCCTCGAGAATGTCATGGACTGTGAGAGGTTGTCCTTGACGAGCCAAGTGGTCCGCAACGGCAAGGATAGCACCCAAGTTGTCAGAAGGATGACCCCCTGAGTGAATGGTGGCAATGAGTATGGTGTCAACTTCAAGAGCCATGATGCACACGTACATTCTGCGGCGAGGAAACAGTCATTGAAATCTAACCAACGAATGATAGTTCCGATGTTGAAAGCTCCTCGGATTGGATCCAGCTGGTAGTTTGTTCCGGGGACCTTAGTGCCTATCATGTAACTTTCAGTTCCGATGCGTTCAGACCAGTGGAGGGAAAACGTACCATTAGGAACAACTGTGCCCTCAACAACAGGGCCCAAAAGCTTGGTGCACTCAGGGAACCTAAGTCCTTCGAGTCCACATCCAATGGTGTCGATAAGGCAGAGTCTTGCAGTCTCGTACGCGAGGTCGGACTCGATCTTGTAGTTGTGGACATAATCTGCAATGTCCTTCAGAACCTTGTCGGGTTCGGGCCTAGTGGTGGACTCAGCAGCGTGAGTAGACATCTGGCGAGCACTGGAGTTTGCAGTGTTGAGGCTTGCAACAAGGGGAATCGATGTTAAAGTGCGCGAAGCAGTAGCGAATTTGCCAGCTGAGGATACGGTGGAAAGTTTGGAACGCGAGTTTCTGTTTGCTGTGCGCAGAGAGTTATTTCCAATGCGGGAAACGCGACCAAGCATGCCTACTAGATGGAGGTCAGAAACAAGACGCAGGGAACGTCGTTTACCCCGGCTTTTAACTCAATCCGGGAAAGCCGGGACTAAAATCATGCGCGGTTCTGAATCGTAAAACGAGCAGGCAACAATATATTACAATGATAGAGGGTTTTATTACATATTTGTTTTGGAGAATGGAGAATGCAACAATGAACAGGACAAGACAGCAGTAAACAGCAAGTTGGACGTCAAGACTTCAAACCTACAAAACACGCTGGTCAATATGAATGTGCAACATAATGGTATGATAGATACTCACAGTGGAGGCGGGAGGGGAGGAAGAAAGGGCGCCGGAAGAACGAGCAATAGCCAAGAGATCAACTAGAAATAATCTTGTCAATAAAATGGTAAGCTAGGAAATGTAGAGCACTCACTTGATCCCTTCAAAGCGCCCTTGCGGAACTCGAGGTCACGGGCGTGCTGGTCAGCAGTGCCCTCGGTCAACTGTTCCGACTTCTTGGACGAGGCTAGGTCGAGCGGGCCATGAGACACTAAACAGGTGATCGAGAGCGAGGGACGGCAGCTTACAGTCAGACGAGTCGACACTCTGGACAGAGTCGGCGTCGTTGTCCTCGACACCTGCGTTATTGTACAGATCCTGCTGTTCGTCACGAAGACCAGCATCCTCGAGAGTGCGTTCATCTGCGAGACGACCCCTGTAGAGACGTGGTCAGGTGACAGAAGATGAAAATGTGGGGTAAATGCTCCGCGCTCACCAGTTGTGGGGGCCAGCACCATCCTATTGGGGTGTGACAAAAGACGATGAGCCACTGGAATTAGATTGGAGGCCTAAACGTTGCTAACCTTGCGCATAGACTAAGGGATGCTGATGAGCACATTGGAAGTGAGACAAACGACGAGCAGAGCCACACACCTTGTCGAGGCCAGACTTGCTGAGCCTGTCCTTGTTGACGGCGCGAGGGTAGACAGAACGAGCGGTACGAGTCATAATGAGATTTGGATGTTGGGCGATATGTGGTAGTGGAGGTGCAGGTGCAGAAACAGATGAGGACTCGTCCAGCTTTATATACGACAGAGGGCCGCGCCACCTTGTCGCGTGACTGCTCGCTAGCAACGAAGCACAGAGCAGACGCCATTCAGTCGCCTTCATCTCGATCTTTCCTGGTCATGCCAATGGCTCATGCCGTGCGCAGGCGAAGGGTCCTTTGTTCCAGTCAAAGCTGGGTCCTTTCGGATCTGCTGCTAGGCCTGGAACGCGACCGATGAGGCCAAGCAATGGAGATCGCGGTCTTGCGTGGTTCTAAATCCCTCCAAGATCGTTGTTCCAGGCGTTGCAGCCTGTTACGAGCGCGACCTCCATGCAGGAGGTGGAAGAACGGTGTGAACAATAAAAACAGGAAATCTCACCAAAATAATGCCACGTGTGGACTTTGATCCCGATTCACGAAGTGCCTTAAGGATGTCATTCCCATTCAACGTTCGCTGTTACTCTACTTTCTACAACCATGTCTGCTACACAGGCAGAACTTGCTAGTGCTGTCAGCGTTATCCTGCACGGTGAAGACCACATAAAGTGTATCCTAGAAGCTTCTATCGAACAGGATGCCACCACTGCACAAAAACCTAGACGACTGCTTGCTCTGATATCTCACCGAGATGAATTGGACGGACACGAAGAAGGCAGGCAAGCATCGCTATTACGCATAGAAATAACACGTTTAACTGACAGGCAAGGGTGAATGCTTTAGTCTACTCGTGTTGCAGCCCAAATCCCTCGGCGGACTCGACGATCTCGCCATAGACAACATCTTCCCAATCGTGCCCAGGTGTGTGCTCGTGGGGAACAACCATCTACAAAAGAGCGCGTCTAAAGTCTGGTCTTAGTTGTAACGTCGCAATATCACAATCACGTCGCGAAGCTACTGGCGTGCGCGCTTCTTCACATCCGCAACGTTCAGGTGGGACATCTCGACATTTGTGGCCTTTGTCTTTCTCAGCACTTTGTTACAGAACTTAGGCTCACACTATCCTTGGATAGAAGCGATCAGCCTTCTGTTACGCTCCTAACACATGATGTACAGGGCCTCAAGGACCTGTTATCGGAACACAAACGCTTTAGACAGCTTTCCGGTACGTACTACGCCTCTCTGCCATCGATCCACGCGAATACAGACCTCTCCTTTACAGCTGAAGCTCCCAATCTATCTCAGTCTTCACCTGCACAGTTCTCTTGGCTAGGTCCCTATCATGCTCGCCATACGAACGCGTTACCGCCATGTATGTGTTTTACCTGAGTATTTGTGAAGTGTCCTTATCTGTTGTTCCTATAGTTTCTCTTGCCCCGGTCGATCTCAGAGACACGCACAAGCCACTGCATTCTAAGCTATCCCCCGCATATGCCGGCTCAGGCTCAGAAGATGCAGAAGACATTCGCCAAATCTGTCATGATTGGGTCCGTACGCAGGTTCGGGAGAAGTGCATCAAGGCAAAAGAACGCCTCAGGTAATCATTAATTATCTGAAATAATGTGCAGTTGGACTTATGGTACGATTAGCATTCGTGTAGGAACTTTCAATGTGAACGGAAAGCTCCCTTCCCAGGATCTTTCGACATGGGTTTCCGGGAAGTCCTCTAAGGCGAGATGGCTACCGCCCCTAAGTGACGTTTCACCGTTCTCGATTGGGGAAGTGTTGGAAGATCCCATGTCAAAAAGTGAGCTGCTAAGACTTGTGTGCTATTCCGACTGAACATTCGTTCAGTGTCTACAGAAGATGATGCGAACGCCGATGGCTCGCAAGAAAAGCAAGATAGTGGCAATATGGCATTCTTAAACCCTGACTTACTCGTGCTGGGATTTCAAGAGCTGGATCTCTCTACAGAAGGTTTGATATATTCTACACGGACAGACAAAGCAGATGCGTGGTGTGCAGCTATATTAGCTGGCTTAGGAGACCATGCAGAAGATTACGAAAAAGTGTGTGGCATGAGTCTCTTCATAGAAACAATGCCCCCTGACACAGGATTCCAGCTCGTCTCTAAGCAGCTCGTCGGCATGCTAATTGTTATTTTTGTGAAAAAGACACTGAAGGGATGTTTCTCTGATATTAAAACGGCTTCTGCGGGTACGGGGGTCATGGGTCTTATGGTAAACATGACTAGGACTCCCACTTGTCGTTTAGGACTGATTTTGTGCTGTAGGGAAACAAAGGTGGTACCGCCGTCCGATTGGCGTACACACCTGCATCGACGGACAAGGAGTCGAATTGTGTACCAACATACCTTAGCTTCGTAAACTCTCATTTGGCTGCCTTTGATGAGATGGTTGAGAGACGTCATGCTGACTTTCGGGACCTATCGAGGAGGCTTGTGTTCGACTATGTAGAGAAAGCAGAAGATGAGCCTTTTCCAAGAGTGAGCATCGTGTCTGTATATGAGTGCGACGTCTTGTTTTGGATGGTATGTCGTTCTTGCTTGCTCTTGGCCTCAATGTCAACTGATAAATCGATCAAGGGGGGTAAACAGCCCTACGATTTGTCTGCTTTTCGGGGAAAGCTCACAATATCATTCAGACCTGAATTATCGCATAGATGTGCCAGACACTCATGTTCGGAAGATGTTATCATCGAGCCAGTGGACCAGGCAGTTGTCAGTGCTCCGGAAATACGATCAGGTGTGACAGTCCGAGAGGTTGCACATATGAGTCCATTGCTAAACGCTCCCCAGCTGAATGTTGCGAAGCGGGACAGAAAAGCCTTTGAATTTTTCTCTGAAGGACCATTGATCCACTTCCCGTGCGTAGTGCATTAATCTGTTTACCAGCCAGATATCCGATGTAGATTTTTTTGCAGCACCTATCGGTTCAGCCCGTCGGAGCTGTTGAAAGACGACCTGGGCTACGACTTGAAGCGCCGACCTGCATGGACGGATAGGATTCTCTATCTTACTTCTCCAGCGTCTTCCAGCTGCCAAATTGATGAACCTGCGTATACTGGACATCGTGAGATAACACAATCCGACCATAGACCAGTCTCAGCTCACTTTTCTGTTACTGTATGTCTTTCTTTTTCCCTATCTCCCCTCCCTTCATGACGGTAATGAACAGGCGAATATCTACGACGCAAAGGAGTGCGAAAATACCGCCGAGAGGTTGCATAGGCAAATCGCTGGCCTCCTGGATTCGCCTACTTCGCCAAAAATACAGGTTAAGAATTCGAATGTGGACTTCGGTGCTGTGAGGCATGAACGGCCTACATCACACCGAGTCCGAGTAGAGAACACCGGGAAGGTAGCTTTCTCATAACAAGAATTGAGAGGAGGTTGAATTGACCCTTGTGTAGATCGCATGCACATTCCGATTCATTCCTATACATGCTGGAGATGCGGCTGGTGCGTTTTCATGGAGCCCCATATGTGCGGTTACATTGCTAAGTGGGTTATGATTGCTACAGCTCCGGAATGGTTGCAAGTCGAACCCCTCACGGTTAGACTTTCAAGTATCATTGATTGTTGCCGCTGAAGTTATCTACAGGGTCTTTTATTACCCAACGAAGGGACTGACATTACTCTCACAGCAAATATCACCACCGAAGCAGCATCCCGGCTGAACTTAGAGAAGAAGGAGCTGTCGCACACGCTGATCTTGCATACTCTCCGTGGAAAGGACGCCTTCATCAACGTGAATGCTCACTACGGTCAGCAGGCACTTATCTTGTAGCCTTGCTTCCCTTGACTTATTTCAAGTGCAGAGTATACATGCTTTGGAAATAGGCTCACAAGACTCACGAGGTTGCCTGGCCCGATACGGGACCTACAAGGGCCCAACGACTTACTGCCAGAACAGCGTGCACATAACGCTCCCAGTGAGATCATGAGGCTTATCAACTGGATGACTTCTATTTCTGTCTCCTTGGTTAGTTGGTCCGTTAGACCTCGGCTAAACAGCCGCACTGAAATACTTCGAATCCAGGGCAGTTTGTTCGTAACGCCTGGAAAGGCATCCCTAGTGGAAATTGTACGCGAGGTCAGTGCTGCAAATATCTACCTGTGAACTATCCCATAATATGGGTATCGACAGTGCTTGGATACTGGAGCTCCCTTTCCAAAGAATTTCGCTTCATACTCTCATGATTCTGATGTTGCGGCGGCATTTGGACACACCTTGGTAAAGCTATTGGAGTCGCTACACGAACCAGTGCTGCCGTACTCGTTGCATTCGCGTTGCACACAGGTCCATAGTAAGGATGAGGCGTTCGAGGTATATAAACCAGAGATCATACAGCAAATTTTGTCTCAAGTATTCGCTGCAGGTTCTTGAGGAGATGCCCCCGGAAGCTGTCAATGTCTGGATTTCTGTCACAGCGCTTCTTCATTTTATCACGTCGTCTGCATCAGATCCCGAGAGAAGAGGCTCAGAAATAGGTGAGTGTCGAGGCTGTATAGGTAATTCTCGCTAAATGTCGCAAACCCTAGCTTCCATTTTCTCATCGGTTCTCATCCGAGACGATCCTAATGGTGCCATTATCTCGCCTTTTACGAAAGAACAGTTTCTACTTTATTTTATTCTCTAGATTCTGTCGTACAATTTGCCCATGGTTCAAGCAAACATTTTCTTGAATGATGCTTTCTCCTTGTCCCGCTTCTCCTTCTTCCGCTGTCGTAGCTTAGAAAGCTCATTTGATATGGCGGCATCGTTCACGATGCTGAGAGCTTCCAATAGGCATTTTTCTGCTTCTTCCTCCTCTTTTAAGATGTTCAGGTTGAGAGCTTTTCTATACGAGGCTTTCGCTGCAAATGGTAGTATTAGTAAATGTCAATCTCTGGCTATGGAAAGTATACCTTTATCGGCGTCGCTGAGTTTCAAAGTGCTTAGAGCTCGAGATGCAAGGTCTGCACCCAGACGAGCCGCACGAGGAGAACCGACCTTCGTAGATGCTAAAGCAGAGTTGAGGAGGATGGGCGCTTTCAATGCATCGTAACTGTCTTTCAGTTCAGGCTTGGAGCCGTCTGGTAAGACAGGATGGACATCCAGGTAACGTAAAGATTCTGCGTTCATGCTTGTGAGAAATCAGGACAACCAGAGAGCGAATGTAGAACTCATACTCTGGTATTTTTCAAATGCGACATCGACCTTGCCTGCTTTGAACAGTTTATTGGCGACTTCACGGATATTCTTTGCAATGTCAAGGGCCACTTGCGGATTTTCCGTGTCCCGATCATCGTCATCTGGGTAGTCCTCGTATATGTCGCCGTCCGCACCAGCAGCACTCTCCTCTGCTAGACTAGGATCGTCAAGAGCGAGAACACCACAATCCACGATGACAATAGGGTCGACTGGCTCATCGCCTGGTTTTGTAGGGTAATTTTCCATCTTGCGGACAACGGATTTCCCTCGAATTACTTCGCCAAATACAACGTGCTTGCCATCCAAATGGCTCGGTTTGCTGGTGGTTATAAAAAATTGGGAACCGTTTGTACCTGGACCTGCATTTGCCTGTGTTTGCGTGAGTATAGTTTGGAATAATAGTGCATAGAGGGTTTACCATGGAAAGTAGAAACGGCTTTTCGTGCTTGATCTGAAAGTTCTCATCCTCGAATTTCTCGCCATAGATACTTTCACCTCCAGTGCCTGTGTAACGCGTAAGTCTTTTGTACTTTACAAGACACTCAATAATGAGACTTGCCATTCCCTGCTGTGAAGTCACCACCTTGACACATAAACCTGTGCGATGTTTAGGGTAGTCTAAGAAAGTAAGACATCTAGGTGAAGAGCGTACCCCTTAATGATACGATGGAATGCAGAGCCTTTGTAGTGTAAAGGGATCCCAGATTTAGTTGAACCTTTCTCTCCTGTACATAGCGCTCCTAGATGTCGTAGTGTACTGTTAGAATCTTGGGTAGCATGCAATCCGGGGAAGAGACGCACGGAAGTTCTCTGCTGTCTTCGGGACGATATCTGCGTAGAGGGAAAAGGCGATACGCGAAACTGCAGAATCGCCAATTTTAACGTCAAAGTATGCTATAGGTCGTTCAGTAGCCATTGGTAGTGGTGGTGGTAGCTGTGAGAGAACAAGGGAAACCTTTCTGGAAGGACACCGAAACGGATGAATCGATCGTGTTATGTTCACGTGGTTTCCACGTGAGACAGGACTTTTGAAGTCACCAAGTCTTAGTAAACGCTCTTACTTGCTCCCCGCCATGTCTGCACCAACTTCACAGGCTATTAAACAGCTCTACTCGACGACGTTGCAAGCGTCCAAGTCGTTCACATCCTACAATTTCAGGAATTATTTTGTGGACAGGACGCATGATTCTTTCCGGTCCATGCAGGTGCGCTTGCGCCAGTACTCTCTTCTGTCTAGACAAGGAAGCTGAACTCGATTCACAGGAGGAAAAGGACCCATCAAAACTCGAGAGCAGATACAAAGAAGCATTGAATGAACTGAAAGTACTGCAGCGAAGTGCTATCGTGAATCAGCTCTATGGAGGGAGGCAACTGGCTGTAGAGGATGCACCAGCAAAGGAACCAGAGGCGACCTTGGAACGCGCTGACAATTGAGGAGCGAAAGAGTTGTGAAGTTTATTATTGAAGCATATCGTACTCATTAGAGGGCGTAATAATAGCAGAAGTTGTGTTCTCACTTCGGCTTGTCCTTGTCCTCTGGTGAAGGTGAAGATGATGATCCACTTAACCAGCTTGAAGGCCACCATGTACTTCCGCTTGATGTAGCAGAGGTCGTCGGTGTAGCTCGTTGCTGAGACACTTCCAAGCTATGTGCAGCCTCTGCGCCAGCCATTCTCGCTTGAAATCCAGCTTTTCCTTTATCTCGAAGGTCTTCCGCCAGCTGTTTCTTCTTCTCTGCCTCCTCCGCTCGCTGTTCGGGTGTCTGGAACCCGAATCTGCCCACTTTATAGCCACCGTAAGCAATGGCGATCACAGTCAAGGTCTGAGCTGCAACGCGATACCGAAGCCAGACATTGAACGATTTTGAGTTGCCTTGTCGAAGACGATAGGTGGCCATGGTGAAGGAGGCGAGGGTAAGGAAACATCCTGCGAAGGAGACAAGGTGGTTAGCATACTAGCAGCTCAGTAAACAAGAATTGCAACGCACCTGCAGGTATCCAAGGCTCCTCCAATGATTTTCTCCATGCGCGTTGACCGAATGTCTCGTCGTCGCCTCTGATGACTTGAGGAGGCATATTTGTGGTAGCGGTAGTGGTGGTAATGGTGCAAGTGTTCAAGCAGCTATATACATATTACAACTTTGCCTTCTTCGGAGTCACTACAAGCTCTTTAATCCACGGCATACGCTCATGCACGAAGCTTTCTTTCCTAGGCTCTGTAGATAGAATATTTAATGCATTACTTACTGCACAAGTGTAAACGAACTTACGCCAGTCTCTCGCGCCATCTTCCATGATGCCAGATGCAATAATCGTGAGGTCACTGCCGGGCGGCTTCAGGTAAAGCGAAGAGCCGCAGTGTTTGCAAAAAGCCCTGCTCAATGTCTTGCCACTGCCTGTAGCTGTGTCCTCGTAGACTTGGATGCTTTCAAGACCTTGCACAAATTCGACGTTCTAAAAATAGCCGTAGTTTGCTCAGTAAACTGGCTGTGCAATGTATTTCAATGTAAGCTGAATACAAAGCCCCTTACCTTATCAGAGAAGAACGCATTGCCCATGAACGCACTGCCACTGAACTTTTTGCAATTGGAACAGTGACAGACATTGAAGGTGAATGGCTCGCCAGTGACTTTGAGCTGGACACGCTTGCACAGACAGGACCCTTTCGTCTGCATGATAGTTATCTCAGTAAACTGCTTCTGGTCTGCCTACCGGCGTTTCGGTCTTCACAAGCCGGTGGTCACCGATATCACGGTGGCCAGCAGTAGCTCAGGTGTAGAGAGAGATGGGGAGATGGTGATATTTTGTGATAATTTACTCTCATCCTTCGGTGCTCATCCCTCCCGACGTTGTGCTCTAACCACGCTGGCGGGGCTGAACACGGGAGCACGCGTGAATCGTGACTCCCAAATGTCCGACGCTTTTATTTTGATGATCAATTACAAGGAATGCAGGACGCGGATGGAACAGCGCAGCAAGCTCGCAGTCTCCAGTTTCGCATAAAAGAATCACTAGTTTAACTTGACCTTGAACCACCATCAACTCTCTCCCACCCCTTCAGCTAACGACACTCATGGCAGATCC
>Ga0247730_1001576_pt1 | contig 12365 bp, 19 predicted proteins | sample UWRJL073202C2_FD_180959 | JGI IMG/M metagenome (GOLD analysis project Ga0247730, IMG submission 180959) | Plant litter microbial communities from Arlington Agricultural Research Station in Wisconsin, United States - UWRJ-L073-202C-2 | ecosystem: Environmental > Terrestrial > Plant litter >...
CATAACCAAAGATATAAGCAAACCTTTATGGGTGGGTATCCGTCATCGTTGTCGACTCCATGTCGCTCAACAACAGCACGCAGGGAATTCTTCAGTAACTCGAAGACTATATGTGATAGATGACCGGGCACGTAAGGGAACGTAAGGTTCTCGGGCTATGCAATTAATCAGGACCAAACGACAAGCAGGGCATGGAGGAGACTGACGCATATAAGCTGCACTGGTGGTCCTCTGAACATCGCATAATGCTCCTCGCAGACAAACCGCGCATTTTCTATAGCCTCCGTCACGATATCATGTACATTCTTGGAGGAAGGAATTAGGCGATGCCATGCTGATCACAGAGGAACAGACTAACCGCGTTTGTGCAAATGATTCCAACATAGTCGGTATGAGCTTGCTGTGTGTTCAATGCGATATCTATCAAGGCAACATTGGTGAGGGGTGGATGCCAAGTCAACAGAGAACTTGGACATACGCTGACCAATAAGAAAACGGATGCCAATGCGACTAAGGTAGAACCGGTCAAGCCAAGCTTGGATGTCCAAGCCAATATGTTTCTGGTTAACGCTTCGTTTCCATTCCAGTACACCCTGGGCAACAGTTGTTACAGTCGGATCGTGTCGAGTCTTGATGATCTCAAGGGCCTTGGTAAACCTACGATTGTACTCTTGCACTGCAGGTGGATACACTATATCCTCCGGTGCATTCGCATAATATCTGTCAAGTTTCAATGAGCAAAAAAGAGAGAATGATAGCCAAGAGTGCACACACCTGCGTTCCATTGGTACTCGTAGTCGCATATTATTGAATCCGCTCCCATTTTCAGTGTGTACAGGCTGATGCAAATAGCTGTCGTCGTCGATGTTCAATGAAGGATTGGGTACAGACTCTGGCAGGTGAACAGGCTGGCGGTTGGCGTTCCTCGATGGTGTATGTAGCACTGCTGGTGCTTGTGGAAAGTCGATGAGCTCCTGTAGTCCAGTTACAACACTGTCTGGAGCAGGAAAAGAACACGCACCTCGAAAGACTGGGCATACCAGTTCTTGACCTTAGTGATGGACGGCATATTGCTGAGGTTGTGAGGAAGCTCGTCGAGTTCCTTCACACGATGAGCTAGTCGCACTGGCAACTCCTCTGTACGCAGTCAATTATCTCGCTTGAAGTGTGGCACGAAACACAGCTCACCTGTCAGAAACTGACTAGCTTTCAGCATTGTCCCTTGACTTGGGTTCTGGCCGAAGAGGACCATCTGCTGCAAAGAAACGCCTGTCTGGGGAAACGACGCGAAATGGTGGATCTTGTCCCATAATGAGGGAGTAATTCTCCACATCGCGTTACAGAGAGGCTCGTGTGAGTTGTAGTGGTGGCGAGAGTAGAAAGAGTGACTCGGATATATGTAGTTTAGAGCGCGGCTGATGTGCCGTGTCTGGAGAAAGTCCCGCCTGAGAGGAGCCCCGCGGTTCTGGATTTCACGTGCAAGCAAAACCGGCCATGGACAGACACAAGCCTCAATGCCTCTGGAATCATGCATAATCTGAGTATATCACCTTTATTTCGTGGTGAAGTATTCCGGCTAGCCGACATTGAGCAATCCCAGCCCCGAGTCGTTCAACATTCACCACTATAGATATGTGCCGTGAAATACTTGATATCTACTTAGACAGAGCAAGGCTCATCATTACAGCATGAAAGCACTGGATTGGAAGCGGGATGTGTGCTCCTGATAAGTGTTTTTTATGCCACTCTGCTTCAACTTAGAGCTATTCTGCCACACCATGTTCTCTTAGTTTACATATTCCGGTGTCTAGAAGCGGTCGAACGGGGTCTGGCTGCGGCCAATTAATCTGACATCATCTACAGCTAGTATGGCGGTAAGAGAATGTAATATCTTAGAACCAAAGGCTCTTCCACTTTCAGCTCTTCCTGGCTCTAGGAGCCTAGGTAAACCGTGAGCGGAATGTCTTCATTTGGGCTGATATACATGATGCCATCAACGAACACCTTTCGCACCACCGATGTTCTCTCGTACATGATCCAGGTGGGCTCACTCAGCCATCTAGATACACGATATAAACCACCCTGCACTTTATATTTGATATCCCGCAGTGATGTACGCAGCAGAAAAGACGCTATTCGAGCACCACGTGGTTGATTTATCCTCTTATCATGATATCTGCCCTCGAGGTTCGCCGCCGCAGTTGCCTGAGGTCCTTATTTAGACCATCCAGGTGAAGGTAGGTAGGAAACTCCCTCTAAGCATACCATGCTCGTTCACGCAGACAGTTTCGACCGCAAGAGCCTCAGCGCTTCGGATGAGCCAGTGGTTACCCAAACCCTCCCTTCTTACCAGGACACTGCACAAGTACAACCTACATCCCATTTTGATCAAGGCCAGCTAATTCTGCCAGCGAATCGCCAAGAAAGTTATGGTTCTATTCCGGAGAGCGTCAGACGAGCAAGAGCTACCAGACACGCTCAACACAGGTTCTGCAAAGCTATCTGCATTGGACTGCTAGTATGGATACTTGTGTGCATTTCTGTCAGTACATTTGCTAGCATGGTGCAATATCCTACAGAAGTGCGTTATTTTCATGCTCGAGCGCAGTTCGACTGACCAAACAGCGTCCAACAGTATCCATCCTGGTCATCGTCATTCCTCACCTTGCCAGAAATCCAGATGGCTGACTGTATCAAAGCTACGGATTTTGATCCTACTGGGGTACTAGGCGAACTGAAAAAGACTTTTTCCATTTCGCTAGATAACGACTACGAGTCCATCGTCCTCTTGTCCCGCGGCATCATCAACCAGGGACATGCTATCGTCACTCGCACAGTGATGGACAATGAAAGCAGCGATGCAATTGTTGATGTCAGAATACTGCGCAATGAGAACCGCGCGGACCTGCTGCGCCATTTGACAGTGTGTTCAATTATCAGGGGTACAGAGGGTAGAAGAGGGGTAGGCGTCTTCGTGAGTTTAGATGTACACCTTTCCTATCTCGTAACTCTGGCTGAAGTATCCACCTTTAGGGCGCGAATAATTTGCCAGGATGGCCAGGCTGGCTTCTGAAATCCCTTGATGATATTCCTTCCGTTGTTATAACGCTGCGTCTTCCAGCAAACCAACAATACATCAAGCAGCTGGAAACGGATCTCCCCAATTTTTCGCAGACCTTCCAGCTCTCTTCAGATTTGAACGACAACAAAACCATCGCGTTTGGACAGCTGGATGTTAGCGGTACAAATAGTATCATTAAAGCAGATTCATTGCATTTTTCCAGTGGTAGCATCGAGACAACGAACGCCTTTGTTCATATTGAGGTGAGGCGGCACTTCATATTCTCTACTTATAACTGCTGATACATCACCTAGAATGTTCAATGTGATAAATGTTCAGTAAAAACCACGAACGGAGGTGTTCATGGAACATATAATGCCAGCCATTCCTTGATCTTAAGGACAACGAATGCTCCCATCGATGTAACAGTATTCCTCGGCGACGCGAATGCCGAGGGAAGAAATCATTCATCTGAAATAAGTACCACAAATCAGTACGTCTTCAGCCGAACCTGCACTCGTTTATGCTCATTGACTTAATTTATAGGAAGCTGAAAGCTGACATCACGTTGCTCGGTCAGGAATCGTCATCTTCAGCTGCGCGTTACGAGCTACGCACATCTACAAAGAATTCCCCTCTACATCTTACCATTCCTTCAATGCCTTTATACAGCACCTTGGACTCGGCATCAAGCACCACGAATTCGCCTGCATATGTTACTGCCCCAAACGAATTCGAAGGGACTTTTTCTCTTTCTACAACAAACGCGGTGACTCAGGTGAATGGACTCAACCGAGAAGATCCTACAAGAAATCATAGGAGGGAAAGCTGGAACTTTGAAAAGCTTGGAAAAGGCATCACCAAAGGCGATAGGAGATGGAGCGGTTTTGGGAAACATGCCTCAGGAAATCTGTCAATTAGCTCTACCAATGCTGTCGTCGAACTAATCCTGTAACTCTTGCTGTGCATCTATTTCTATGCTTCATCCCTGTATTTCATTGATCAAATCCTTGGTACTATAATTACTTCGACCTGATAGGTGTTCTAGAGCTCTTGATTGGAGTGATAATACCTAACTTGGGTTGATATTGGTGATACCATCAGTTTGCGCCACACAGTCTCATGCGTGAATGTCGCTTTGGGGACTCTTGGCTATGTTCTCATTTCTTCCGAGACACGTGTGTCCAGAATCTATTGCAACCTAGAACCCATATACATATAAAATTAAAGCGAGAGAATAGAAACATGAACTACAAATTGCACGATCATTCATGATGATGAAGGAATGAAGCTCAAAGTAAACTGAGTCCAGATGACATACGGTATCCACTGCCATATCTTATGACTGCACACTAACATGTTAGAGAATTAGCAGGCTGGATAGAGAGGGGGAAACATGAACGAACCAAGAGGTCGACAGCAAAAGCAGCTGGGTCAATGCTTCTCTCTTCAGCCTTGACAGGGACACCCAATCGCATTTCTAGAGCTTCGACATAGGAGCACTGGCAACCCCCCTGGGTCTTCGATGTGCATATTTTCCTGGGACACATGAGATCTGCCTCTTTGGTAGAACTGGGCTTCGCTCTGGCCTTGAGAACAGAGTGAGGGGGCTGGTAGTACGGGTTATGTTGTGCTGGAGGAGGGAAGAAATAACGGTAGGCCGAGACCGTGGGCTGAACAGTAGTGCTCATGGTGTGCTGGCGTGGTGGCACGATATGGGAGACCAAGTGGTAAAGTGGAGAAGGAAAAAGTGCAGTGAGTCGTGACCTGGGGAATGGATCTGTAGAGGACCAAGATATAAGTACCTACGCTTTTCCGGGTAAGGGTTCACTGTGCCAGGGATACTAGGTAGAGAGTGATTATAATCTGTAACATGTACATTTCCGGTTCCGCAGGATACGACACCTATCTGAAGCTTAACACTGGTTGCCACCCTGGTCCAATGCCCTAGAATTTACGTCTCAAATCGATAGATGTATAGTATGCTCCTTATAGTGTGTCACCAGCCGAACCGAGACGTGAATTAACAGAGCATTAACATCTGCATCAGATGAGGGACTGGCACTTCTAGAAGTAGGACAATACTACAACGAGCTCAAGACATGTCAGATGCCGTAACGAATGGTTTGTTGTGCGGCATCGCTCGAGGGTTTGACAGCAAGGCTTAAAGATACGCAGGATCATATGGCAACATCGATACATCCAGCTTAACCTCTAGCAGGTAAAGGACTAATGGCACAGGTACAACATAATGCGGCTGTGAGGAACCCACAGCGGGTTCAGTGTGCAAAGGCTTCATTCTCCGGTTTTTGGTGTTATTTTCCGGTCCAAAATTGCAGATTGAGCGTGATCAGAAGCCTCTGCCTCTTCCTCCACCGCGTCCGCCACCACCACCACGGGGCCCTCCCCTCCCTCGGCCTCGGTCCATTCCTCTGCCACCTCGTCCACCTCGTCCTCGTGAGGCATCCTCTTTCTTTCCCCTACCCTTTGGCTTGGGAGCATCGTCCACTAGCAGCGTGTCCAGAGGAAGAGCATCAGGAAGAACGAAGTATCTAGGCAGTTAAACTTTCAGTTTTGCTTCAGTGGAGCAGAACAATGTTCTGACCTGATGTTGTTCCCACGGATAGACAAGGAGTCGAGGGCTGTAGGCCCATCACGGTTACGTGCAGTCATCTTGACTGTTTTCAGGTGCGTGTTCATTTGCATATCAACACCTAATCGGGGGGAGCATGAGTACCATGCCAGGCTGTTACTGCAGGAGTAGAAGAAACTGGGTTTCTGGAACTTGGCGAAAACTGAAACGTACCAGTAACGGTGCCATGAACCACTGATCCATTCTTCAACTCAATCGTCACAGTCTCATTGTTCAATTTCATAAGGAATCTGTGAGTTGGGGAGAAGTTATGCCAGAGATGCGAGATGCGAGACCAGTTGATGTTCAGGCGAAACCGATCATGTGCAAAAGCGTGAAGGAACAATGAAATGCACGAGCAGCGCGTCCAGGGAGTGGATATACAACGCAAAGAAGAGGGAATAGGTCAGAAATAGAGAAAGGATAATCAGCAAGGATTCAATGCTCGAGAGTATGCTAGAAAACGCACCGTACGAGCTTCATCTTTGATCTCTTTTATTGTCTGTCGACTTGCACTGTTGCCCGAAAATTTGTTGAGAAATTTGAGAGATTTGTCAAACAACAGCTAAGAGCGATCTGAATGTCTCCAACGAGGCCGTTGTGTTGTGTTTTGCCGATATGGAAGGGAAGGCAGGAGAGGTGTTTGGACCTGTTTGGCCGTCGCGCTCTAATCCTAACCCAATTCACGTTTCTTTCTACGCGTTTTCGATCCAACGTCCTTCCCTCAAGTTCACTCTTTACACCGCCAAAATGTCTGGACAGACACCAGTCTTCGTTATGAGTATGCTGAATTGCTGATTTGCGTAGTAAAGCTTTCTACTAACGCCAAATCCACGTAGATACCGCGCCTGAGCGTCAATCTGGTCGCAAGGCGCAGGTTTCGAATATTACTGCCGCAAAGGTCCGCATCCCCCTATCTCTGGGCAGATTTGGCTCTTCTGACAACTATTCACGCTCTTAGACAGTTGCGGATGTTATTCGTACATGTCTTGGTCCTAAATCGATGCTCAAGATGATCCTGGATCCTATGGGTGGAATTCTGTGCGTTCATCTCTTTTCAATCCACGACCTTGACCTCTGAAATATTTCAGTTTAACAAACGACGGAAATGCTATCCTTCGAGAGATTGATGTTGCACATCCTGCTGCAAAGAATATGATTGAACTCAGCCGAACGCAAGACGAAGAATGCGGAGATGGCACAACGAGTGTAATCATTCTCGGTGCGCAATAGAGATGCCCCCTGGCCCTTGCCTCTACGATTCTCACATTCTGTTCTAGCTGGAGAAATTCTTGCCCAGTCATTGGCCCAACTGGAACGCGACATTCACCCTGTTATCATTATTTCTGCTTACACAAAAGCCCTTAAATCTGCCCTCGAAATCATCGACGGCATCTCTATTCCAATTAATACCTCTGACGACAAAGAAATGCTGGCCCTCATCAAAACTTCTATTGGAACCAAGTTTGTCATGAGGTGGTCAGATCTCATGTGCAAATTGGCTTTGCAAGCTGTGCGGACTGTCACCTCAACGGACGGAACGGCGGTTGACATTAAGCGATATGCCAGGGTGGAAAAGATTCCCGGAGGCGAGATCGAGCAGAGTACTGTGCTCAATGGAGTTATGGTCAACAAGGACATCACCCATCCCAACATGCGAAGACGGATCGCCAACCCAAGAATCGTTCTGTTGGATTGTCCATTAGAGTACAAGAAGGGAGAGAGTCAGACAAACATGGAGTTCTCGAAAGAAGGAGACTGGGAAAGAGCGCAGGATATCGAAGAAGAACAAGTCAAAGCGCTGATTGAGAAAATTCTTGAGTTCAAGCCCGATCTCGTTATCACTGAGAAAGGTGTCTCAGGTGAGTAGGACCAGCCCGAGTTTGCTTACCTTCCATTCTGAGTAATTCTTATCCCATAGATCTGGCGCAACATGTGTTCGTCAAGCACAATGTTACTGCCTTGCGCCGCGTTCGCAAGTCGGACAACAATCGTATTGCCCTTGCAGTGGGAGCTACTATCGTCAATCGAGTGGAAGACCTCCGTGAGAGTGATGTTGGAACTGATTGCGGTCTCTTCAACATCGAGAAGATCGGCGACGAATACTACACCTTCCTTACTGAATGCAAATCCCCCAAAGCATGCACTATTCTCTTGCGTGGACCTTCAAAGGACATCTTGAACGAGATCGACAGAAATTTGGCGGACGCTATGAGTGTAGCGCGAAATGTATACTTTAACCCCAAGCTGGTGCCGGGTGGAGGAGCTACTGAGTTGGCCATTAGTGTTGGTTTACATGCGAGGGCGAGAGCTGTAGAAGGAGTTGAAGGATGGCCATTCAGAGCTGTTGCAGATGCAATGGAGGTTATCCCGAGAACATTGGTTCAAAATGCTGGTGGAAACGCCATCAGAGTGCTGACTGAGCTTCGGGTGAGTTCAATACAGCATATGTTGAGTACGAAACACTGACATGGGGCGGTCAGGCAAAGCATGCAAACGGAGAGCATTCTTGGGGAGTCAATGGAGAAACTGGAAAAATCGCAGACATGAAGGAGTACGGCTTATATGAATCTGCAAGCGTGAAAATCCAGACGTTGAAAACAGCTATCGAGGTCCGTCTGATTTTACAACGATAGTGGTGGTGGTGTCTGGAACTAAATCTATTATTTATAGGCCGCCCGCATGCTTTTACGAGTTGATGATGTAGTACAGGCAATCAGGAGAGATCGTGGCGGCGAAGAAGGTGGTGGTGCCCCGCATCCAGAAGATGTAGCTGAGTGAACTGATAGATAGTTCCCATGGTGGTACACGCATATCTCCAACGATAACTTTAAAATTTGCCCCATATCTTCGAAGTTCAAGATACAGTGTGTATACGCGGAATTCCGCTCTCAGTCATCTCTTCTCGAGCTTCTGGTCACTAAAACCCAAAGCACTATCATCAAGCCCATCATTCCAACAAGCCTTGGAGGATCTTGAGCTCAGAAAGAACGGAGGAAGGAGAAGATTAACATACAATGGCTGCAAACTCTCGATGCCTACTTTGTTCGCAATGGCGCCAGTCAAGAACGGCAAGGCTGCGCTTCCTGCTTGACCAAACCCTGCTATCCAACCAATGGATCCAGTGAGAATCCATCTAGGAAGAACTCGGCCAGCGACATTCATGGTGATAGGGTAGATGGGTCCGAGGAGTACCCCTACCAACGAGACTGCTACACCTCCACCGACCAGAGATGGAACGAACCAGACAACCATTTCGAGCCTATAAAACGTAAACGTACATAAGCACAACGAGCCTTCCTACCGCTTCAGATACATACCCAATGGAGAGTACAGTGTATAGGAACACCGCTCGTTTTTCGCCAATCTTCTGGTTCACCCACAATAGGGCGACACGGCCTACCATGAGTCCGCCGAAGAATCCAGCGGAGATGTATCCAGAGTCCGGACCACCATTTCTGAGTTCTATGATGTACGTGACGATCCACCCTCCAATGGTCACTTCGACCCCGACATAGACCAGAACGAAGAATGCAAGATAGTGAACCATCTTCTGGGACAGAATCTGGCGGAGTGGACTGTGTTCACTGTTACCACCTTGCTCAATGGGTCCTTGGCCAACGTCAGCTAAGCATTCTAAACGCATATGTCAGAACCGAAGTAGGGTACAAAATAACCAAGTCTAACGATCGTGACTTTTCATTCTGAAGACCGCAGAAAGCAGGACAGTATTGACAGTTGCGATCCCCAGAGAAATAAGATAATGGAATGACCAATGCTTCGTCTGAGCAAACTGTGTTGCTACAAGGGGAGCTGCTAGAGCCCCGGCTCCATATACCGCGTGCAACATACCCATTTTGGCTTCCTTGTTATCCCGCAGAGACGATACGTAACCGTTTGCTTGCGCATCCTGGACTGCCAGGCCGATTCCGTTGATAGTAAAGGCCATGACAAAGACGGGAAAGGGCAATCCTGGCGATTGAAGGGTGTATGCGAGCATTTGCAGCACAGAACCTAAAGATAAAAGTTCGTTCTCATGTGCTTATCACTGGAAAGCGCACATACCTCCAACCATCATCTGTCCAAAGGTGAATTTGGCCGACGCGAGGACGTTTACGAAGGCGCCGACGATAAAACCCACGCATGCAAAGACGAAGATCAGGGCGACGATGAGGAAGTTGACCTGGTGGTGGTCAGTACTTCCATGTAATAAGTCCAAGCGCTATACCTACTGAGTAAACGTTTTGGATTCGAGGCAATAGAGGGCCGCTGCTGCCGTCGTTCCAGCCAGCCAAGAAAAGAGTGAAACACAGAGTCGCAAATTGTAGTCGTTCTTTCACAGCATAGGCCTGTAGCTGTTCGGGAGACTCCTCGGCTCGGAAGGTCGCAGCAGGGTGGGAGGGAATACGAGATTGCAATCTCCCTACAGCGTAATGTAGAGAAGGCTCTGCAGACTTTTGTGCAAGATTAGCTAGCTCGATGTCAGCATCGGTGAGTGTATCCATGGTGGAGATACGATTTACTGCCACATTATCCCAGCTGTAATGGTAATATACTGCAATGTTTCGCGCGTGAATAAGCCTGAGTAATGAGTTGGTAAAAACTGAATTAGCTTTGTAACAAGTGGGACCGCCAAGGGCTCCATTCGGCGAAACATCGGATAAAGTTCAGCGTTGAAATTGAGCCTGGGAACTGAGGGATTCGAAGTCAAGGGAGTACACCAACATTAATGCCTGCTCGAGGTATATACTTGAAGACCAAGAATGAATCGGGTACTACATATATCCACTGTCCAGAATAAGTCGGAACCAGAGAGTCCGCCCCACCAAAAAGGGGCAGACTCCGCCCCGGGAGCAAAGCAATATTCCTTATTAGGTAGACACCAGCCTACCACCACTGGCATCATTACCATAGTCGTTGCAAGCACTTCAAGATGCTCAGCTCATTTGCTACCCGTTGATATTGCAGTTCTCAGCCTACACTCCTAACAAAAGGAAGTGAACAGAGGAAGAGAGAAGAATAGGAATGAAGCGAACTACGCCCCGAGCACGACGCGAGCCAGCCATATAAAAGGAGGCTGACCGCTCATCTCTCCCTCTACCCTCCTTCCCCTGTGCCACCACCATCCCTGTTATCGCTACCACACTCCTTATTTTCACCATGCCTCAACGACAAGGACGGATCTGCGCCCAAGTCAGTGACGACGGGTCTTCTTGCCTTCTGTGGACCCCTTGGCAGACGTCCAAGAAGCCAGAGAGCACAGGACGCCAGTTTTATTCCGTGAGCATTGCAAACGTATCAAGTTACCCGCCTTTACTAACATTTCTGTAGTGTCATGGCTCAGACAGTCGCCCACATAAGCAAGCTTTCCGCTGGAGACAGCCTTACGATCTTGATGTTCCTGAGCCCTCGTCGCAACATCGCACAACTACCCAACCAGCCACTCAAGGTGGTCAGACGTTAAATGCATGTCCGCAACCCAACTGCAAGAAAAAGAACCGTGGCGTCAACCACAAGTGCACACGGTCTCTTTGTGCAGAGCATTGCAAGGCCGATGGAGGATGTGCTATCCATCGCTTAGCAGATGGCAGCTTCTCCTCAGCACCTCCTTCAGCAACACAGATAGCTTCGCGAGCTCGAGCGACTCCCCTCTCTTCCACTGTACCATCCACCAGCATTGCCCAAGAGCCTGACGACGACGACGATAATCCCTTTAACGAACCTCTCTTTCTCTCAACACCCATGCGCACACTGGCAGCCGTTGGCTCTGCTTTCCGCAGCCCCCTCCTACCCATAAACAGCAATACTAGCCCTTGCAATGACCACCATGTCTCTCCTGCTCCGTCGTTTGAGCTGCCATCGTTCGCCCCCTCTCAGCCTTCTCCTACTGTGTCACCAGTAGTGCCAGTGCCATCCACTGCCAAAGCATCGGGAAAGGCCTCGTTCGCATCAACAAGCTATCGTGATCAGAACGCTCCGATGCAGAAACTTGTGAACCCTTCCTACGCTTCACAGATTCGTCCGACCTTTGAACTGCATATGCAGAATGCTCAGCTGCAGAAGGAAGATGCTAGGAAGGCAAATGAGGCACGACTCAAAGCAGAGGCAGCCTTGAAAGGCACTGTTGTCATTGTTGTTTGGCAAGAAGGAAGTGTTCGCACTTTCCTTCACCATTTGTTTGTTATTTATGCTATTATTAAAAGAATGACACACCTCCGCTCATGGTATCTATTCAAGACGAGCTTCTCGGCATATATCTCCCACTTACTCCTACCCTTCTTCGGCGTGTTGGACTCGAGTTCCGAGAGTTCTCATACCTCAATGTTGACATTGGGTACTGGGTTGGTGTGCAGATTGGCTTCGTTGTCGATGTTTCTAGTAGCCGTCAGATCCTTTTGAAGGCTACTGCAGTCACAAGGCTCATGGGCTTTGACACGATTGTCAAGTCTACTGCACTGAAACCACACTCCTCCAATGTTCACATTCGCCATAACCTTGCAGCTGAACAATCCTCTGTGAAGCATGCTCTGGACCGTGACACTATGCGTGCAGTCACTGAGAAGCTGTACAAGGGCTCTCGACAAAAGCGACGACGTTCAGATGAGTCAACGGTCGAGAAGTAAGAAGTTGAAGGTTAAATTGGAGGATGCAGTAGTGAAGGTGGAGCCGATG
>Ga0247730_1001577_pt1 | contig 12360 bp, 11 predicted proteins | sample UWRJL073202C2_FD_180959 | JGI IMG/M metagenome (GOLD analysis project Ga0247730, IMG submission 180959) | Plant litter microbial communities from Arlington Agricultural Research Station in Wisconsin, United States - UWRJ-L073-202C-2 | ecosystem: Environmental > Terrestrial > Plant litter >...
CCGGCGACATCGACGTCGAGACGGCCCGCATCCTGCGTGCGCACATCGTCGACCGGTTCTCCGAGCCGGCGTCCCGGGTCGTCGTCGACCTCTCGGGCGTCGACTTCATGGACTCCTCCGGGCTCGGCGCACTGGTCAGCGGATGGCAGCTGACCCGCGACGACGGCGCGTTCCGCATCGCCGGCGCCAACCCGGTCGTGCAGCGGGTGCTGTCGATCACCGGCATGGAGGACGTCTTCGCGCTGTACCCCACGGTCGAGGCCGCGACCTCCGCCTGATCGCGGCCCCGACCGTCAGGCCGCCTGCTGGGCCTTCGTGCCCGGGATCAGCATGACGAGCACCGCGGCGAGGACGGCCGCTCCGGCGCACACCGCGAAGATCTGCTGGTAGGCCCCGAGCGACGGCACGGCGAACGTCCCGACGATGACCGTCGAGCCGGCCAGGATGCTGCCGCCGATCGCGCTGGCCAGCGAGCTGCCGAGGGACCGGAACAGGGAGTTGAGGCCGTTCGCGGCGCCGATCTCGTCCGGCGGAGTGTGCGCGTTGATCAGCGACGGCATCGCGGCGTAGCCGATGCCCGTGCCGGCACCGACGATCGTCGCGCCGACGATGACCTGCCAGAGGGAGTCGTGCACCACGATCCGCATCAGGAAGCCCACGGCGACGACCGTCGCGCCGAGGGCCAGCGTCTGCGAGCCGCCGCGCACCGCGATGAGCTTGGCCGCCACGGGCGACAGCACCAGCATCGCGAGGCCGCCCGGCAGCATCGCAAGGCCGCCGACCAGCAGGCTCGAGCCGAAGCCGTAGCCGCTCGACTCCGGCGCCTCGACGTACGACGCGGTGCCGATGAAGGACGCGAACAGCGCGAAGCCGAACAGGATCGAGGCGGCGTTGGTCAGCACGATCGGCACCCGGCGCAGGGCCTTGAGGTCGACGAGCGGGTCCTCGATGCGCAGCTGGGTCCAGCCGAAGACGCCGATCAGGACGACGGACGCCGCGAGCAGGATCCAGACCTTGGGATCGTCCCAGCCCCACGTGGAGCTCTGCGCGAGCGGCAGGAGCAGCGCGACGAGACCGGCCGCCAGCAGCACCGACCCGACGACGTCGACGCGACCGCCGCTGCGGCCCGGCGCCTCGGGGACGATCAGCAGGATGCCGACGAACGCGATGATGCCGGCGGCCGCGGTGATCCAGAACAGCACGTGGAAGTCGGCGTTCTCGGCCACGAAGCCGGCCAGCGGCAGGCCCAGCGAGCCGCCCACGCCGAGCATCGCGCTGACGAGGGCGATGCTCGACCCGACCCGCTCGCGCGGCATCACGACGGCCAGCAGGCTGATGCCCAGCGGGATCGCCGCGGCCGACGCGCCCTGGATCGCGCGGCCGGCGATCAGCAGCCCGATGTTGTCGGTGAACGACGTCAGCAGCGAGCCGACGACGAGGGCGCCGATCGCGACCAGCAGCATCAGCCGCTTGCCGAACATGTCGCCGAGGCGGCCCAGGATCGGCACGGAGACCGCGGCGACGAGGAGCGTCGACGTCAGCAGCCAGCTGACGTTGCTGGCCGACGTGTCGAGGTCGGCGGGCAGGATCGACAGCACCGGGATCAGCAGCGACTGCGCGAGCGCCACGACGAGCGCGCCGAGCCCGACGACGAACAGCTCGAGGGTGGCCCGGCGCGGCGAGGTGTGCTCAGCCACGGCGGCGGTGGTCGGTTCAGACATGGGCGGATCGGCTTCCTGCGAGATGGTCGGACGACGCAACCTTATGCACTCGTGACACCGAGTGCCAACTTTGCCTCCTTGTGACATGCCCGACTACAGTCCTGTCCATGGACCCCGACATGACGCTGCGCGACCACGCTCGGGGAGCCGTCCGCGACGAGGTCGCCAAGCAGGCCTGGACGCTGTTCGCGACGCAGGGCTTCGAGGCGACGACGGTCGACCAGATCGCCGAGGCCGCGGGCATGTCGCGACGCACCTTCTTCCGCTACTTCGCCGGCAAGGACGAGCTGGTGCTCGAGCGCCTGGTCGAGTCGGCCACCCTGATCGCGACCGCGCTGCGGGCGCGTCCGGCCGACGAGGCGGCCTGGCCGGCGCTGCGGGCGGCGTTCGACGTCAGCATCGAGCTGCAGGAGACCCACGCCGACAAGTCACGGCCGCTGCAGGTCATGCTGCGCGCGGAGCCGGCGCTGCGCGCGACCGCCGAGACCCGCAGGCGCCTGTGGGTCGAGCTGCTGGCGCCGCTCACGGCCGAGCGGCTCCCGCCCGCGGCCACGGAGGGGCCCGACGTCCGCGCGACGGCCGTCACCGCCAGTGCGATCTCGTGCCTGGAGGCGGCACAGGTGACGTGGGCCGCCTCGCCCGGCACCTCCCTCGGCACCCTCCTGGACCAAGCCATGACCGCCGTCAGCCCCCTGCCCCCGGCAACCCCTCCCCAAGATGTGGGCACGTAACGGGCTGAAATCCGTTCTCGGGCCCGTTACCTGCCCACATCTTGGGTGGGGCTAGGCGAGGCGGGCGGTGGGCGTCGGTTCCTCGCGGCCCCGCAGCACCGGGGAGCCGTGCGACCGCCACCGACGCTGCTCCGCCGGGTTGGCGACGGACACGCTGACCGACGACACCAGCACCCGCCCCTCGACGTCCTTGGCCAACTCCGTCAGCCGTGCGGCGGCATTGACCGCGTCGCCGATCACGGTGTACTCGAAGCGGGACCGGTGGCCGACGTTGCCTGCCACGGCCTGCCCCGTCGACACCCCGATGCCGGCGCCGATCTCCGGCACCTCCTCGGCCAGCCGGGCGGCGATCCGCCGGGCACTGGCCAGCGCCGCCCCCGCGTGGTCGTGCAGGTCGTTGGGGGCGCCGAAGATCGCCAGCACCGCATCGCCCATGAACTTGTTGACCAGCCCGCCGTGGTCGTCGACCTCCTCGACGATGACGGCGAAGAACCGGTTCAGCATCGACACGACGTCCGCGGGCGAGCGCGTCGCGGCGTACGTCGTCGACCCGATCAGGTCGATCATCAGCACCGACACGAGCCGCGTCTCGCCGCCCAGCTCGACGTTGCCGTCGGTGGCCGCCTTCGCGACGGACTGCCCGACGTGCCGCCCGAACAGGTCGCGGATCTGCTCGCGCTCCCGCAGCCCCTGCACCATCTCGTTGAAGCCCGACTGCAGCAGCCCCAGCTCGGTGCCGTCGTCGACCCGCACCTCGACGTCGAAGTCGCCCTCCGCGACGCGGGCCAGCGCCTGCTGCACCGAGTCGATCGGCGAGACGACCGACCGGGCGTTCAGCACCGTCACCAGGAGCCCGAACAGCAGGACGACGGCCGCCAGGCCCAGCACGATGAACGCGAGCCGCTTGATGCTGGTGTCGTCGCGGGTGATGGCCGCGAGCGCCGCCACGACCAGGCCCAGCACGGGCGCCGCGGTGCCGAGCCCCCAGAACAGCAGCATCCGCCGTGCGACGCCGGCGCCCATCTCGCCGGCGTCGGCCCGGCCCTGCAGGGCGCGGGCGGCGACGGGGCGCAGCGCGAACTCCGTGAACAGGTACGCGATGGCGCTGACGACCAGGCCCGCGATCCCGACGGCGAACATCGCCCCCAGCACGGCCTCGGACTGCTTGACAGCCGCGAGCACCGTGAAGATGACGAGGCCGCCGAGCCACAGCACCGTCTGGATCAGCGTCAGCCGCCACGGCAGGCGCAGCGTCGTGCGTCGCTCGTCCGCGTCCGGCACGCGGTCCTCGATCGTCCACCGCAGGGCCCGCAGCGCGCTGACCGTCACGGTGCCCGCACCGATCACGACGGCCACCCCGACGTACACCGGCACGGCGATCGCCAGCGCCGCCAGGTAGCCGGCGTTGGGCCCGCCGCCGGGCGTCACCAGGAACGTGATGCCGAAGACGATCGCGGCGCCGATGACGTTGGTCGAGACCAGCAGGATCGTCAGCAGCACCTGCACCCGGATGCGGAGCCGGCCGATGGGCTGGTCGGGTGGGCCGACCAGCCAGTCGCTGCCCGGACGGTGCACTCTCGCCACGGCGACTCCATCTCTCGTGCACCTCGTCGAGCTCGTGCCCGCCGAGCTCTCGCAGCCAATATAGTGACAGCAGTCCGCGGTGTGACGAACGCCACGCGACCGCCTGTCGGCGACGGGCACACTCCCGATGAAAGGACGTCGTCATGGCACCCAGGCAGAAGGCCGACCCCGAGGTCGTCACCGCCCTGACCGAGCACACCGACTTCGACAAGGGGCTCGTCAAGCAGCTCGCGACGGTCGGCACCGCGGTCAACATCCCCGAGGGCTGGTCGATCATCATGGAGACGACGCCGGCCGACTCCGCGTACATCGTCCTGGCCGGAACTGTCGAGATTCGCAAGGGTGGCGAGGTCGTCGCGCACCTCGGCGCGGGCGACGTCTTCGGCGAGATCGCCCTGGTCAACCACAGCCTCCGCAACGCCTCCGCGGTGGCCGCCTCCCCCATCCGGGCGCTGCGCCTTGGCGAGGACGCGTTCGCGTCGTTGCTCGAGCACGACCAGGCCTTCGCCGACACCCTCCGCGCCTACGCCGAGAGCCGTCTGTCGGGCAGCTGAGACGGCCCGATTCGCCCTCCAACGGGTGGGTGCTGCACCAACGAGATGCACGCCGGTTACCCTTCGGGACAGACATGTCGCACCAGAGGCATGTCCCAGACACGAGAGGTATGCAGGCGATGGCAGACGTTGAGGCAGCACTGGACCAGGCCGGACTGACCAATCCCCACGTGCGCGAGTACGTGCGCTACTGGGCCGACCTGACGGGAGCCGAGCGCATCGAGGTCGTCAGCGCGTCCGACGACGCGCGTCTGGCCGAGGAGGCCCTGGCCGCCGGCGAGCTGCTCCCCGCAGGTGAGGGTCTGTACTACTCGCGCAGCTACCACAAGGACACGGCCCGCTCCGAGGAGCGGACGATCGTGGCCACCAGCAACCCCGAGGACGCCGGCTCGTACAACAACTGGCGCCCGTCGTCGGAGATGAAGCCGCTGCTCGAGAGCAAGATGCGCGGCGCGTCGGCCGGCAAGACGATGTACGTCGTCCCCTACCTGATGGCACCTCCCGGCTCCCCGCTCGAGGCGTTCGCCGCGGGCGTCGAGCTCACCGACTCGCGCACCGTCGTGATGCACATGATCCGCATGGCCCGCGTCGGCATCGACTACATCAACGAGCTGGCCGACCCCAACAGCTTCGTCCGCGCGGTCCACGTGACCGGTGACCTGGAGAACCTGGGCCACGGCACCGCCGACGACGCCCGCTACTTCGTCACGGTCGCCGACGAGCGCACGATCCTGCACTTCGGCTCGTCCTACGGCGGAAACGCGCTGCTCGGCAAGATCGCCCACGGCCTGCGCCAGGCGGCGTACGACGGCTGGGCGTCGGGCAAGTTCCTGTCCGAGCAGTTCATGCTGCTGGGCATCACCGACAAGGAGACCGGCAAGAAGTACCACATCTGTGGTGGCTTCCCGAGCGCCTCCGGCAAGACCAACCTGGCCATGACGCTGGCCCCCGACGCCCTGGGCGACCGCTACTACGTCGACTTCTACGGCGACGACATCGCGTGGCTCTGGGTCGACGAGAACGACGGCAAGCTCTACGGCATGAACCCCGAGTTCGGTGTGTTCGGCGTCGCCAAGGACACCAACGAGGCGACCAACCCGACGGCCCTCGACTCGATCCTCCCGGGCTCCGGCGCGATCTTCACGAACATCGCCTACAACCCGGACACCCAGGAGGTGTGGTGGGAGGGCAAGACCAAGAACCCGCCGGAGGACGTCACGGGCTGGGAGGACTGGAAGGGCGACAAGATCTCGGAGCGCGCCGAGGGCGACGACTCGCCGTGGGCGCACCCCAACAGCCGCTTCACCACGACGCTGTCGAACGTCCCGAACGTCGCCCCCGACTTCAACAGCCCGGCGGGCGTCCCGATCGACGCGATCATCTTCGGCGGTCGCACGCGCGACCGTGAGCCGCTGATCCGCGCGATCACGGATCTCGCCGAAGGCGTCTACGACGGCATGACGCTCGGCGCGGAGGCCACGTTCGCGGCCGAGGGCGTCGACGGCCAGCTGCGCTACGACCCCATGTCGATGCGTCCGTTCATGTCGTACCCGGAGGGTGCGTACGCGGCCCACTGGCTCAAGATCATCGGCGAGGCCACCGAGGCGCCGCTGTTCGCGCACGTCAACTGGTTCCAGCGCGGCGAGGACGGTCACTTCCTGTGGCCCGGCTACCGCGACAACCTGCGCCCGCTGCTGTGGCTGATGCAGCTCAAGGCCGGCGAGGTCACGGGCCGCACGACGCCGGTCGGCATCATCCCGACCAAGGAGGAGCTCAACCTCGACGGCGTGGAGATCACGCCCGAGGACCTCGAGACGATCCTGACGATCGACAACGCCCGCTGGCAGCAGGAGATCGAGCACCGCGACGTGCACCTCTCGGCGTTCCACGACCTGCCGGAGGAGATCTGGGAGGCCCACCGTCGCGTGAAGGCCGACCTCGAGGCCGACGCCTGATCCACCCCCGCCCCTCGACGCAAATCGTGCGATCCCGCACGTAGCGTCCGGCAAAGAGTGCGAGCCTGCACCGAATCACGACGGTGATCGGTGCAGGCTCGCATTGTTTCGGGCCGGCGCGTGTCCGCATCGCGGGACGGCGCGGCACCTCCGCGGCCCGACGTGGCAGATTGGTCCACGGTCACGAGCACCAGCGCGTCCTTCGACGCACAGCCCCGGCTTGCTGGTCGGCAACCCTCCTTCGCGGTGGGGTGCTCCGGGTGACGACCAGGCTCGTGCCGTCCGGCCCGGGCAAACCGCGAACGCGAAGGTGACACGCATGCCCCTGCTCCCCCTGGTCGGTGCCGACCTCCAGATCCCCCTCGTCGACGGCCGCACGGTCCGCCACGCCAACTTCGACGGCGCCGCGAGCGCCCCCGCGCTGGTCTCGGTCGCCGAGCGCGTCACGGCCGTCCTGCCCTGGTACGCGAGCGTCCATCGCGGCTCGGGATACTCCTCCCAGGTGTCCACGGCGCTCTACGAGCGGGCCCGCGACGAGGTCGGCCGGTTCGTCGGCGCGCGCCAGGACGAGGACGTCACGATCTTCACCCGCAACACCACCGACGCGGTCAACCTCCTGGCCGCCGCGGTCCCCGGACGGGTCCTGACGCTCGACGTCGAGCACCACGCCAACCTCCTGCCGTGGGACCGCAGCCCCGGCGGCCACGAGATCGTCCGGGCGCTGCCGACCGTCGCCGAGACGCTCGCCGCCGTCGAGGACGCCCTGCGCACGGGACGCTTCGCGCTGCTGGCGATCACGGGCGCCTCCAACGTCACCGGTGAGGCCCTGCCCGTCGCCCGCACGGTCGACCTCGCACACCGTCACGGCGTCCGCGTGTTCGTCGACGGCGCGCAGCTCCTGGCGCACCGCCGACTGTCGCTGGAGGCGTCCGGCGTCGACTACGTGGCGTTCTCCGGGCACAAGCTGTACGCCCCGTTCGGCGCCGGGGCGCTGGTCGGTCGCCGCGACTGGCTCGACGTCAGCGAGCCGTACCTGGCCGGCGGCGGCGCGGTCCGCCAGGTGACGACCGAGTCGGTCGAGTGGACCGACGCCCCGGCACGCCACGAGGCCGGCACCCCCAACCTGGTCGGCGCGATCGCCCTCGCGGCGGCGGCCACCGAGCTGACGTCCCTGGCGGAGGCGACGGTCCACCAGCACGAGGACGCCCTGCACCGGCGCCTCGTCGACGGCCTCGCCGAGCTGCCGGGCATCGACGTGGCCCGTGTGTGGTCGGACTCCCCCGCGCCGATCGGCGTCGTGACCTTCCGCCTGGCCGGCACCGAGCCGTCGCTGCTGGCGGCGTTCCTGGCGGCCGAGCACGGCGTCTCGGTCCGCGACGGACGCTTCTGCGCGCACCCGCTGCTCGACCGGTTCGGCTGGGGCGGCGGCGCGGTCCGCGCGAGCATCGGTGCCGGCACCGACACCGACGACGTCGACCGCCTGCTGGCGGGGCTCCGGGCCTGGGTCGCCGGGGAGCGTCGCGCGCAGTACGAGCAGGTCGACGGCGCCTGGGTCGTCGTCGACGACCGTCGTCCCGTGCCCGAGGGCCTCGGCCTGGGCGGTCTGGCGACGACCCTGTCCGCCTGCTCCTGACCCACCCGGGACGACCGTCGCGCGGGCGTCCGCTAGGCTGCCGCCGAACCAGTCGTGCCCATTCGTTGGGTCAGGGAATCCGGTGTGAATCCGGAGCTGACGCGCAGCGGTGAGGGTGACGGAGGTGGCATCGGCCACTGGATCGAGAGATCTGGGAAGGCGCCACCGTCCGGTTGACCCCGAGTCCGAAGACCTGCTGGTTTGCGATCGACATCGTCGGTCGGATCATTCATCAGGCTCCGCGCACGAGCCTCGGATCAGAGGACTTCCATGTCTCGCCGTACCCGTTTTCGTCCCACCTCCCTGCTCGCCGGCCTCGCCGTGACCGCATCGCTCCTCGCCGCGTGCGGGACCGGCGACGCCGATGGCGCCTCCGAGCGCGCCGCCTCCGCCACGGAGGGCCGCACCAGCTACCCGCTCACGATCACCGACAACTGCGGCGTCGACGTCACGATCGAGCGGACGCCCGAGCGCGTCGTCTCGGTCAACCAGGGCTCCACCGAGATCCTGCTGTCGCTGGGCCTGGCCGACCGGATGGTCGGCACGTCCGACTGGACCGACGCGATCCGCCCCAACCTGGCCGAGGCCAATGCGACGGTCCCGCGCCTCGGCGACAACCGGGTCTCCTACGAGCGGATCCTGCAGGAGGAGCCGGACCTCGTCACGGCCTCCTTCGAGGGCGGCCTCAACGACGACGACCCCGACCGGCGCGACCAGTACGCCGATCTCGGCGTCCCGACGTACGTCGCGCCGTCGCACTGCGAGGGACGCACCGACGTGAGCGGCGACGGCCCGCGCGACCAGCCGCTGCAGATGGACGTCATCTACCGCGAGATCACCCAGCTCGCCGAGATCTTCGACGTCCCGTCGCGCGGCGAGGCCCTCGTCGCCGACCTGAAGGAGCGGATGGCGACCGCCGCCGCGACCGCCCCGAGGAACGACGTGTCGATCGCCTACTGGTTCGCCAACACCGAGCTGCCCTACATGGCCGGCGCCAACGGCTCGCCCGGCGTCATGTCGCGCACGGTCGGCGTCGAGAACGTCTTCGACGACACCGTGACCGAGTGGCCGCAGATCAGCTGGGAGAGCGTGCTGGACCGCGATCCCGACGTCATCGCGCTCGGCGACCTGCGCCGCGCCCAGGAGTCCGGCGACCTGCTCGAGGACAAGATCAGGTTCCTGGAGACCAACCCCGTCACGAAGCAGCTCACCGCGGTCCGCGAGAAGCGGTACGTCGTGCTGAACGGCGCCGACATGAATCCCTCGATCCGGACGGTCGACGGCACGGAGAAGCTGGCCGCCGCGCTGGTCGACCTCGGCCTCGCGGGTTGAGCCGGCCCGCGCCCGCCGTCGCGGTCCGGGGCGCCCGGTGGCTGCTCTGGGCCGCCGGGCTGACGGTGCTGGCCCTGTCGGTCGCCGTCGCGATCACGATCGGCCCCGCCGACCTGTCGGTCCGCGACGTGTTCGCGGTCGTCGGCCAGCACCTGGGCCTCGGCGACGCCGGCGTGTCCCGCATCCGCGACGGCATCGTGTGGGAGCTGCGGCTGCCCCGCACGCTGCTCGCGGCGGTCTGCGGTGCCGGCCTGGCGATCTGCGGCGCCATCATGCAGTCGCTGCTGCGCAACCCGCTGGCCGACCCGTTCGTCCTCGGCATCTCGTCGGGGGCGTCGACGGGCGCCGTGACGGTCGTCGTGCTCGGTGTCGGCGGCGGCATCCTCACGCTGTCGACGGGCGCGTTCATCGGGGCCGTCGTGGCCTTCGCGATGGTGCTGCTCCTGGCGGCCGGAGCGGGCGGCACCCCCGACCGCGTCGTCCTCGCGGGCGTCGCCGCGACGCAGCTGTTCTCGGCGCTGACCTCGTTCGTCGTGACGTCGTCGGCGGACGCCGAGCAGACGCGCGGCGTGCTGTTCTGGCTGCTCGGCTCGCTCAGCGGCGCCGGGTGGTCGGACGTCGTGACGTGCGGGACGGTGTGCGTCGTCGGCCTCGCGGTGTGCCTGACCCTCGCGCCGGCGCTCGACGCGTTCGCGTTCGGCGAGGACGCCGCCTCGTCGCTGGGCATCCCGGTGCGGTGGGTCCGCCTGCTGCTGCTCGTCGTGACGGCCCTCATCACCGCGACGCTCGTCAGCGCCGCCGGTGCGATCGGCTTCGTGGGGCTCGTGCTGCCGCACGCAGCACGCGCCGTCGTCGGGCCGGGGCACCGTCTGCTGCTGCCCGCGACCGCCCTGATCGGCGCGATCTTCCTGGTGTGGGTCGACACCGTCGCGCGGACCGCGTTCAGCCCTCAGGAGCTGCCGGTCGGCGTCGTCACGGCACTGGTCGGCGTGCCCGCGTTCGCCGTGATCCTCTACCGCCGCAGGAGGCCCGCATGAGTCTCGCGACCCGCCACGTGTCGTGGAGCATCGGCGCCCGCCGGGTCGTCGACGACGTGACGCTCGACGTCGCGCCGAGCACCGTCGTCGGCCTGCTGGGGCCCAACGGGTCCGGCAAGTCGTCCCTGCTGCGGCTGCTCGCCGGCGTGCGGACGCCGTCCAGCGGCCAGGTGCTGCTCGACGGCGAGGACCTCGCCCGCCTGCGCCGCCGCGACGTCGCCCGCCGCATCGCGGTCGTCGAGCAGCACGCCCAGACCGAGCTCGACCTGCTCGTGTCGGACGTCGTCACGCTGGGCCGCATCCCGCACCGGTCGACGTGGGCCGCCGAGAGCGAGGCCGATCGCGAGGCCGTGGCCCAGGCCCTCGAGCGGGTCGAGCTGACGTCGTTCGCGGGGCGGTCCTGGCACACGCTCTCGGGCGGCGAGCGGCAGCGCGTCCACATCGCCCGCGCGCTCGCCCAGCGGCCGCAGGAGCTGCTGCTCGACGAGCCGACCAACCACCTCGACGTCCACCACCAGCTCGACCTGCTGAGCCTCGTGCGACGCCTGGAGGTGACGTCGGTCATCGCCCTGCACGACCTGAACCTGGCGGCGATGTTCTGCGACCGGCTGGTCGTGCTGCGCGACGGTGCGGTCGTCGCGGCCGGGACGCCGTCCGCGGTGCTGACGCCGGAGCTCATCGCCGACGTGTACCGGGTCCGCGCCGTCGTGACGCCGGAGGGCCCCGGCGGCGTCCCGTCCGTCCGGTTCGAGCCCGGCCCACCCCTGGTGCACCGTCCCGGGTGAGCCGCGTCCTTGCTTCTGCACAGGGAGCGTGTGACCGTGGTGGGTGGACAACGACGAGCTGTGGGACCGGTTCTCCGACCTGGCCCGCGACATGAGCGAGTCCGCCGGCCTGTCCGGCACCCTGCAGGTCGCGGTCGACGGGGCCAGGGCGCTCGTCGTCGACGCCGACTCCGCCGGCATCTCGATGGTCCACGGCCGGCGACGCATCGAGACGCCCGCCGCCACCGACGACGCCTGTCGACGCGGTGACGAGCTGCAGTACGAGGTGGGGCAGGGACCGTGCCTGCAGTCCATCCACGACCAGGAGACCGTGCGCAGCGGCGACCTGCGCACCGAGCAGCGGTGGCCGCTGTGGTCCAGCCGGGTCAGCGACGAGCTGGGCTTCCGCAGCATGCTGTGCCTGCAGCTGTTCGTGAGCCGCGACACCCTGGGCGCGCTGAACCTGTACTCGACGCGGGTCGACGCCTTCGACGCCGATGACGAGGCGACCGCCTTGGCGCTGGCCGCCCAGGTCGCGGTGGCGCTGTCGGCGGCCAAGGAGTTCGAGTCCCTCGAGAGCGCGATCGCGACGCGCACCGTCATCGGGCAGGCTCAGGGGATGCTGATGCAGCGCTACCGGCTGACGCCCCACCAGGCGTTCGCCGTCCTCGCGCGGGAGTCGCAGGCCGGGAACCGGCGCCTGCGCGATCTCGCCGAGGACATCGTCGCCAACGGCATCGCCGAGCCGGGCGCCGGCGGGTAGGCCGCAGGGAAGAACCAGGACGCGGGGACAGCATCTGCGGGACACCGGACCGGCGTCCCCGTCATGCAGGACCTCGTCGGGGTCAGGTACGCGCTGAGCCGGCGCCTGCACCCGGCGCGAGAACGCGCGGCGGAGGCTGAGCACGAGGACATGCGTCGTACCGGCGAAGCCCTCGCCGTGCGCGTCCAGGACGAGCTCGGCCCGGCCTACCGGGTGAGGTACGTGCACTGAGCCGGACGGCCGACCGTCGTCGAGTCGCCGAAGGATGCGGCCCCGCACGTGAAAG
>Ga0247730_1001578_pt1 | contig 12354 bp, 22 predicted proteins | sample UWRJL073202C2_FD_180959 | JGI IMG/M metagenome (GOLD analysis project Ga0247730, IMG submission 180959) | Plant litter microbial communities from Arlington Agricultural Research Station in Wisconsin, United States - UWRJ-L073-202C-2 | ecosystem: Environmental > Terrestrial > Plant litter >...
CGACTGTCTCCGCCGCTTTCAGCTCAGCTGATGAAGCTCTTTGTCGTATCCGAATAGAAGAATGACCTCCGCTTACCATCCAAAAATGGACAGTCTACGTCAGGAAGCAAGCCTAGGGTAAAGGGTTCCACTGCATTGTCCACGGTCCCATGGAGCCAGTATACGTTATCATGCTGCGAGCTAACGCGAATAGAAGACCAGACAGTTCGAAGTCGTCCCAGTATGCCGTTACAGGAGCCGGAGATAGAGGTTCTTCCCGAGGAATCGAAAGCTGGAGAGCTCGGTCATGAGAAACTGGTGACGGTGACGGTGATTGAAAGAACAACCACGACTCAAAGCGGAGTGCATTAGTTGATCGGCATTCGCCGAAGATGGCTATGCTCCCTTTTGGGACTCATATAGCGGACAACGGAAGCAAAGGCGTACAACATCACTTGCAGGATCTAGAAGAACACTGGAAGAGCACATGCACGCTGGGTAGAGTAGCTTTCCCCACGTGCGTTCTCGGTGATTGCCGATAAAGAAACTCACTCTTGATGCAAGTCCCGCAAGTAGTAGGCGTCATGGAAAAACCACAGCCCAATTTCCCTCCTAGCCTCAACATCAATCCATCCGTCCTACATCAAACCCACGCCTCTAACTCTTTATATGATGAAGAGCGACAGAAAGCTTCTATCGCGCAGTATGGCATAGCAGGCCGCGTTTGGGAGGCTGCATGGGCTTTGGACACATATCTGCATCATCAGAACGACGATCACATCTTCGACCCTCCTTCCTTTCTCTTCGAGTGGAAAGAGGAGGAAGCAAAAACTATTCTGGAGCTTGGGAGTGGGAGCGGACTGGTAGCAAGCTCTCTCTGGCCCACGTTGAAACCAGGACGAGACTTGTTGATTGTCACTGATCTGCCAGAGGTTTGCGAGATGTTGGAAGAGAATCTGAAGGAAGGGATCAGCGAGGGAGTGGTTGCAGTCGCTCCTTTGACTTGGGGTCTCTCGAAAGATGTCACTGAAGTCTTCGATACGAAGATAAGTGACAGAAAAGGAGGTCTAACGCATGTCCTCTGCAGCGATCTGGTCCATCTCACTTCTACCTCCTACCATTCTCGATCTAACCTCACATTCTTAGGTATATTTTCCGGAGCTTCTGGCACCTCTATTACGAACACTGCTAGCCATTACCAACATCTCGAAGCCTTCCATCATCATGGCGTACAAAATCAGATCTCTCGCAAAGGAACAACCGTTCTGGTCTGCCTTCGGTCGCTACTTCTCCTTCCAGCCAGTTCTCACATCAGAGCGAGGGGGATCTGGAAGCTGGACAGCACGTTTCCCGTCTTTAGTAGAAGACACGTTCATCTTTATCGCCAATCGGCGCAATGGAACGTTTGACATTAGACTGGACGAGATGTCGGAGAGACAACTCATGTACGAAGGTATTGCTGACGACACCTTTGAAACACTTTTATTCTCTTTACTTGAAATACATGATTTGTTTGCATGATAGTAACCAGTCCCAGAACTAGACAGCGACTTGTGGAACATGATATAACCCCAAAAACTGTACCTTCTCCAGAAGCTGGTTCTTGGCTTGGTCGAAATCCTCAGTCAATTTTGCATCTTTGTACGCCTTACGATTTCGTCTCAAATCAGTCAGAGTAACGGATAAAAGAAAGAGCCACCAACCTGCATGCCGTCCCATGATACGATGGCAAGGAGTGTCACTACTTCACCAACATGCTTTCCGATCGCAGCTCCGGAAACACCAGGGATTGCTTCCACCACTTTCACGACCTTTGCCAATCTTTTCTCAGCCTCTTCAGCTACCTCTGGTGAATTTGCAGCATAAGTGAGATATTCGGTGATGGGAGCAGCCAGTATAGGCGTAATCTCGCTCAAAGGCTCGGGAAAGTCGAACAGCTTCACTGATACCGTCGAAGCCTTTTCTGGATCCACAGCCTGACTGAATGTCGTCTTGACTTCTTCGCCTGAAGGACCAGCTACAAACGATTGGAATGCCTGGGCAGAAGTCCAGGCTACATGTCCCAGTCAGTCTAATGATACTCTGAAGAGGAAGGACCAACTTACGTATCGTCAATTGTGCTATATTCTTATCTTGCTCTCGCAGGCCATGGTAAAAAGAAGCACCGCTTCAAACGAATAAGTCATACAAGTTGCACAAGAGAACCATCAGAATGACATACCTAGAAGAATCGATATCGCCTGCCTTTGCGAGAACAGCTGCAAAAGGCTTCAACGCGGAGAGTGGATCTGTTTGATAAGCCTCTGCAGGCGGGAAAGTGACAACTTCGAGGACAGTCATTGTGAGTGTGAGTGAGGAATGTTCCTTGATTCGAACTCACCACCTTATATATATACAGTAGACTTGTCGGACAAGAAGGCGGGTCTCTTCCAGTGATATCGATAGCAATGAAACGAGGACTGATTCAATTGCCATTTTCTCTATATACACCAGGGAAGTCCTCGTGGCAAGCCTCGTGTAGATTTCCACCAAAGACGAAGACCATAGAGACTAGTGATTAGCAGAAGTGGGCCCCATGATATGTCCTACTTTCCGTCACTGTCGCTACCTCTCCCGAGCTCTCATGGTGTCATGTCGCTCCCGCAGGCTTGATGAAATGGCATACTTCGTCCCTGTTTGATTCGTGCGACTTGCGTTATGTGACGACAAAGGTAGGAGCCTTAGTACAGGCGCTTATGGCGAATGATTTACAAGAGGCTGAGAGGAGGTACCCAACGTTCAGCTACTAGCACCAAAGAATCAAAGCGACATTGGGCACCGGTACCTCCCGTTACAGATTGCTGGCAGAACTTTCCATGTACTTGACATTGCATTTGCATTTGTTAGACTGTAGAAAAACAGGAGACGGTTGGAAGGGACTGGCTGTAAATTAGACGAAAAGTACATGGGAATTTGTGGAAAATGCCAGATGTGGCGACGATCACCTGGATCATGATGCCCTCTGAGCTCTCTCATCCTACCACGATGAGAACTATAGCCTCTGCCTCAATATGCATTCCAAACGTCACTCCATACTTTCTAGAAGCCATTTCCATTGTCGATTAAAGCTTGCAGACTCTCTTACCAGCCTCCTCTGCCACTGCTTCCTACCAAAGCATCTTCGGCGACTAGAGCGGATAGCAATGTACCAAGGCCATTCAAACGCTCAGAAGACTTGACCAACTGGATGGACGCTGTCGCAGACCTTGCCCAGATTCATGGCCTGATGGAATTTTGCCTTTCACCATATCATATCTTATCATACAATCCAGCAACTGCGGGAGCAGCAGGCACCCCACCGCCACTAGCCATCTTCACAGTCTACGAGAAACGCCCACAAGACCAATATCTCTTCCTCCATAGTCCCAGTCCGTGAGCGCATTGGCGACTATGACTTCGTCAGACACACCGGGCAAAGGGGAAGACAGGCCTCATCACCACATCGCGACTGCGGCAAAGAGCAGGACGAATAGGATTGTAGGCGACTACACACTAAGTAAAACGTTGGGCGCTGGGAGTATGGGAAAGGTCAAGCTGGCCACACATAATATCACAGGAGAACAGGTGCGTGCGCCATCTGCCGGACAAGTTTCTGTCAGTCTCACCTTAGGCTGCAGTTTGCCATCAAGATTCTTCCCCGTCCCCAGCCTACTTCAGCGCAGCAAGCTGCAGTTAAGCAGGCATCAGAAGATGCATCGAACGAGATTCGAACGATGCGCGAAGCCAAGCTCTCAATGCTCCTTCACCATCCCTACATTTGCGACATGCGTGAAATGATCATCCATCGACATTATTACTACTTGGTGTTCGAATATGTCAATGGGGGGCAGATGCTGGACTATATAATCAGCCATGGGAGACTGAGAGAGCGGGTCGCCAGGAAATTTGCACGACAGATTGGTAGCGCCCTAGACTATTGCCACAAGAACAACGTCGTTCATCGAGGCATGTCTTCCCTGTCTTTCTCCCTTCTCTGGAACCTTCTTATGCAATTTCCAGGCCTCAAGCTTGAAGACATTCTCATCTCCCAGACGGGAAACATCAAAATTATCGACTTCGGGCTATCCAATCTCTATGACACTGCTTCTCACTTGGCCACCTTTTGCGGTTCTCATTATCTTGTTGCACCAGAGCTATTGGATGCACGTGTGTACACTGGTCCGGAAGTTGACGTATGGAGCTTTGGTGTCATCTTGTACATTCTAGTCTGTGGCAAAGTTCCCTTCGACGACCAAAGCATACCTGCGCTACGTGCCAAGATCCAACGAGGGCGTGTGAAGTATCCAGTGTGGCTTAGTTCCGGTAAGTTTCTTCTAACTCGCACTGTACAGCCTGTAACTGATTCAATGTTCGAAGAATGTCGCCACCTGCTCTGCAGGATGCTCGTTACCGATCCCTCTGCTCGTGCTAGTCTCGCCGAAGTCATGACCCACCCTTGGATAGTTCGTGGATTCACAGGTCCCCCCGAAACTCACCTTCTCCATCGAGAACCACTTCGGGCAGAAGAACTAGATCTTCAGGTCATTGCTACCATGCAAGGGTTTGACTTTGGCTCGGATGCCGACATCAAACGCAAACTCATCTCTGTCCTTAACTCTGAGGGCTACGCCCGCGCGGTCCAGAATTGGGAGGAGGAGAAGCATGAGACCCTGAATGGTAGTGGCAAGCGTTGGGGCGAGTCATCATCCAACTCTAGTCTCGCAGTCTCCTACGATAGCACCCTCAACAACTCAACTCCATCGCGCAAGTCTCGCACGTTTTCTTGGTTCGGCTTCTACAGGAAGAAGCTGTTCTCATCGTCGTCGTCGTCGTCACTTGGGGCTCCCTCTTCCCATAGTCCATCGAATTCTCAGAGCACACTGATGAACGGCAACACAAATATCGTTGACCCTACTCGTGGCTATCACCCTCTTATCTCCGTGTACTTCCTCGCTCGGGAGAAACTACAGCGGGAAAGAGTGTATGGCTCAGCTGTTCTCAAAAACGAGCAGTGATCGAGGAAGATGTGCGTGGCCCAGTGCAAATACAACCATTACCCTGCAAACATTTATTCCGCGCTGGCTGGTTGGAGGCTTTTACAGAGGAGAAGAGAACGTAGAAACTCAATCATGAGGAACAAAGCCTGGGGATAGAAAGAGGGGAACCATGAGCCAAAACGAGATGCAATGTTTGATCGGCATTAGCCGAAGATCTTTATGCTCCATATTTGGATTCATGTAGCGGAAGCAGACACGTACAGCGACTCTTGCGAGATAGACACTAGGGGAACGTGCACGAGGGAAGGACACCCCAGATAGTTCTGTACTTGAACAATGTGAATTGGGGTTTGTGATTTAAGAGTCTTCGCGGAAATCCATACAGACTACTAGCAACGGAACTAGACGCGGGAGTGCGTGACGTGGAATAGACCTAGTAGGTTCGCCGTCTCTACAATATGCGTCTTGGCCTCCTCAAAGGCAGCGGGAAGTTTCGCCTCTTTGTATGCCTTGATTTCGTCTTAGATTAACCCAATAATCCGGATGAAAGAACGAGCACAAACCTGCACACTGTCCCATTTTACCAAGGCGAGGAATATCGGCTCTTCCCCAACCTGCTTCCCAAAAGTCACTCCGGAAACACCGGAGATCCCTGCAACCGCTGCTGCAAGGGCCGACAATCTCTTTGAAGTCTCATCAGACAGCTCCCGCGACTTTGCCTCCAACAGAAGATATTCGGTGGCGGGGGCTGACAGTATTGGCTTGACAGTGCCCAAGGGGTCAGCAAACTCGAATAGCTTCAATGATACCTTCGAAATCTTTTCTGGATCCACGATCTGACCGAAAGTCGACTTTACGTCTTTGCTTGAAGGACCGGACACGAACGATTGGAACGCCTCGACGGAAAGCCATGCTAAACGTTCAGCTTAGTCTGATTTAGAGCGCTGAAGAGGATTGACGTACGTATCACAACTTGTCCCATGTCTTTGTCGTCAATTCGCAGGCCATGATAGAAATAATCACTTATTCCAACGGATGAGCGAGGATAATCAGAGACAAGAAAGAGAAGGGCATACGTCGAAGTATCGATGCTGCTCGATCCGGCGAGAATGGTCAAAAAAGGGCTCAGTGCAGCGACTGGATCTTTTTGATAGTCCTCTGCAGGTGGGAAAGTGATAACCTCAAGAATAGTCATTGTGAGTGTGAGTGGGCAACTTGAATGGTCCTTCAGTCTACAAGTGAAGCTCGTTATATAGTCATCACCGGCGGCTTCTAAACAAGGAAGCGGCGCGTCCATTCAGCGAACCCATGACATACACGTCCGAGTCGGGCATCTCAGAATCCAATGATCAATTGCCCTAGAGGCTAGAGGTGGTGACGAAACAAGTCGGCAACACTAGTATCATAATAACATCGGAAGTTATCGCGAGCTTTGGTCCGAATACTTCCATTATGCCCGCTGACTAGTACTTCTGTGGTTACTATTCCGAGCGGGACATCCTTTGCCAGTGCTCTCGTCAGTTTTGACATGACGTGGCGTCCCTGTAGTCTTCGGTATTCTCTGGACCTGTTACACGCGCAGATGAAATATTGGCTTGATTTGAGTTGATGTTCGGATTGTTTAATTACATGAATGAGGTGGGTTTGTGATATACAAGTAGTTTTCGGAGAAAGCCGAGAGGCTTACGCTAGACACGTAGGTGCGCAATGTGGAACAGATCTGGAGGGTTGAATGTTTCGGAAAGTTGTTTCCTAACTTCTCCAAACGCTTCAGTATTTGTTGCGTCTTTATGAGCCTTGGTATTGCGTTAGCCTGGCCTGCCAGTACGACGGAGAGACAGCGAACACAAACCTGAACACTATCCCATCCTACCACAGCCAGAAAGATCGCCTCTTCGCCTATGTGCTTCCCGAATGTGATACCATGAAATCCGGGAGCCCCCTCAATCGTTGAAGCGAGTTTGGACATAGTCTTCCTAGCCTCTTCTGCAACCTCTTCCGACTTTGCCACCATTAGAGCATATTCGGTGATAGGCGAAGTCAATATTGGGCCCAGGATGCTTAATGGCGCAGTGAACTCGAATAATTTAAGCGAGACTTTCGAGATCTTGTCTGAATCCACTGCCTGCCCAAATGTTGACTTGATATCTTTGCCTGAGGGACCGGCTGCAGCCGAGTGGAATGCCTCGGCGGTGGTCCAGGCTAGATATTTAGCCGTGTATATTAGCATAACAGTCAGAAGTATTGAGGAGGACCAACGTACGAATCACCACTTGGCCTATGTCTTTGTCTTCGATCCGGAGACCATGGTAAAGATAGATACTAGGTCAAGTGTATGAGTTACAAGCGTCGCGCAAAAGAAGCAAAGCAACATACTTCGAAGGATTGATATCCTCTGCACCTGCGAGAGCGGACGCGAAAGGGCTCAGTGCAGCGACTGGATCCTTTTGATATGACTCTGCAGGGGAGAAAGTGATGAGTTCGAGCACAGTCATTGCGAGTACAGGCGTGAGTGAGTAGATGATAATGTTCCTTTGATATTCAGAATAACTTATTATATAGGGCAGCATTCAGAAAGTGAACCAAACCCAGTCAGCAAAAAAAAGACGGCAGCATTAGAGTATGCATTACTGAGCAAGACGCGTAACCTAGTGCCGGCGAGCTTGAGTAAAGCGCAAAGTCAGCATCACGGTCCGGCTTCGTGTGGGTCGGTCATTCCACTTCTTTCCGACTGCTTCACCTTCCTTCTTTCCTTCCCGTCACAGAAAGGACTCTTCATAGTCCAGAAACAGTATACAGATCTTCGGATTGAAAAGGGCGAACGATGCAAGTATAAGTAGATCTTTCGCGGTCGGGACCACCAGCATTAGCGTCACCGCACCACACACAATGCCTGCTCTGTCTGGTTCAATCATTACAGATTCGATTGGACATCGAATGCTGTAGCTTGTAACTTAACATGAAACACTTCAATAGTAGAATCGGTCGCAAGAAGAGCTGCAGTCTTCTCTTTCACAGCTTCAACTCCTATAGCAGCAATGTGGGTCTGCAAAAGCGTGCTTTGTCATTTGCGAATAGCCTCAGTGCTTGATAGGGCAGCGTACCTCGAGGGAGTCCCATCCACCAATTAGAAGTAGCGTGTGTTGCTCTTCCAAGAGCGTGCCGATTACGAGACCATGATATCCTGGACTCTGCACAGCTTCTGTCAACGCAATTGCTTTGCTCTTTGCATCATCCAAAACCTCCTTAGACTTGGCTCTCAAATACCCAAAGTCACATATAGGAGAGGATAACAAGGACCGAAGGGTGTCAATGGAATCGTCGAATATGACATGCTGGATAAAGGTTTCGGAGGCTTTCTCTGGGTTTATAGTTGGAAGAATCTTTGGCATCAACCCTTTGTACTCCGGGGAGGCGACGAACGCTTCGTGAGCTTCAATAGACGTCCATGCTATAGTAGAACCATGAGCCACAAAGCTGATCCATCCCGACATGGCCCGACGTATACGTACGTAGGACTGACTGTGCGAGAGATGGGTTCTCTACTCTTATACCATGATAGATGTGATTACTAAGGGACAATGTGAGAAGAACAAAGGTAAAGGAGGAAGCGCCCGTACCCTTCGACGCCTTCTGTTTTGCGAAGCACAGATACCGCAGCTTTGTATGGGGGCTCTGGGTCGGACCTATACGAATCTGAAGGGGAAAACGTAACGAGCTCCAGGATTGTCATATTTTGATTCCCAAGGCCAAGATGCAGGGGATAGGAAGGGCGTACATGTACAGAAGACCACTACAGGCCGTATATATAGGGCTAGTAGACGCGAACAACAGATCGTGATGGATATCACTTTATCTCTATACATTCCTACGCACGAGACTCCATTGTTAACTCTAAGTATAGCGAACGCATAGCATCAGATTGCAGTAGGATAGCGGGCAAGGAGATATGTTCTGCACATCAGATATACCCAAACCAAGTCCAGGTCACTGTTGAGAAAAGCGTTTACTCAGAGATTGCCCGTGGAACTTCAATGGATTTCCACCCAAATACACGTTCGTTAGAGATTATTGCCCGCGAAGCGCCGTGGCTTTTAGGTTGACGTGGAAAACTTCGACGATCGAGTCAGTTGCGAGAAGAGCAGTAGTCTTCTCTTTCACCGCCTCGTCCTCGATAGCTGCAATGTGCATCTGCGAAAGCATCTTTCATCTTACTCAGACCAGTAAATTGCTCAAAGGATCACACACCTCAAGAGAATCCCAGCCACCGATTAAAAAGAGTGTATACTCCTCCTGCAATAGTGTCCCTATCACTAGGCCATGATATCCTGGGCCTTTGACGGCCTCTGTCAGTGCGATGGCTTTTCTTTTTGCATCCTCAAGAGCTTCCTGGGTCTTAGCTCTCAGAAACCCAAAATCGCAGATAGGAGATGACAGTAAAGCATCTATTGTCTCAACCGATTCATCGAAGCGAGCATATTGAACAACCCTGTCCGATAGCTTTTCTCGATCTACCGTGAGATCGATTTTAGGGAGCAGGTCTTTGTATTCCTGAGTAGCTAGGAAACCGCTGTGATTCTCAAGAGACGACCACACTGGAACGAACGCATGAGGCATGAAGCCAATAGATCTCGACGTGGTTCGACGTACGCATCACAACCTGTGCGAAGGCTGGATTCTCTACTCTTCTACCATGATAGAAATGGTTGCTGTGGCTCGTATCAGAACAGAGGAGCCTTCAAGCTTGAAGTTTGGATAACCAGAAGCTTACCCCTCGACAGCTTGCACTTTGCTGTAAACGGCTACTACGGGTTGGTATAAAGCTTCCGGATCGGACTTATAGGCATCGGAAGGTGAAAAGGTAACGAGCTCGAGGATGGGCATGATCAGTGATTGGTGGAAGCGGAAGGAAGAGTGAAACCATTCATTATAGGCTAGTGCCCAGACTAGACTAGACTGCCGCAATGACGAATGGCCAGATCGCGTGCAATGAACATCTCCTCATCTGCCCTGCGAAGGTTCCCTATCTCTCAGTATCAACTCCACACTCGATGCAATACTCCGCTAGTCGTGCTGCCGTCTGGACAGTGGGAAACGGGACAGGATTCATAGGTGTGGCACTTGCATCACACCAAGTCGAACAAGAGCAAAGAGTACAAGAGGCGAAAATAGCAGCCCGCAAATCAGATACGGCTAAGAATTATGCAGATGGTAACTAAGATTGAAACTAATTGTATTATTCCAAGTTGTCGTTTCAGAGTTCCGAGCCTTGCTCTGGAATCAGCTTGACATGAGCGAGATCGATAGTAGCTTTCGTCCCGACCAGAGCAGCCGTTCGTTCCTTGTCTTCAGCCGCAGCATTCAAGTGTGCCTTCAGCAGACTTTCAGCTTCCGATATGCAGGAGTAAATTAGTTGAAACTCACCTCGGCAGAATCCCAACCGCCGAGAAACAAGGATCGGTGCTCTGACCCTACAATTTTCCCTATCACGAATCCGTGGAACGTGGGACTCTTTATGGCATTGACAAACACTTTCGCATTCGTGCATGTCTCCTCCAAAACTTCCTCAGAATCTGCGGTCACTACAGCGAATGCTGTGACTGGGGCTGACAGAATAGGTAGAAGGACGTTGATGGGTTCGCTGAATACGACACGAAGCACCTCGGTTGCTGATGTGTGTACATTCTCTGGATGGGCCTTGGCACCATCCCACACTGCGGCCGTCTTCGTGAGCGGTCGGTTATGATCGCCATAAGGAAATAAATGCACCTATTATGGCTTGCGCAATACTGGGGGTTTCCACCCTCCGACCATGAAATATCCTAGGGCTAGTGGAGACTTTGTTGTTAGAATAAGTGAGCGCACCAATGACAAGGACTGGCTCGCCTTTGTAAAGCATTATCTAAGACTCGAGGGGGGGCTAGTTTCTGGAGTTCAGACAGGCAAAATTCCTGGGCTGGGGTTGCAACTAATTCGAGGAAAGACATAGTGGTGGAAGGATGAGGGGCTTCAGGGCTTCCACTCTGGCTTATATACCCTCATGTGCCGAAACACGCTAGTATATCTGCAGGGTTGAGCGGGTCCACAACCCCAAGCGTCGCCGTGTTTTATTGGATACACATGATCTCATAATCAGTGCTTGACATTTGCTTAACCTTGTGTAGATAAATACCAGGAACGGAAGATCAAAGGTCGTTGGTGTTATCCCATACTAGTGGACGCGCTAGTCTCGTAACCAGGCGTTTAGCACAATTTCGCATAACAAGTTGACGTAGAATGGAGGTTACCAGGAGACGGCTACAATCCCTTTGATACGTGATGCTAGCAAACGTAGAGTACGCATCTTCAGAGGCTCCAAGGGTGTACGTAATGTCAAAGCATTATCGGAAATGGTTGTCACATACTTCAGGTGGTTACAAGAGTTGACATAGATAGAAAGGTCTAGGTTGACGCGTACAACTTGACATGTGCAAGGTCGATCTTGACCCCAGTCGCTATAAGTGCACCAGCACGTTCTTGGAATAAGCTCTTCTTGCCTGCCTCACCATGAGCCTGTGGGGAAGAAAGCTGTCAGCGTCATCGTAGGGATCCATACGTTTACATACCTCAACGGAGTCCCAACCAACGACAAGGAGTATCGAGTTCTCAACCTCCACGAACTTCCCAACCTTCATTCCATGGAATTCGGGTACTCCGATGGAGTCTGCTAACGCTAATGCTTTCACTTTTGCGTCTTCCATCATTTCCTTAGAATCGCAGCGCAGCTGCGCGATCTCGGTAATGGGGGAGGTCAACAGAGGCTTGAGTACACTGAAAGGCTCCTCAAAAATAGCATGCGCCATGACGAGATCTTTCAATTTGCTTTCCTCGAAGACTGGCTGAAACTTTGCGCCTGTCTCACTGTAGCTGGGGGTAGCGATGAAAGCCTTGTGAGCGTCAACAGAGGACCATACTGTGATCCATACGAGTGAGTAACACAGAACTGCAACTCGCTACTGACTGAACGCACCCAAGATTGCATGCGCATTATTGTCCTCTACTCGTAATCCGTGAAAGATTTGGGAGCTGTCGTCATTGTTAGTTAATGTAAAGATAAGGACCATCAGCAATCGACATGCCTCTCCGAGCCTTCTACTTTCCCAAGAATGGAAGACACGTCCTTGAATTGAGCGTCTGGGGCAGATTTGTAGACTTCTGAAGGCGCGAAGGTAAGCAGCTCGAGGACAGTCATGATGGAGGTTGGGGTGGACAAGGATTCTTGATAAGCTTAGCGGGTTAGATGTACGCAATCCAGTGCAACTCTCACAAATGACTTTGTGTGGCCAATCCAGAGTAAATATAAGGATATCTAACCGCTCAT
>Ga0247730_1001580_pt1 | contig 12349 bp, 13 predicted proteins | sample UWRJL073202C2_FD_180959 | JGI IMG/M metagenome (GOLD analysis project Ga0247730, IMG submission 180959) | Plant litter microbial communities from Arlington Agricultural Research Station in Wisconsin, United States - UWRJ-L073-202C-2 | ecosystem: Environmental > Terrestrial > Plant litter >...
GCCGGAGTACCATTGGAGGCGCCAGTGCAGTACATCTCACAGACTCAGCAGGAAATTAAAGAAGACCAGGATGATCTGCATGTGGCTTCCACCATCCACGAAGCAGTAGTAGAGGATATCGAGAAGGAAGTGGTAAGAATAGCAGCCACCTGAGCATTTTGCCACGAGTCGACTTTAACGTTGCGATACTATGGAACCCTCGAGACGTAGACCATGCTTTTATCGCTCTTACGGTCCAATCCCTTCAGCAATGAAAATGAGTCGCATCTCGATAACACGCAGATCTTGCAGGAACTTTGAACAGCAGCGATGGTCACCATTCTATCTTTCCGTATCCAATGTCTTTATGTACAAGCCTGAGAGTAGTCCACAACCGTCCCACGATTCTGGGCGTCAAATTCACGATATTTGTCTCACCCTGCTCAGACTAGTATGCGCAAAGTGCAAGAGCGCTGGCTTCCTAATACTACCATCGATGCATACTGTGGGTCTGCCATCTCTGAAGTCGTGGAGTTCGAAGCAACGCAATCCACGACTGATTTGCATATTGTGCGTCCTCGGCCAGATCTCGGGTAGGAAAAAATAGTCAGAAATCAAGCGAGGTGTTTCGGTTGTTCACAAAATTGTAATTTCATTTTTTCCATCAACAAACTTTTTCTATACAACCGGTACAAATAACTACCCTACGGTAAGAGAACGTCCAGCAAGCAAACAAAAATATCGATATTGGTAACTGCTTAAAAGGTGTGAAAAGAAGAGTAAAAAGGAGTGTAGGTTGTAACTGTAGTGGCGCACGCGCACTTGCAGGAGAGCGGTGGTTGGGAATAAGAATATGTACATGTTTTAAATTGGTCCGACGACATAGGAACGGAAGGGGGTTGTTGGCAGCATTGAACAGGAGCTGATTGAGCGACCCCTTCGTCGTCGTGTAACTGTTTTGCAAAGCGGCGGCTGCAAGAAAGAGGGAGCAGTCAGCTTCCGATTCAAAAACCAAACGAATGCTGAAGAACACTCACATATGGCACATGAAAGCAGGAAACAAGATACACAGAATGGAAAAGAAACATCGTAAAGAAAAAAAGGGAGAAGGGAAAAAGAATAGGCTGCAACGAGCTTCTATGCTATATGATGATACAATGCATGCCAAAAGAAAAGAAGAAAAAGTGTAATAAAGATTTCGTAAACCCTCGCTGCCTCCCAATCGTGGGATTTCTGCGGTCGACGATGGGAAATAAGTCGACGGTGCGTGAAATGAGGTGGGAGCGTGAAGGCGGAGATAGAAGTGGAGTGGAGGCAGCGAGGTGGTGTGAAAAGGGGAGGGGTGTCAGGAAAGACGATGCAGAAGTACAGGATACAGCGGTATAACGATATAAAGATGCAACGCCCGATGACGGAAGAAGTGGGGAATTTTGAGGAAATCCACCGGGCTGTAATATGGAGAAGGGCAAGTAGCGTATAAAGACGGTGATAAAACACTAAAGGAGGAGAAAAGAATAATACTAGACATCCAATCCCAAAATTCATTCCAGAAACGTCACCAAAAAGAAGAGGAAAGGGGAGAAAACGCCGTGAACGCCCGTCGCACACAATGGATGGCAGTCGTCATGGTTGTTAGGCATATGAGCAACCTAAACCACGATGCCATGATGACATCGAAACGTGTGGGCGTCAATAGCGGGGCAGTGTCCATCACCCAAGGTCGGAATTGCGCGTAGTGGGGGATATGGGGATCGACCATTTTGTACAATTTCGCTGGGCGCAACGCCAGCGCAAACAACAATGAGAAGGAAAATGCGAGGAATGTCGGATGAAATGGAATGAACTGCGAGACAGCGGAAAGCAAGTAATAACACAGAAAACAACCGGATGTTGAGTCCGGAACGACAAGAGAGAGGGAAAAAGAAAAGCGAGCGCAACCAATGTGGGGCCCATCGGTTACGTTTGTCGTGGGTCGCATGGGACCTGCGACGACGTGAAGATGTCCTAAACGAATAACCTAAACCGGGGAAAGAAGTAGAAGATGGTGAGGGGGAGGGGGAGTGTGAAGGCCCGGGGGGATGTCTATGCCGAATGGCCGTCGAAGCCGATAGAAATACAATGGGGGCGTCCAAGTCGCCCAACGTTGAGAATGCCCAAAAGAATAAAATCGAATAATGATAGAGGATTACGATGGGAAGCGCTAAAAACACAAATTCTTTTTGTTGCGAGGCATGCAAAGCGTGGGGTGAAATGAACGTGGGTATCGGTCCGGAGTATTCGAATTAAAGATCGTGTAGCTCTGGAAGCACACATCAGCAACTGAATCTTGAAGGACAAAGGAAAATACATACCTCCACACTCAAGAGATAAGAATTGTAATAAGATTAGAAAGCAGGGGGCGGCATGTCCACCGGCCCAGGGGAGTTCTGGAAACTCGAGCTCGCGTAAAATCCAGCTAGAACTGCAGCCATTTGCCTGTCTTGCTCCGTCTCTGACATGTCGCCGTTTGCGATGGACATGCCAGCGAGCACCTTGGTAATGTCCACGAAGTTGTTGTTTCCTGTCATCTCATTGATGGCACTCTCGCTGGGAGAGCGCTTGTGCACAGGTCGGGTGCGAGCCTTTGGGGACGGGCTCGGGGACAGCGGGAAGTACGAGCTGAGCAAAGGCGCGGACATTGGACCTGACTCCAAGGCGACGGCCTTGGACTTGGTTGGAGTCGTGGGAAGGCTGACAGTCTCGACGTCGGAGAGGTCGTCGTCATCACAGATGGGGAAAACCAGCCTGCCTGAGCCACCTTGCAATTTGCGTGGAAGCATGGCCATGGGGATTGGGGCAGACTTGGCCATCTTGGGCGACTGGCGCTTCGAGTCTGTAGGCACGTTGATGGGAGAAGACGGGCTGGTCGACGGTGGGGAGGGTAAACCATGGGACTGCCTGGACTTGGCGAGTCTGCCTGAGGGTTTGCTCAATTGAACCGGGCCCTGCGTTTGATTGTCCGTGAAAGGATCAAGATGTTGGAAAACCTCTGCCTGCGAGGGGGGGAGCTCTATAGGGGGAGATGGCTGCCTGGAGCGCCTAAGACCACCATTGACAGACGTGGACGATGAGCTCCTGTGATGTCTAGGTTAGCGGGTATAGGGGGGTTGTTCTTGATGCTTGGACCATACCTCGTCTCTGGGCGGTCTTTCGACTTCTCTTGGGGACGCCTGCCTCGGGAGGAGGCAGATGAGCCTGTTCGCTTCTCGGTGATCTCTGGCGACGGTTTAAGCGCAGTCAGTGGTGCCACTGTCTGCTTCGCCTTGGGAGATGCACGATGCACATGCTGCTTGGCCTTGGAGGGCTGTTGGGTAGCAGTGGAAATGCGAACTAGCATGCCAGGCGTATTGGTCGACCTGTACATATTTGCGGACGCTGCTCGCGTATGCTGCCGCTTGTTGAGCATATGTGCAGGGGTCGGCCTCATAGTCAATGCCGTGGACATTGTAGCGATGAATGGTGGGGAATGGTGGAGAAAGGGGGAGGAGAGCGCTGAATGCGATGAGCAGGCAGGGTGGTGAGAGTGTGAGTGTTATCGGAAAGGAGAGAGAAAAAGCAAGTCCGGCGGCGAAACGAGGTCCTTTATGTTTGCTCTGTGTTTGGTCGTTCCCCCAATTTTCAAACTCCGCTTTCCATCTGGGCCTGTCCGCTCCACTGCCAGATTTGGGTTTGTTAGACCGTCCGACAATACAATGGTCCAAGCACTGTGCCCATATTAGGAAGGCATTAGCACGTGTCCGATGCAACCATTGTTCGAGTCTAAGCAGCCCTGCAAACCTTGCCTCCTGCATTCATCGTTTCATTGTGTTCTGCGCTCTGCACACAGCAACATGAAGCATTAGGATGGCCCTCGGAAATATTGGATAACCGTCTCTCGTGTTCCCCTTCATGGTTAGGCTTAGCAGGCGAAAGGTTCAGGCTGCTTCACCGTCCAAGCGCCACCGTCCATCAATGCATATTCGCACGAGGCTGAGGCTCAACCGAGCGAATCTGATCTCGCTATGGTTTCTCCTGGTTTCTCTCGCCATCTGGGGCAACAGTCTTGTTTGTTCCACTATGCCACGACTTGTCTAGCCGGTTAAGCCTTCCATCCGCTTGATGAACCTTGAGGCTTTCGTTCTTCTCAGTAGATTTGGAGTTGATACGATAGTATGTAGTACCCGAGTCCTCCAACACATCCACGGCTTTCAAGTTCAGACTCTAGATTGGCAGTGTTTGCTTGCTTGCTTCTCGAATGTTCCTATTGCATTATCTCCTCCGTGATGCGACTGGCAAGCTCTTTGAAACTCTGGTCATCGGGTCTACTCTCTTTAGCCTTAGCCTTAGCCCAGCTGCCAGTGCAGTACGAGCACGACTTTCTCCGCCATTCGCAGCCCTCAATTAGGAAACCTGTGAATCTGTATACTTTCGTGCCTATTCCACCTAGTTCCACGTAGGAAATTTACGTCCTGGAGCTGGAGCTCATAGCGCAGATCCACAATCGATGAATACTTTCCCCATGTTTCCCACGTTATCTCTCTTTCATGCCTCCACCGTTTTTTTGCTCCAGCTCATCGAGGAAACACATCCATTACTCTGCTTTAACTTTTAACCACCGCAGACTTTGAACATGCGATGATCTTAACACAGATCTCGCAATTTCTGCTCCGTTGATCTCTCCATCAGCCCACATAGCCATCTGCCGCTGCTCCTATCTAGCACCACCATATCATCAGACTCATGGCCAGTGGCCACCAAAGGAAGCCGCACAACATATCTTCTCATGCTAACGGGCCAACGCTAGTTCAGCTGAATCCTGTGACAGCGGATGACTCGTGCTCGAGGGCGGGGGCTGGTCTCGGTGTCCGTTGGGGACCAACCCCTACCAAGTCCCATTCTCGTCGGAGTCTGTCGGAAATCGGACAATGCGTTTGGCGGTATTACGCATTGACCAGCGGATCAAGGTTAGCGCTTGTGGCTGTGCACACCCTCTGCGTCACCCTCTCCTCCCCTCAGGGCTGGCAAGCTCCCAACAATAAGCGAGACGTTCCACGATATCCTGGATCTTCGTATCTCCAACTTCCCAGCTATTATCTTCACAGGGCTCGAGTGGCATGTTGTCGCATGCTATTGTAGGCTAATTGTCCCTTCAATAGTGTTGGTTGGCCTCGCGACACCATCGCGTCGTGATAATTCATGTTAAATTTCGATCGTTGAGTCGTTGAACGGGGGCTATTCATTATCAGTCTTCTCGTGCCTTCTTCCTCGACAGGGAACAATGGATGACAGTGCGAAAGAAGGTCGAAATCATTCGTATCCATTGTTTGATTGTTTACAGATTCAGGCTCTAGTCACCATGAATGTAGTCGGGGGGATCACTAGCTTCTATTCCATTCGGTCAAACAACGTTATTCCCCCTCTCCACGATTTGAGAATAACGTGGTGGTCTGCTCTTTTATCCTTTGAGGGAACATCGCGAAATGAATATTCTCGATCCTTTTGTGCAGGAGTGTTCTGCAACAGCATCGCGTGCGTTAGGAATGAGTCTGTGAACATGCTGGCGATTAGAATAGACTATTCGAGAGGCAAAGTTAGCTTGAAAGTTTGCCGGAAGATATCAATACGCCATTTCTCAAGGATCACCCGCTATCAGAGCTTGTTAGATTGGCTTCCGCATATTGATAAAGCCTCGAACGGAACACAATCAAGAACGGGAAGGAAGAGTGAATAAAATGCACATAATAAAATAAAAGTATACAGACTTAAGATGGCAAAAACAAGAGAACAAGATCTATGATACACGAGACAGTACTCCTTCAACCCACTCACGCGCCCTTGACACGCTCAACTACACTCGTGCCATCCCTGAAACGCGCTTTGAAAATGACACTTGCATTTGCATACAACCCCTCCTTCAAGGACACCACTATGAACTGTGCTCCTTTGAACCGTGTCCGGAATAAATGTCCGATATGCTGCGTGTGCTGCAAGTCCAGCGCAGAATCAATTTCATCCAGGATATACATCGGTGCAGGTTTGAACTGCAGCAACGCCATGATGAGCGACAGTGCGATAAGGGACCTGCAAGTTTGAAGACGTAAGAAAATGGCAAAGTGTGAGTGCAAATGGGAATGGAACGGACCGTTGTCCACCACTGAGTTCTGTCAAGCTCTGTTTCCACACGGAACCAAGTTGAACCTTGACCTCGAGACCATCCATCAAATCTTGACCGTCTGGTGGCTGAAGTTTGGCCATATTTCCTGGGAGTAGCTCTGCAAAGATGCCACCGAAGTCCCTACACGAGGGTAAGGATCAGCGGAAGCTAGAGTGGTATGGGGAAAGCTTACTTCGTGACCTTCCCCCAAGTCTTCTCTAGAGTGGACCGCTTGTCATTATCAAGCTTCTGCAGGGTCTCCTCAATCTTCATCTTGTCATTGTGAATCCCATCGAGCTTGGTCCTGCTCTCGTCTTCCTTCTTCTTGACTCTGAGAATAATGTCTGATTAGCGACAAGTCAACATGGAAGAACCGGTTCGCACGTACTCCTCATACATATGGACTGCCTTGGGGTTCAGCTTCTTCTTTTGCTTACTTTGAGTCTTCTCCAATTCTTCCTTCTTGGCCAGCAGCGCCTCGTATGTGCCGTCATAGTAATAGGGCGGCTGATCAAATTTACTGTAACGATGTGAGTGTTAATCCCCCTTCAAGTCGTTCCAACACTCACGGAGACTCTTCGACGACCCAGTCATAATCCTTCTCCAGCTTTTTGATAGTCCGTTGAGCACCGGCCAATTCTTGTTTGCAAGCCTCGAGCTCTTCAACGGATTTGTCAACTTGACTCGATGCTTCCTTGACTAGTGTGGTACACTGCTGGATCTCTTCTTCGAGGCCTTGGAGCTCATCCTCGAAGCCTTTCAAACTTGCCAGCTCGCTTTGAAGGTGTTGGTTCTTGGTGTTGTATTTCGCCTGCCAGCAAGAGTTAGTCAAGTGTCCGGAAAACCACGGCAAGGAATGAAAGGCTTCATACTTGAATCTTCTCAATCTCCTTCTGATGCCGTGCAAGGTCAGACCTTGATTTCGCAATACCTTCCTCGATGTCTTTGATTTCGCTCTCCTTCGCAGCTATACTGTCTGAAACGGTGTCTGATTTTCGTATGATATGAATCAGTTAACCGTAGGCAGTTTGCAAGAGAGGTCGTACCTCTCTCAAAGCCAGCATTCTGCGCCTCTTTCTGCTTCGCCTTCACTTGCGTAGCATGCTGCTGAAGAGCGGCTTTCGTTTGTTGATTTTGCGTCTGCACAACTAGGGTAAGGACTAGGCCCCAAGTGCAGATATGGACTTACCCTCAATTCGTCTATCTTGCCGCCTTTATTGCTCTGGAATTCATGCATGTCTTTCTTGAGCTTTGTGATTTCCTTCTCAATTTCGGACTGCTTCGTCTTCGAGGTTTGGATAGTTTCCTGGAGCTCCGCAATTCTCTGCTTGTGCTTTGCAACTTCTTCGCCGACCTAGAAAACATGAGCCAAATCGTAGGGCGCAGAAAAAGAGCAGCACATACAATGGCAGCGTCGCTCCCTGATGTCTGTGCGGTTAAAAGCTCTAGTTCGTGCCTCTTCATACCGATTTCTTGTCGGTACCTCAGCCACTGTTCTCGCTTCTGACCATCGCTTCCTGGTGGATTCTGAAGTCTTCGCAACTCCTCGTCTGCCTTCCTCCACTCTCTCTGCTTCAGAATGAACTGCTGTGAGCGCACTAAAATCCCACTCGAGCTTGGGGTAGAACCACCACTCAAGGTGCCTCCAGGCTCATAGACATCGCCATCCCATGTCACAGATCGTGCGTTCACGCGCCTGTCGAAAGTGACCTTCTTGGCTGTTTCGCTGTCTTCGCAAATGAATGTGTTCCCAAACACAAAGGCCATAGCACTAGAGACCTCTTGGTCGTAGCTGATGAGTGACAGCGCTAAGAAGACCTTTCCTGGAGCTAGACTCTGCGCAATCTGCACCCTCTGTAGATACACCACGTAATTAACAGACGATCACAATCACCGAGCAAGAACACCTACATTCGGGTCCATCTTTCGACTATTAATCTTGTTCAGCGGTATGAGAGTGATCTTGGGTATTCCGGGAATGTTTAGAAGATCCTTTCCAATCTTCTCATCATCAACGACAACATTGTAAAGTCGGCCACCAGCAGCTAGCTCAAGAGCAGTAGCCTTTGCTTCGTGCTCCTTCCTCAGCTCCACCAGCGTACCGATTCGGCCTTTGACTTTCCGCCTGTCAAAATGAGGTGAAGGAGACTGGTAATCGAAAGTCAAACCACCCATAGAACGTTTCAGATCTGCACATTCCTGAGTTGACCCATTGAGTGAGGATTCAAAATGACGAGAAGAAAGAACCGACTCTGTCAAGCAAATTGACTTTATTTTTCAGGCCCCTGATTTGCTCTTCTAGTGCTTGCTCTTGACCTTCGTCCCAACCACAATTTGCCATGCTGACCTCGAGATTCTCCACTTCCGATTCCATTGCTTTAACCTTCCGCTTTCCGTCTCCTGCTTCGCGTTCTACTGCTTTCCAGCGCTTCTCGAGGTCGGGAAGGCGACCTTCAGCATCTTTGAGGAGTCTAATAGCCTGTTGCTCTTTCGTCTGGAATTCAGCGGCGCGCGTCTGAGCCTCTTGAATCTGCCCCCGATAACCACCTCCAGAAGTGTTTCCATCTGAAGTGAGACCTGTAAGAAGACTCGTCAAAAGCTCCTCGTCGCCTTTCAGCTTCGCGTCTTGTTCTTTGTGGTCATCATTTAAGCGGGTGAACTCCTTGTGCAGAGCATCAACGGTTTTCTGCTTCTCTGCGAGCTCTTTTCCCAACTGGAAACTAGTCAGAACGAACGTCTTGTGTCAATGAGACAGAAGCTGAGCCAAACGTACGTTTTTAATGTCTGCACGCTCTGCGAGAATTCTAGATTGCTCGTCCTTAATATTTTGCTGCTTGATCTCTTCCTGGGTACGCATTTTAGCAAGATCTTTATCCAAATCCTTGACCTCCTCTTCTAGAGCCGCCAGCTTGCCCCCCTTGTTCTTCTCTGCTTCACGCCGCTTCTCGACCTCTGTCTTCCTCTTCTTCGCATCCGAGATTTCCTTTTCCAATCTGCTCTTCTCCGCCTTCGCAGCTTGAACCTCTTCCTGAAGTCGTACCTTGGCTTGAGTAGCAGCTTTTTCGGACTCGGTAGCATCTAACCATTCCGCTGCCACCAGCTGTTTGTTGAGCTTCTCCAATCTATCTGAGGCCCGCTTCCACTCTTCGAAAATCCGTTTGTCCGCTTCGAGCTTCTGTAATTTTGGTGCGATTTCCTCCTCCAGAATGGACTCGATCTCCTGGACTCGTTTGTCTTTCTTCTCCATCTTCTTGAGAGCTTTCGCTTTCTGTTCCTCGTACATTCGTGTACCTGCGGCCTCCTCAATCATCCCCAAAATTTCCTTTGGCCGCATGTTCAGCACCTGGAGAAGCATGTTAGATACGAGATAGGGTCAGAGCATTAAGCGTCGTACCTTGGTGATACGACCTTGCATAATAACAAAGTTGGGGTTGTTAATGTTAAGCTGAACAGATTGGAACATATTTTGGATGTGTCCTTGGTCAGACTTGTGGCCATTCAGTAGCCATTTCGTTACATTCGGAAGGGCGATCTTGGAGTGTGCGTGAATATGGGCATCATATGAAAGAAGATAGATTACGGCGCACCTGACGTGTGACTGTAATTTGCTTGTGGTCTTGAAACCCTGGTGGACTCTTCTCTGGGTCAGAGTTGTCGAAGACGATGGTGACACTAGCTTTGGTTATCCCTGCTTGCCCACGTTTGTAAATCAAGTCCTGCTGGTTCTGAGCACGCATCTAAGGGATTTGATATCTTAGAGGCATTTGAGAATTTCTTAGCAGCCAATTGATAACTTGCCGTAGACATATTCGTGAGGCCTAGGACAAACGCGATGGCGTCCAAGATATTAGACTTGCCTGATCCATTGAGGCCAGTAATTGCATTGAAAGAAGGATCCCAGTTGTTTATCTGTGTTCGTACAGGATAGGACTTGAAGCCCTCGAGGACGAGCTCTTCAATCCTCATTATGAGCCTGGCGGCGCGGGTGGTAGTCTGGTCAAAAGGGCGTTGTTGATTTCCGGCACGGCGCGTGTGATGTTACGCCACACGTGATGTGACGAGCAGCGTGTCGTGTTCAGGTCACTGACATCTCAATCATAATGTTGGGCTGAGATATGGTTTAGATTGGCTTCTATAGAAAACATAACAGACTACTGGAAAACTCTCCCGAATTGATGAAGAATTCTGCATCTTGTAGATATCTGTCTATTGCTGTCCGCGTCTTCCAAGATCTTGATCAGTGTAATCACTCTCTAAGCAGACCGTAAGTTCACTGTAAAGTCTGTTATTTTTTCTGTGTTTGACCCAAGATCCATGGAACTCCCTAGCTAACAGTTGGATTATCCGTAAGAGAGACATAGAGAGGTGCTCGAGAGGTGCTCTCACCTACTGAAGGCGTGGGAATATAATGAGTCAAAGAGGCCGACGCTTCGTCAGCAATTTTTGACCTTGTGCGTGAAACTACGCTTACGACTCGTCCATCCCTTCGCCACACATCAGGCTTTCTCAATCGACTCTGCATTCTTCCCCTTTCAAGTTTTGTTATATCTAGACTCTCCGCCCTGGTCAGTACTGCTTCATCTGCCCAACAGCTGGACGCGACCGACTCACCATTTCGACTCATAGTCATGTCGTCCCCCGCCCCAACTCCCCGGAACGTGGTCCCATCTGAAGTCGGCTGGCAATTCGTGCCGCAGTACTACACTTTTGTGAACAAGCAACCTGATCGATTACACTGCTTCTACACCAAGAAGAGTACTTTCACCCACGGAACGGAGGGGGACGATGACAACAAGCCTTGCCACGGTCAACAGGTGCGTAAATCATCGTGCCGATGCCTTGATGAGCTCATTTAAATATTGATTTTCAGGAGATTCATGCGAAGATCACGTCGCTTGGTTTTGAAGACTGCAAGGTGTACATCCATTCTGTCGATGCTCAATCCTCAGCCGACGGCGGCATCATTATTCAGGTCATTGGTGAACTGTCTAACAAGGGTGCGTGTTTCCGTTACGCGACTCGGATTCGACACTCAGTAGGGCTCATCAGGCGATCCCTGGCGCAAATTTGTTCAAACTTTCTTTCTCGCGGAGCAGCCCAACGGCTACTTTGTTTTGAACGATATCTTCCGTTTCTTGCGCGAGGAGACTCCAGACGAAGACCACGAACAGACGGACGAGGTTGAAGCTTCCGAGCCTGAATCACAGCCTGAGCCCTCTCAACCTGAAGTCGAACCAACCCCAGCAACTCCTGAACCTGAGCCTGAAGTCGTTCGTGAACCCACACCAGTTCCTAGTCCTCCACCTCCTGCGCCTGTTGTCGAACCTCCAGCACCTGCACCTGAGCCTATTGCCGAACCTCCGAAGGTTCCAGCCGTGGAACCTGCTCCTGTCGCCGCTGCTGCTCCTGTTGCACCAATTGCCAATGGGGTCAACGGAAATGTTAATGGTACACCCAAAGGTACTGCCTCCGCGCCTTCTGCACCTCCACAACAACCAGCACCTTCAGGACCCCCTGCCAAACAGGCCCCTAAGAGCTGGGCGAGTCTGGCTGCTAGCAACACGAAGAGCTGGGGTACGGCTGTCGCTAAAGGTGCTCCGACAGAAGCGCCTGCTGCTATCACAAAGCCTGCCGCACCACCTGCCGCTCAGCAACAACAGCAAGCTCCTCCTGCAGCGGCAGCAGCAACCGCAGTACCCCCGCAAGCTCAGCAAAATGGCCACCCCCTGCTTGTAGCCGCTCAAACCGTTACCACGAGCCAGTGTTTCATCAAGGTTAGTCTTGCAAGCTGAGCCAGCAACGTCCCCTTGTCTAATCACCTCTTTCACCCAGGGTGTTGTTGAGCAAATATCTCCTGCAGCTCTCACACAGCAGCTGACTGCGCGGTTTGGAGCTGTGAAGGACATTGATGTTGTCAGAAGCAAGGCTTGTGCGTTCGTGGAATTTGTAAACCTTGACGGTGCCAAAAAGGCCATCATTGCTAGTCTCCCTGCTCCTGCAGGCGGCGAAGGTGGTGTCTGGGTCGACACTGAGAATGGCAAGATGCGGTTGACCATCGAGACAAGAAAGGAGCGCGGCGAGAGACCTATCAGCCGACCTCGGGGAGGAGGAGGACCCCCTGTACGCGGTGGACCTCCTGTGGGTGGAAGCCTGCGGGGTCGCGGAGGAGGACGAGGTGCCAAACCATGATCTGTATGA
>Ga0247730_1001581_pt1 | contig 12348 bp, 8 predicted proteins | sample UWRJL073202C2_FD_180959 | JGI IMG/M metagenome (GOLD analysis project Ga0247730, IMG submission 180959) | Plant litter microbial communities from Arlington Agricultural Research Station in Wisconsin, United States - UWRJ-L073-202C-2 | ecosystem: Environmental > Terrestrial > Plant litter >...
CCGGCCTCGTCGATCAGGTCGATCGCCTTGTCGGGCAGGAACCGGTCGGAGACGTAGCGGTCGCCCATCGTCGCCGCGGCCACGAGGGCCTCGTCGGTGATGGAGACGCGGTGGTGCGCCTCGTAGCGGTCGCGCAGCCCCTTGAGGATCTCGACGGTGTCGGCCACCGACGGCTCCTCGACCACGATCGGCTGGAAACGACGGTTGAGCGCCGCGTCCTTCTCGAAGTGCTTGCGGTACTCGTCGAGCGTCGTCGCGCCGACCGTCTGCAGCTCTCCACGGGCCAGCATCGGCTTGAGGATGCTGGCGGCGTCGATCGCGCCCTCGGCGGCACCCGCACCCACCAGGGTGTGGATCTCGTCGATGAACAAGATGATGTCGCCGCGCGTGCGGATCTCCTTGAGCACCTTCTTGAGGCGCTCCTCGAAGTCACCGCGGTAGCGCGAGCCGGCCACGAGCGCGCCGAGGTCGAGCGTGTAGATCTGCTTGTCCTTGAGCGTCTCGGGGACGTCGCCGCGGACGATGTCCTGGGCGAGGCTCTCGACGACGGCGGTCTTGCCGACTCCGGGCTCGCCGACGAGCACCGGGTTGTTCTTGGTACGGCGCGACAGCGTCTGCATGACACGCTCGGCCTCGTCGGCCCGGCCGATGACCGGGTCGAGCTTGCCCTCGCGGGCGGCCTGCGTCAGGTTGCGACCGAACTGGTCGAGCACGGCGGACGTGCTGGGCTGGCTCTCGCTGGGCGCACCGGCGGCCTCGGCCTCCTTGCCCTGGAAGCCGCTGACCAGCTGGATGACCTGCTGGCGGACGCGGTTGAGGTCGGCTCCGAGCTTGACCAGCACCTGGGCGGCGACACCCTCGCCCTCGCGGATCAGACCGAGCAGGATGTGCTCGGTGCCGATGTAGCTGTGGCCGAGCTGCAGCGCCTCGCGCAGGCTGAGCTCGAGGACCTTCTTGGCCCGCGGCGTGAACGGGATGTGCCCGCTCGGGGCCTGCTGGCCCTGACCGATGATGTCCTCGACCTGGCCGCGGACGGCTTCCAGCGAGATGTCGAGGCTCTCGAGCGCCTTGGCGGCGACACCCTCGCCCTCGTGGATCAGACCGAGGAGAATGTGCTCGGTGCCGATGTAGTTGTGGCTGAGCATGCGCGCCTCTTCTTGGGCGAGCACGACCACGCGACGAGCACGGTCGGTAAATCTTTCGAACATTCTTCCCCCTGAGGTGGAGTATCCGATCAGTTTAGTCGGGTCTGGAAATCCGCGCGCAGGATGTCCATCTGCTTAACCCAACCGTCATCCTCGCAGCAGCGTTCCCTCGTTCGCCGTCGGCGTAACCCCACCCCTCACTCAGCCCTCGTCGTCGGGAAGAGGATCGCGTCGCGGATGCCGATGCCCTGCAGCAGCATCACGAGGCGGTCGACGCCGAAGCCCAGGCCGCCGGCGGGCGGCATGCCGAACTCGAGGGCGCGCAGGAAGTCCTCGTCGACGTCGTTGGCCTCGGGGTTGCCGGCGGCGGCCTGGCGCGCCTGCTCCTCCAGCCGGTCGCGCTGGATCACGGGATCGTTGAGCTCGGAGTACGCCGGAGCCAGCTCGACGCCGTTGATGATCAGGTCCCACGCCTCGACGAGCCCCGGCTTGGTGCGGTGCTTCTTGGCGAGCGGCCGCACGGACTCGGGGTAGTCGCGCACGAACGTCGGGCGGATCAAGGTGTGCTCGACGAGCTTCTCGTACAGCTCGAGCACGATCTCGCCGGCGTCCCATCCCTCGCGCAGCGCCACGTCGTGCAGCGCGGCCAGGGCGACCAGGTCGTCGACCGACGTGTCGATGTCGACGGTGCGCCCGACCGCCTCGCTGACGAGCCCGTGCACCGTCGCGTGGGTCCAGTCGGCCTCGAGGTCGATCTCGGTGCCGTCGCGGCCCGGGACCACGGTCTTGCCGACCGAGCGCGCCGCGTCGAGCACGAGCTCACGGGTCAGGACGGCCATCGTGTCGTACGAGCCGTAGGCCTCGTAGGCCTCGAGCATCAGGAACTCGACGTTGTGGGTGTTGTCGACGCCCTCGTTGCGGAAGGTCTTGGCCATCTCGTAGACCTTGTCGATGCCGCCGACCAGCGCCCGCTTGAGGTGCAGCTCCAGCGCGATGCGCAGCAGCGCCGGCTCGTCGTAGGCGTTGACGTGCGTCCGGAACGGCCGGGCCGCGGCGCCGCCGTTGGTGTGCTGCAGCACGGGTGTCTCGACCTCGACGTAGCCGAGCCGGTCGAGCGTCGCGCGCAGCGACTGCATGACCTTGGCCTTGACCCGGACGTTGTCGCGCGCCTCGGGTCGCACGATGAGGTCGACGTACCGCATGCGGCTGCGGGCCTCGTCGGACAGCGGCGTGTGCTCGTTGGGCAGCGGGCGGACGGTCTTGGCCGCGAGCTGCCACGCGGTCGCCATGACCGACAGCTCGCCGCGCTTGCTCGTGATGACCTCGCCCGTCACCGCGAGGTGGTCCCCGATGTCGACGGTCGTCTTGAACGCCGCGAGCCGGTCCTCGCCGACGCCGTCGAGCGAGATCATGGCCTGCAACGGCGTGCCGTCGCCCTCGCGGAGCGCCGCGAAGACGAGCTTCCCGGTGCCGCGGACGAAGATGACGCGACCCGCCACGGTCACGACGTCGCCGGTCCGGACGTCGGCACCGAGCGCCTCGGCGTCGTACGACTCGACGACCTGGCGCAGCGTGTGGGTGCGGCCCACCACGACGGGGTACGGCTCCTCGCCGCGGTCGATGACCTGCTGGCGCTTGTCCAGACGCACGCGCATCTGCTCGGGCAGGTCGTCCTCGGGGGTCTGGGTCTCGTCGCTCACGAGGATCAACCCTAGTGCCGGGCGTCCGGCGCGGTCAGGGCTGGTTCTTCTCGTGGATCAGGCGCAGGCCCGTCAAGGTCAGGTGCGGGTCGCGGGTCGTGATGCTCTCGCAGTGCGACACGACCGACTCGGGGAACGAGCCGGTCGCGACGACCGTGACGTGGTCGGGATCGGCGCCGAGGGAGTCGATGATGCGGTTGACGATGCCGTCGACGAGCCCGGCGAACCCGAAGACGAGTCCGGACTGCAGCGCCTCGACGGTGTTCTTGCCGATGACGTCGCGCGGCACCGCGAGCTCGACGCTGCGCAGCTGTGCGCCGCGGCGGGCGAGGGCCTCCAGCGACAGCTCGACACCCGGGGCGATCGCGCCGCCGATGTAGCGGTTGTCGGCGTCGACGACGTCGAAGATCGTCGCGGTGCCGTTGAGGTCGACGACGACCGCGGGACCGCCGTACAGCTCGGCGGCGGCGAGGGCGTTGACGATGCGGTCGGCACCGACCTCGCGGGGGTTGTCGGTGTGGATGGGGATGCCCGTGCGCACGCCCGGTCCGACGATCGCGACGGGCAGGTCGTCGTAGTACCGCTCCTGCATGAGGCGCAGCTCGACCTGGATCGCCGGGACGGTGCAGCACATGCTGATCGCGTCGATCCCCTCGATGCCCGACCGCACGGCGAGCCCCGTGAGCAGCACCTGCCACTCGTCAGCGGTGCGGCGCTCGTCCGAGGACACCTGCCAGTGGTCGATCAGCGCCTCGTCGGTCGTCGCGTCCACCGCCAGGTCGAACGCCCCGATGGTCGTGTGGCTGTTGCTGACGTCCAGGCACAGCAGGATCATGGGCGCGGGCTCATCGGTGCGCGACGTACGGGTTGTCGATCACGTCGCCGCGGACCAGTCCCGATCCGGGGAGGGCCTCGGCCGGGTCGTGCCCCGTGCCGATGACGTGGTTGTCGGCGTCGACGAACACCACGTCGGGCTGGAACTCGCGGGCCTCGGCGTCCTCCATCTGCGCGTACGCGATGAGGATCACCAGGTCGCCGGGGTGCACCAGGCGGGCCGCGGCGCCGTTGATGCCGATGACGCCCGAGCCCCGCTCGCCGGCGATCGTGTAGGTCTCCAGGCGTGCGCCGTTGTCGATGTCGACGATGTGCACGAGCTCGCCCGGCAGCAGGTCGGCGGCGTCGAGCAGGTCCTGGTCGACCGTCACGGAGCCGACGTAGTGCAGATCGGCCTGCGTGACCGTGGCCCGGTGGATCTTGGACTTCATCATGGTGCGGAGCATGGTCACTTCTTTCCGGGAACGGGTTCGCCCAAGGTCAGGCCGGTGTTGTCGAGGAGACGGGGCCTGCCGACGCGGGCCGCGACGAGCAGCCGCGCCTCGGCACCGGCGACGGCCGGTCCGAGCTCGGGATCGGTCAGGACGAGGTAGTCCAGGTCGACGTCGGCGGGGTCGATGACGGCGTGCGCCGCCGCCAGGACCGCGTCGGCGCCGTCGGGGGCTGCCGAGACGCCGGCGCGCAGAGCCGCGGAGAGCACCGCCGCGGTCTGCCGCTCGTCGGCGGACAGGTACCGGTTGCGCGAGCTCATGGCCAGGCCGTCGGCCTCGCGGACGGTCGGGCAGCCGACGACCTCGACGCCCAGCGCCAGCTCGCGCGCCATCTGCGTGATGAGGGTCAGCTGCTGGTAGTCCTTCTCGCCGAACACCGCGACGTCGGGACGCACCAGGCCGAACAGCTTGGCGACGACCGTCAGGACGCCGCGGAAGTGCGTCGGCCGCGAGGCTCCCTCGAGGATCGTGCCGAGCGGACCGGGATCGACCGTGACGGTGTCGACCAGCCCCGACGGGTACATCGTCGGCACGGCGGGCGCGAAGACGACGTCGACTCCCGCCTCCTCGCACCGCTCGAGATCGGCGTCGAAGGTGCGCGGGTAGTCCTCGAAGTCCTCGCCGGGGGCGAACTGCGTCGGGTTGACGAAGATCGACGCCACGAGGGTCTCGCCCAGCGGCCGGGCGTGCTTGAGCAGCTGGACGTGGCCGTCGTGCAGGGCCCCCATCGTGGGGACGAACGAGACGATGGACCCGCCGCGGGCGGCGAGCAGCTCGGCGCGGGTGCGCGCGACGATCGGTCCGGGCATCGTCAGAACCCGGCGGCGATGTGCGCCATCGCGTCCCAGTCGGCCTCGTCGAGCACCTGGCGGATGGTGCCGGCGGTGGCCGGGTCGAGCCGGTGGTCGGCGGCGGCACGGCTGGCCGTGGCGCGGGCCAGCTCGAGGTACGCGTCGACGGTCGCGGCGTCGACGTCGGCCGCCGCGAGCGCGTCGACGTGGGCACGGATCGTGGTGACGTCGCCGCGGACCACCGGGCCCGTGAGGGCTGCGTCGCCGTACGCCAGGACGTTGTCGAGCGATGCCGTCAGCAGCGGGCGCAGGACCGCGGCGGGGTCGTCGGCGCCGGCGGTGCGCAGCAGGTCCATCGACTGGGCGACCAGCGTGACGAGGTGGTTGGCGCCGTGCGCCAGGGCTGCGTGGTACAGCGCGCGATCGGCCTCGGCGACCCACATCGGGACGCCACCGAGCGCCGCGACGAGCTCCTCGGCGAGCGCGTGCTCGGCCGGGGCGGCGGTGAGGCCGAACACGGGGCCGCGGTCGACGTCGACCGACGTGCCGGTGAAGGTCATGGCGGGGTGGAAGGCGATGGGGCGGGCGCCGAGGCGCGTCAGCGCGGCGAGGGCGTCGAGGCCGTGGCGTCCGCTGGTGTGCAGGACGTACTGGCCGGGGTGGATGGAGCCGGAGGCGGCGAGCTCCTCGGTGACGGCGATCAGGCTGTCGTCGGGGACCGCGAGGATCAGCACGTCGGCCGCGGCGGCCACGTCGGCGGGGTCGAGCACCGGGACGTTCGGCAGCAGCGTGCTGATGCGCAGCCGCGAGGCGGCGGACCGGCCGCTGACGCCGACGATCGGGTAGCCGGCGGAGCGGAGCCGAGCGGCCAGCACGGAGCCGACCTTGCCTGCTCCGACCACGCCCATGGACAGACGCATCATGGTGGTGCCTTCCCTGTCGCTGTGTTCCAGTCCCTGACGGGTACCAGACAAATTGACATCCCCAGTTTATCTCGCTGTAACACGATGCCTAGGGGTGCGACCTGTGCGGTGGGTCACACGTCCGGGCCGGTGTCAGCGCGGGACGCGGGCCGTGACGGTGCCCGCTCGGCCGTGGTCCTCGAGCGTCACCGTGAGGGTCTCGGGGGCTCGACGAGCCGCGCCGCGGAACGTCACGGTCCACCCCGATCCGGCGTACCGGCGCTGCGCGCCCTGGCGCGACGTGACCACGTGGGGCTCGGCGCCGGGTGCGACGTCGACGACGTCGCCGTCGGTCTTGACCGAGAGGGTCGGCGCGGTCAGCTCGACGTTCGGGAACCACGCGGCGACGTCGATCACGAGATCGGCGCCGTGGGCACGGGACGAGCGCACGACGGCCTTGGCGGACGTCTGCTCGTCGGTGAGGACGTACGCCTCGGCCGGGACGTCGTCGACCCCCCAGCCCGGCAGGTAGACCGTGGTGCCGGCGGGCTCGGCGCCGGTCGGGTGCATCTCGGGCTGCATGCCCTCGGCGCGGACGAACCGCCACACGGGCGCGTGGTCGCCGGCGGCCAGCAGCGCGTGCAGGACCCGGTACTGCGCCGGGACCTCGGCGCGGTACCGCCCGGGCGGAGCGGCGTCGACGATGCGCGGGACCCGCTCGACCAGCGCCGCGAGGTACTCGTCGTCGGCGCGCTCGAGCTTGAGCAGCGAGTTCGGGATGTTGTAGCGCAGGTACTGCAGGATGCGCTCGTCGCGCGCGACCGGCAGCGGCTCCAGGATCTGCAGGACCGCGTCCATCGCGTCGTGCCGGGCGTGGACGGCGGCGGCGGTGACGTGACCCTGCGAGATCGAGGTCTCCATGCGCCGCCACGTGTAGCCGGGGACACCGGTGATGTCGAGCGTGCCGGCCTTGAGGAACGCCTCGGCGGCGACCCGCTGGTCTCCGGCCAGCAGCACCGTCGGGTAGACGAACCCGTGCTCGTCCCAGAAGCTGCGCCGGAAGATCTTGCCGCCGGGGATCGCGCTGACCAGGACGTCGGGCCGATCGGCCAGCACGACACCCTCGGCGGGCCGCGCGTGCAGGTCGCGGATCCACGGCGCGGGCGGACGCACGGCGGAGCCCTCGAGACGCTGGTACGGCATGACCGACACGTCCGAGCCGCTGCGCCGCAGCGTGTCCATCGCGATCTGGATGCCGCTGCGCGTCACCAGGTCGTCGGCGTCGACGAACGTCAGGAACTCGCCCGTGGCGGCCTCGGTGCCGGTGCGACGGGCGACGCCGACGCCGCCGTTGGGCTGCGTCAGCACCGTGACCTGCGGGTGGGACCGGGCGAACGCCTGGGCGACGGCGAGGCTGTCGTCGGTGGACCCGTCGTCGACCACCACGACCTCGACCCGGCGGTACTGCTGCTCGACGACCGACCGCAGCGACTGCTCGATGAACGCCGCACCGTTGTAGACCGGGATCACGACGCTCAGCAGGGGGCTGTCACGGTTGCGCCAGTGGCGTCGCACGGCGCCCAGCGCCCGCCTCGCGCGCTGTCCGGTTCCCGTCACCCGGCGAGCATAACGAGGACGTCCACCGGCGACCGGGGCGTGCCCTAGGTTGGGAGCCGTGGTGGCAGACCAGGTCGCGCGGAGCTCGCAGATGCCCGACGGCGCGTACGTCTCGGTCATCGGCGGCATCCGTCCGGGCGCGGGCGGACAGACCCGGGTGCTGCTGCTCCGGCACCGCCTGTTCGCCCAGCACCTGGGCATCGACGTCCCGATCCTGACGTACAACCCGCGCCCCGACTACGACCGCGTGCGGCAGTCGCTGCACGACGACGGCCTGCTCCTGCCGCAGAGCCGGGTGCTCAACCTGCACGAGGACCTCCGGTCGCGCGACGTCTCGCAGCTGCCCGCGACGCCGCCCGCGCCCCGGCCCGTCGCGACCGCCGAGCCGGACCGGACGGACCGCGACGGGCGCCCGTGGCGCACGACGATGACGCCGGTCGACGGCGGCGCGTCGTGGTGGGAGTACACGCGGCCCGACGGGACGGTCTACGCGCGCACCCCCGCCGGCGGCGACGGCCCCGTCGAGGTGCTGCGTCCCGATGGCCTCGCGGTCGGGGCCTGGCCCTCGCTCGGCGGTCTCTGGTGCTGGTGGACGCAGCTCGTGACCCCGTCGACGGGGCACGTCGTCGTCCTCAGCGACAGCCGCTTCGTGTCGCAGGAGCTCGCCGCGATCGACGACGACCGGTATCTCGTGCTGCACCAGATGCACAACCCGCACACGATCGGCCGACGCCACTGGACGTCGCGGATCAGCGAGACGTACGCCGATGCGATGGAGCACCTGGGACGCCTCGACGCCCTCAGCAGCCTGACGGTCCGCCAGCGCGACGACGTCGCCCGACGGTACGGACCCACCGACCACCTCGTCGTCGTGCCGAACCCCGTCGAGCTGCCGGCCGTCCCCTCGCCCCGCCCGCAGCGTCGGCCGGGACGCATCGTCGTGATCGCGCGCCTGCACAGCCAGAAGCGGCTCGACCTCGCGGTCGAGGCGTTCGCGCTGCTGGTCCGCCGGCGCCCCGAGGCGCGCCTCGACCTGTACGGCAGCGGTCCCGAGCGGGAGGCGCTGGAGCAGCAGGTCGACCGGCTCGGCCTGCGCGACGTCGTCACCCTGCACGGTCACGACCCGCGCGCCGCCGACGCGTTGTGGGAGGCCGACGTCGCCTGGCTGACCAGCGCGTTCGAGGGCTACTCGCTGTTCCTGCTGGAGGCCCGCGCGCGTGAGTGCCCCGTCGTGTCGTTCGACGTGCCGTACGGGCCGCGCGAGCAGATCACCGACGGGGTCGACGGGGTGCTCGTGCCGGCCGGCGACGTGGCGGCCCTGGCCTCCGCGACCGCGGACCTGCTCGCCGACCGCACCCGGCTCGAGGCCATGCGCGGCCCGGCCCGCGACGGTGCCGCGGCCCACGGGCACGAGCGCTTCCTGCAGGACTGGGCCGACGTCGTCACCGGCGCGATCGCCCGCAAGCCGCACCGCACGCGCATCGACGCGGTGTCGCTGCGGGACGTGCAGCTGGGCCTGCCCGGCCGCGACGGCGCGATGACCCTGTCGGCGTCGATCGACGTCCGCGGCCGGCTCTCGACCGACGCCACGCTGGCGTGGCAGGCGTACACCGACACCAGCGACGAGCCGCTCGACCTGCCGGCCGAGATCACCCGCGCCGGCGACGCCTGGACGATCCGCGGCCGGGCCGGTCGCGAGGTGCTCGACGACCTGCGGGCGTCGGGTCGTCCCGTGACGGTCCGCCTGCTGCTCGTGAGCCGCAACAGCGCCTGGCGGCAGGAGCTGCACGTCGGGAGCCTCGCCCCAGCCGGTCTCCTGGGACGCCTGCTCCGGCGTGGAAGGATGGGCGCATGACCCGGCTGCTGATCCGTTCCGGCAAGGACCCGTTCACCCCGGTGGTCGCGGAGTCGACGCTGACGCAGGACGTGTTCAACAGCAACAGCGGCAACTACCTGTTCCAGCACTCGATGTGGAAGACCCTGTCGGTCGACGGCGCGGAGCTGGTGTCGAACTCGACGCTGTCCGAGCGGGTCTCCCCCGAGCCGGGCGACGCGGCGCGCGTCAACGACGAGTTCGCCCACTTCGTCGTGCCGATGGCCAACGCGTTCCGGGCCGAGTTCGCGCCGCGCATCGACCGCCTGTCCGAGCTGATCGAGGGGCTGAAGATCCCGGTCACCGTCACGGGCATCGGGGCGCAGGCCCCGCACGGCCAAGGCATCGAGGCGCTCGCCCCCGTCGACGCCACGGTCAAGAGATTCGTCGGCCTCGTGCTGGACCGCTCCGCGTCGATCGGCGTGCGCGGCGAGTTCACCCGGTCGTACCTGCTGAGCCTGGGCTTCCCCGACGACGCGATCGACGTCATCGGCTGCCCGTCGCTGTTCCTGCACGGTCGTGACTTCCGCGTCGAGAAGTCCGTCGACGCGATCACGACCGACAGCCCGCTGGCCCTCAACCTGACGCCGGAGGTGCCCGGCATCGGCGCGTTCGCGACGGCCCAGGCGGAGCGGCACCCGCACCTGACGTACATCGGCCAGGACGCCCACGACCTGAGGATGCTGCTGTGGGGCGTCCCGTTCCCGCACGTGCACGACCCCCTCGTGCCGGTGCACCTCGAGCACCCGCTCTACCAGCAGGACCGCATCCGCCTGTTCCTGGACACCTGGCCCTGGTACGACTTCTTGTCGACCCAGCACTTCGCGTACGGCACCCGCTTCCACGGCAACGTCGCCGCGCTGCTCGGCGGCACCCCCGCGCACCTGCTCGCACACGACTCCCGCACCCTCGAGCTCGCCGAGTACCACCGCATGCCGTTCACGCTCATGCCCACGTTCGACGCCGACCTCAGCGCCGAGGAGCTCTACGCGGCGACCGACATGAGCGGCTTCAACGACGAGCTCCCGCGCGGCTTCGACCGCTTCACGGCGTTCCTCGAGCGCAACGACCTGGCGCACATCTGGACCGACGGCAACGGCCGCGGCGACTTCGACGAGCGTCTGGCCTCCGCCACGTTCCCGCCGCCGGTGCACCCCGTCGTCGCCGCGGACGGCCACGAGATCGCATCGCGGCTGCAGTGGCTCCGCGACGGCATGGTCCTCGACATCACCCGCCACCCGCAGGCGTACCAGCAGCCGTGGGCCCACCCGGGCTGGAGCGGCGCCGGCAGCCGGCACGCCCGCCTGCACGCCAAGGTGCAGGCCCAGGCCGGGGAGATCGAGACGCTCTACGCCCGCCTGGAGCTGGTCGAGCGCGGATCGCCGTACATCATGATGCGCCGCATCGGCCGCTGGTTCCGCCGCCTCCTGCGCCGCCAGAGATCGTAGGGTCGGGGCATGGCCGACGATCGCGAACCCACCCCCCTCGACGAGCTCTCCGAGACCTGGCTCGACACGATGCTCGAGCTCGTCCCCGAGCTGCACGTCCACCTGGGCCGGCCCGGGCACGAGTCGGACTACTCCGACCGCTCCCCCGACGGCGTCGCCCAGCAGGCCGACGCCACCCGCTCCGTGCTGGACCGGGTGCGGGCGACGCAGCCGCAGGACGCCACCGACGAGGTCACGAGGGCCGAGCTGATCCGCACGCTCGAGCTCGACCTCGAGCAGATCGAGGCGGGCTTCTGGCAGCGCGACCTCAACGTCATCGCGTCACCCGCCCAGGACCTGCGCGACATCTTCGACCTGATGCCGACCGACACCGACGACGACTGGTCCCACGTCGCCCGTCGGATGCACCACATCCCGTCCGCGCTCGCCGGCTACCTCGACTCCCTGCGCATCGGCATCGCCGCGGGCAACGTCCCCGCGATCCGCCAGGTGCGCGAGGTCGCCGACCAGGCCCGCAAGCAGGCCGGCACCGACAGCTTCTTCGCCGACCTCGCCGGACGCGCGGACGTCCCGGCATCGCTCCAGGCCGATCTGGACGAGGGCGCGCGCGTGGCGTCCGAGGCGTACGGCCGGCTCGTGGAGTTCCTCGAGCACGACCTGGCCCCGCACGCCCCCGAGGCGGACGCCGTCGGCCGCGAGCACTACGCCCTCGCGTCGCGATCGTTCGTGGGCGCCGAGATCGACCTCGACGAGACGTACGAGTGGGGCATCGAGGAGCTGCGGCGGATGGTCGCCGAGCAGGAGTCGATCGCCGACCAGGTGCTGCCGGGGGCGTCGGTCGCCGAGGCGATCGCCCACCTCGAGGCCGATCCGGCGCGCAAGCTGCACGGCACCGACGCGCTGCAGGCCTGGATGCAGTCGACCAGCGACCGCGCCGTCGCCGAGCTCGGCCGCACGCACTTCGACATCCCCGAGCCGATGCGTCGCCTCGAGTGCATGATCGCGCCGACCCAGGAGGGCGGCATCTACTACACGGGCCCGAGCGAGGACTTCGAGCGGGCCGGACGCATGTGGTGGAGCGTGCCCGAGGGGGTCACGGAGTTCGACACGTGGCGCGAGCTGACGACGGTCTACCACGAGGGCGTGCCCGGTCACCACCTCCAGGTCGGCCTCGCGACGTACAACAGCGCCCAGCTCAACGGGTGGCGTCGGCTCAACTGGAACTCCGGTCACGGCGAGGGCTGGGCACTGTACGCCGAGCGGCTCATGGCCGATCTCGGCTACCTCGACGATCCCGCGGACCGGCTCGGCATGCTCGACGGTCAGCGCATGCGGGCGGCCCGGGTCGTGCTGGACATCGGGGTGCACCTCGGCAAGCCGAAGCCCGACGGGAGCGGACCCTGGACGGGCGAGGACGCCTTCGCGTTCATGGCGCAGCACGTGAACATGAACGCGTCGTTCGTGCGCTTCGAGGTCAACCGCTACCTCGGCTGGCCGGGCCAGGCGCCGTCGTACAAGGTCGGCCAGCGGATGTGGGAGCAGCTGCG
>Ga0247730_1001583_pt1 | contig 12333 bp, 19 predicted proteins | sample UWRJL073202C2_FD_180959 | JGI IMG/M metagenome (GOLD analysis project Ga0247730, IMG submission 180959) | Plant litter microbial communities from Arlington Agricultural Research Station in Wisconsin, United States - UWRJ-L073-202C-2 | ecosystem: Environmental > Terrestrial > Plant litter >...
CTGTATATAAACAAACAAAGCAAAGTAGAGGAATGGTACAGTAACATCTTATGCGGCCTTTCGTAGCTCCTCTACATCTGTGCCGGGTCTTGGGGTAATCGTACACTTGAAGGGCAAGGGATGGCTGGATAATGGTCAGCGTTCGGTAGTATCGAGGAAAGCAATACAAGGGTACAGACCTGGTCAAACCGGCCGCGTGCTCTAGCTTCTGTGGAGTGGCAGCAGGAGTGATGTTGAAGGAGGATAGGACCATGGACACTGCAATGAACAGACTGTTCTGAGCAAGAGGAAGACCTGTAAACCAAGTCGATTAGTCCATGTATGCAGCCTGACTACGTTTTCCAGGACGAACCAGAGCAGAGACTGGTAAGGCGAAAAAGAACCATAAGAATCAGAACAAGGAAGCAGCTTAAGAATGCGTACCGTCTTCCGAATCCAAAGACGTAGAGAGAGGGATCCCGCTCAGGGTTAGGTCCCATGAAACGAGCGGGGTTGAATTCGTCTGGGTTCTTGTACACTGAGGGCTCCCGCGTCATTTCCCTGTTCATTTCATGGGGTGAGTTCTTGCGAAGCACAGAAAGGAGAAAGAGAGGGATTACCAGACACTTGTTACAATGACGGTTCCGTTGGGAATGAAATATCCGTCGTGAATATCGTCGGCCGTAGACTGATGTGGCACACCTAGACGAGATGAGATGAGTGCTTGTATGATTCGCGGATAATAGGATGTAGACGCACCTCCTGGAACGGGAGGATTGAACCGAAGAAGCTCCTTGCAGAGTGCATTGATATAAGGAAGATTGGCTCTATCGTCGAACGACGGCAAACGATCCCGTCCGACGACAGCATCCAGCTCTGCCTGAGCCTTGGCTTGAATCTCTGGATATTCTTGCATGCGGTAGAAGAAGACTTGTAAAACACCAGACGTCGTTTCCACTCCAGCTATCAAGGAAATCAGTATCAGCGAGAAGAATGCGATAGAGAGAAAGAAACACACCAGAAAAGAAAACCAATGCGGACTCCTTCAAGTACAGTAACTCGTCTTCTCCTTGAATCTTATTGATCCAGCTAGAAACGAAATTGCTTGGCTCTCCCCCTTCTTCCGATTCCTGTTGTGGAAAGTTCAGTATCTTAGCCATATTCGACAACATGTATGTGCCAACACACCATTGCTTTCTTCGCCCACTCAAACGGAACATCCAGTAGCTGCTCATACAGATCACGCCAGACCAACGCTCTTCGCTTGAAGCCTGCCATCGGGAACCATGCGGGAACATAACGCACTAAGATGAGCCGTCGTTGGTGAGCATAGGTGTACTATTGGAAAGGAAGGAGGGGAAAAGATTACGCACACCAAGGAATGACTTCTATCAATTGACCTGGCTTCGTGGCGCCGTCGTTGGCAACTAGTGCTTTATGCGCTAAGTTAATGAAAGGGTCATCATTCTCCAGCGTATCATAACCGTATGCAATCTTTAGCACCACAGATCCGGGATACCTGAAGGATGAAGGGGAGATCAGTATACCAGCAAGAATCCGAGAGCATTCTGTCCAATGACACACCATTCAGCACGGTGGAAGAACTCCTGGGGCTCATTAGCGAGAGTGCGTAAGAGCCGACGAGTGGTGCGTTCCTGATGAGGATAGAAATCTTGCATCTTGGTAGGATTGATCTCTGAACGAATCATTCTCCTGCACGATCGCAGCTGACTTCCATACGGCAACAACGAAACGTGGTCTTTCCATCCTGATAGCTCGAACATGTTGAATCCTGGCCGCGAGGAATAGATCAAGCTCTTCTTGTCCAGAAGCTCCACCGCCTTCTCGTACGTGTGCAGGGTGAGAACTGTCCTTCCCAGCAATGTAACAGAAGTCATGTCGCCTATCTCACGTTGTTAGCATCACGGGAGGACAGAGACATGAATTTTATGACACACCATAGAGTGTTCTGTGCTGGAAAAATTTCCTCCAGTCAAAGATTCCAGCGCTGTCTGGGAATAGTGTTAGTGAATCTCCTCCAGGCTTGATTCAAATGGTAAACTCACCCAGAACATTACCGATAATAGGATACCCTGGCGGGCCTGGGGGTAAATGAGGCCTCGTGGCTTTCTTACGGATAGAGTTGGCAAGGAAGAGTGCAACTGCTGCGAGCAGCGCATAGGCTGCTACAGGGATAGACATGGCGCTAAGAAACCCAAAGAAGAACGTCGCTGAAGGGCCTTTTATATATATGTTTTAGCAGGAACTGTATTTTCATTCAAGGCGGCATCGATTCCCTTTGATGATCGTATTGTTGGCACATTGCCAGTGCCTAAGGCCTTCATAATATGTCGCAAACATGCAGCAGGGTGAAGCTCGGGGGCTGTAACGAACAGAAGACAGTTCCAGCGGGATACGACCAAGGCGGAGACCACGTAATCTGCCCAATCTCTGCATTTCGAAGGCAAAACCTTGACTCTGGGCTGCTGGAAAGCGTAGAAGAAGTTGCATGGAATAGGTCTGGAGTAGTATACATAGGTGAGCTTTTGATCTTTTGAATGTAGAAGTCCGGGACTAACGGTTTCCTTGCCCGATCGGATGGACAACGTTGTTAATAATGTCCCCACCAACAGACATACGCAATCAGAGATGGTAGACGCTTAATAGCATATCGTATCAATGATAAAAGGAATCCAATGTCTGAGACCTTGCCTCCTTGCCTTCCTATAGCCAGCCATTCAGTAAAGGTGATTGGTTTTGCTCTCGTGCCAACGAATCCACATATCTTGGAGGACCACACACATTCAGTGAAATCTGCAGAAGGATGTGGATTCGTGTATTACATAAAAGATGGGAATCGTTTGAGCGACAAGTCTTCATGTGCCTCGCTTATCGGTAGATTCCATTAGAGTTTTAGCACTAGAGAAGCCGTCGTGGCAACATATACAGGCGGCGAGCTTGTCAATGACGGCGGGCGTTGGCGACATTGATGTCCTTGCTGGAAAACAGAGACGGCTGAAATGTATCCGTGCGTTTCCAAGGCGGATGTCGCAGGTACTCACCATTTCTTTGAGCGTCCAACATTATCATTATCTACCATCGAGAACGCAACCTGCACTGCACACGCACACGCCTTCCTTCCTTCCACGCTTTGGTCGGAAGAGCCCACACGAATCGCCGTATCCTCCCAATGCTGGCTTACTCTTGACGCCATTCCAGTACGGACGGCGAGATGAATCTGGCGAATTGCCCGCATGCATGTGTACTGTATGTCAGCTACGAAGGGAGATTCAGCGATGGCGGACTAAGCATAGACTGGATACAATCTTACCAACTGTGCTACCCCCGGGAATGGAACAAGTCGCCAATTCAGCCGTACAGGCTTGAACGGGCTCTCCTGAGAGTGCCATCTAAGCGCAGATTGAGATATCAAATCTGAGCTTAGTGAGCTCAGTACTTAAACTGCCTGCCAGAGTAGGCATCTGTGGACAAACAGCAGTTTGTCTGGGGACCGTGAAGCGTTCGTTTATATCTGTTTCTTGAGAAACAACAACTTCTCTGGGCAACGGGAAAACGGTCGTTGTTTTACACTGGGAATCAAAGAACGTTGTAATCGAGTAAAGTGCTATCGCTGTTGCTGGCCGTTGTAGGCGGTTCAAACAAGTCCGGGGTTCATTATGTTCCCCAGCTACGCCGACTCGCGGGAACTGTGCATGCGTAGGGCGTTCGAAGCTGATTTCAGAGAAGAGGACGTAGAATCCGGGAGTCGGAATATGCTGCTGCAGCGAAGCACGTGACAGTGAACGATCAATTTGTTCGAGGGCAAGACTAGTCGTCCATCACTCTTAAGCCATTCTAGAACGCGCAGGAGTAATCTCTGAGCGGCCGTAACATATTGCAGTACCATGCTTCAGCTGTGTGCCGCCAATTCATCGATATCGACATCTGTTTTTGGTGTAATGCGACACTTGAAAGGAAGCGAGTGGCTACGGGCAATGTTAGATAGAACCATAGTTCGCATCGGAGAAGGCAGAGAGACAAACTTCAAGAAGCCTTCCGGTAGCTTGAATTTCGCTTTTCATGTAACACATGGAAAGTGGCGAGTATTGCTAATACGGTAAGAAAGAGGGTCTTTTCGACCAAAAGGACGCCTGTAAACGCCATCGGGATACGTGCAAAATCTTTGCGCACTTCCAACAAAGCTTACCAAGATATATTCTGGAGGGTAGAATCCGATCAGGATCCGCTCAGTTAAGTAGACTAACATTATGATACTCACCGGCTCCCAAATTCGAACACATACAGCGCCGGATTGTGTTCAAGAGAAGAACCTAGAAGCGACAGGGATTGAACGCTTTCGGGGGTTACTACAGATATCGGAGTCCGAAACAATGAAATGAACTGCCAGAGACTCGCGATGATGACCATTTCCTCGGGTATGGCATACCCGTCACGAAAATTATCAGTGATTGACTTATGGGGAAAACATATCAACCAAACGCCCGTCCATTAGTGTGTTGCTGGAAGACATTGTAACGAGAATGCAGTCCACTCACCACCGGGTGCTGAGATATTGATTCGAAGGAGTGCCTTGCAAAAAGCGTTTAAATATGGCAAGGGTCCTCGATCCTCAAACGATGGCAAGCGACATTGACTGAGAAATGCATCGTTCTCCTGCTTTCCAAGTCTCTGAGCAGGTATATATTCTTGCATCAGGAAGATCACATTTGTATAGTAACCGACGTCTGAGAAAACGAGTTATTGTCAGAACAAAGGATATTTATTAGCGCGCCATACCCCAACACGCGCAATATCCATGAGATATTATCAGCTCGAGCGGCCCAGTTGTGTCTAGAGAGAATATGAGATTAGACAAAGGAAGCAAAGGGGAAGAAGAAGCCTTAATACAAGCTTGACATCGGAAGACATTATCCGCAGCCTCTATGTAGATTAGCTGAGGTCTTTTTGATAGATACCATAGGGAGTGTAAGATAGGTCAGCAGCCGAGGACCATGACATGCATGGCAACTTCAGACAATCTGTCGAACGAAGGGAAGAGCCGGTTTGAAATGCCTGAGAACGGAGTCATGATGGTGCTGGTGAAAGCCTGCGTGTTGATGTCATCAAAATATATATCTAGCGACATGAGCTTAAGGGCAGGCTTTTACGCGACAAGTCAGTACTAGTCAGTCCGTGGTGAGAAAGTATACTGTTTATGTTATTTTAATATCGCTTGTAACTATGCGCTTCCTATCAAGTGCTGCATTATGCCAAGAGTAGGAAGGGACCACGCAAATGTTGCGAATGTGAAGATTCAGAGAAGAAGAGTATCCCTTCCGCTATAAGTACTTATGCCTGAAGGCACAAATGTAGTACATGGTGCGGATAGGCATTTACGAGAACTTAGTAAGAAAAACGCAAGAGCGGTAGACACCCTCTATCATCTCTACTGTATTATGAGATTCGTAGTGAACTGCAAAGCCCGACGCCACAATGCCCGTCTTGAGTCACCCTTCAGTTTCATCCTTCAACCAGCCTAACAACATCTACTCCAGACCTTGGTGTGATTTTGCAGGGGAATGGGAGAGGATGGCTATTCCCAGAAGAATACGTGAGTTATAGGCTTGGCGACCGGAGAAATGAAGTACTGACTTCACAAGTTTCTGTGTATATCTCATCTTCGCTTTCTCAGATAACGACGGCGAGAAATCGAAACAAGCAAGCATCATTGTGACAACAATGAAGATCGTGTTTTGAGCTAGAGGAATACCTGTTGACGAACTAGTTATGAAACCATGCCACATTCAAGAGAGGGTAAATAACACGTACCAAGGCATACACTGAAAGGGGAAAAGTTCATGAGATTCTCGTTGGTTCAGTGCTGGGGCCTACCGTCTGCCGAATCCGAAGACATATAACGCTGGGTCCCGTTCCGGGTTGGGCCCCAAGAAACGCGAGGGATTGAATGTCTCTGGGTCTTTATATACACTTGGGTCACGCGACATCTCCCTGAGGGCCAGATAAGTTCGTGAATACGATGATCAAACTCTCGTGGAATAACATCGACTTGCCAGATGCTAGCAAACGTGATGGTGCCCTTGGGAAGATAGTATCCATCGTGAATGTCATCAGATATCGACTTGTGAGGAAGACCTAGTGATGGTGAGAGCCATAATAACCGTGCAAAACAACAAAAGTACCTGCCGGAACAGGGCAGTTATGACGGAGAAGCTCTTTGCATAGAGCCTCGATGTATGGCAAGTTAACCCGATCATCGAAAGATGGTAGTCTATCCGGGCCTACCACCTTGTCAAGTTCAGCTTGCGCCCGCTTCTGGATATCAGGGTGGTCCTGCATCCTGAAAATAAAGGACAGCAATACACTGATAGTCTTATGCAGTCGGAATGTCAGCTGAGGATGAGCAGGTTCCATGAATAGCATGCAACACTGACAGTTTCCGCGCCAGCTATGACAGATTATCAATTGTCACATTGGTAGAACTTGAACAACAGAAGCACATACCTGCGAAAAATATGAGAGCCGATTCTTTCAAGTAGAGCAGCTCTCTATCGGTAGTAATCTCCTTCAACCGACGCGCAACAAAATTGTTTTCCTCTCTGTCTGCATCCTGCAGTTGAGGTAAGCAGCAGGCTTGAACCGAGGTTCGTTAAGGGTACTGACCAGTTGCGTAGCAGCAGACTTGAAAGGCTCTTCAAGCAGTCTTATGTAGTTCTTTCTCATCTTGGCAGCCGTTTTCTTGAAGCCTGCAAAGGGGAACCAGGAGGGGAGATATCGCACTGAGAGGAAGTCATCAGTACCGGCTGAAATACTTCATAAAAATTTTGGACGAACATACACCAATGAAATACTTCAACAAGATAGCCCGGCTTTATACTGGTGGCAATATCGGCAAGAAACTGGTTTGAGATGGCAATGAAGGGGTCATTCTTCGTCATCGTATCGTACCCATACACGACCTTCAGGATGATGGAGGCACCGTACCTACATTGGATGACCATCAAGATATCTGAAATACGATGAAGGCAACACAGTGACTAACCATTCGATATGATCGTAGAATTCTTCTGGAGACTCAAGAAGGGACCGCAAAAGGCGAAGGGTAGCAGCCTCCTGAATCTTGTTGAATGACTTGGTATTGACGTGATTTACCTCCGATCGAAGTATCTTCCTGCAATCGCGCAGCTGATCACCATAAGGGAGTTGCGTGACATGATTCTCCAATCCTCCCAATTCAAGCATATTGACTGTGGGGCGACTTGAATGGATGTGACCGTTCTTGTCCAACAGTTCGACCGCTTTCTCATAGGTATGAACAGTAGCGATGGTAACACCAAAGGCAGTCAGGGACGTGAAATCGCCTGTTTGTGTTCAGGTAAATATGCAAGTGCCGCCGTAACGCAAATGAGAGAAATCGTACCCCAACGTGCTCGAGTCTTGGGGAAAAGCGTATACTCCAACAGCCCTCCCAAGTCTGTGTACAAACATTAGAGTGTGCATAGACATTTAGCAGGCCATGTCTCGAGGAGTAGTCGCGGCTTCTTACCGAAGAGGTTGCCAATAAGCGGATATCCTTTGGGTCCTGGGGGTAAGGGAAATCGCGAAGACTTTCGGGTTGCAGAAAAGACTGCCACAAAGATAGCGAATACCAGCAGAAGGACCGGAGTTAACATTGTGGGAGATAACAGACAATGGCAAGCTGAACCCTCTCCATTATAAGGATGAAAGTAGAGCGGAGATTAAAATGTGAACAGGTGTGTCATTACAACTTTCCGAGTCCGTGCTTACGTCGGCACCTCGGACATCGCTAGTTGACACGAAGATCAAGTAGAATGGAGTAGAAAAAGGCAAATTGGACGTAGCAAGATAGCGCCTAGCCCGACAAGTCCGAGTCACAACACTAGTTCAAAGGGTCAACTCAGAGAAGACGAACACCTGTGAGTCAAAGTGAAGGAAATAAGGGTAGTTGATTGCTAGGGCTCCCCGCCGCTAGCAATCTAAGGGTCTGAACTTATCTCTAGTGCGACTGTTATGCTCAATGTGAGGTTAAGATGTGAATAGGAGATCATCCGACATAGCGAATACGCGGAGAAACAATTGGATGCGTCTTTCCTATGAACGAATAGTCCAAGGAATTGTGGTGCCACTGTTCGGATGAGCAGAAACAGAGAAAAGAATGTGCAATCGCCCTACAATGCATCAACGGGGTTCGTTCCATTCCGCGGGGGAGAACCGAAGCTTAGCGCCAGTCTGGTTTGTTCAGCTTCCAATCAGCCAATCACAGCGTTGGGAATCCTTCGAACCAAGCGAATTTATAGAGGTATTCATTGCACACTCGTTTTACTCGATCACTATAAGGGATACGTCCTTGCACTTGAGGAGCTGCTGTCAAACTGGCCTGTATTCCCAGTACTATTGGAAGTCGCGTTCGAAGCCGTGGGAGAATCAATGAATCCAAGAAGGTACTGCATGCTCTGGAATGCTGCTATCGGGGAGAACTGGGGTACCCTGCATCATAACTGTAAGAAAAGAGGGGGCCAGAGAATATAGAAGAAGACAAACATGTGCCCAGACAGCTCAACTTCAAGGTAGGTGAGCTTGCGCTCGGTATGTGCTGTACCCAATGGACCAACACCATTGTTGACAACGAAACTGTCCGCTTCGATGGGTGTCTGGAAACCTTGCAAGCCGTCCCCTAAAGCGCACAAAAGTCAATCTGCTGTATCCCCTGGAAGTGAAGGAAGGGCTTACAAGTCATACTAAAGAAATTCTCCGATTAGCTAGTGTTCACGGTAGTCAAACATCAAGGCGTACTTTTGGATGACGATTCTTGCTCTGGAAATATGGCGATGGTCAGTACTCGTCGCGAAAGAAGAAAAGAGGAATAGGAAAGCGACCTACCCTTCAGCGATCAGAATGAAATCACCTAAACCATGAACAATCAAGCTCCTCTCGCTCTTCTCAATGACATTCGGCAGGACGCTGAATGCAGGCGGTGGACTCGCATCTCCATTGGGGAAGACATCCACGAGGGAACATTCCGCCCAAGTGTAGTTTCCTGGAGCATGGATGGCTTTCTTCACGTCTTCGCGGTCGAAATAGAGAGGGGACACTTGGACCTGCTCAAAGGAGCCTCTGTTTTGCATGTTGCATTAGTTCTGATAGATTGTAGATTGTTGGGAAGGACAAAACTTACGGGAATCCGAGAACATCCCAAAGGATGGGATAGGTGTCGAAAATGCGATAGATATTGAACGCTGGGTTGACTTTCAAAGCCTCATTGAAGATCATGCTCCATGGATCGCAACCGTCATCTCCCTCTGTCGAATTTCCAGGGAGAGGTAAGGGACCAGCAGGCGGGTAAGTAGCGTACTTCTCATAGTATCCAGCGTAGTTGCATTTCTCAGCAATTGCATCCAGTTCCTGCATTACGGATTGACTACGTTTGGCGTCAGTGAACAGTCAAGTCGATTGGAAAGACATGGCGCACGGTAAAGCGAACATGCGGTCATAACGATGAACGAAGTCAACAGCCGGGATTTCTGATTGGACAACACCCCAACCGAGGACAGCTATTAGTATTGCTTAGCAGGCGCATTTCGTGTAATGCTGAAACAGCACGTACGATCCGCAATCCAAATGCCTTTCAATTCTAAATCCAACTCGTCCGGATTCTCGTAAATGTAATTGGCAATGTAAGGCACATACATTCCCGCGTACTGCACACATTTTTGGGTTAGACGATGATAACCTATCAGGCAGAATCCGGCTTACACTTTCACCAGTTAAATACAAGTTCTTTCCTTTCAGTTCTGTGAAGACTTCAAGGAACTGCTGGAAGAATCCAACAAGCTCGGCCGCAAGATCATCTTCGTTTTCAATGTCGGGTTCACCTTGAGAGAAGCCTGTTCCGACCGGTTGTTCAACATACAGAATGCTGGAGAGGTTAGTCCAGCTCCATTCGTTCATCGTTGGTTTGGCCTGTCCCCAACTCCATGAAAAGGGCTTGAAAAGGGGCAGAATGTTGAGCATCGCAAAGAGCGTAAAGAATTGAGCGACAACATACACCATTCTCCTGTAGAAGACCTTCCAACGAGGAGCATCCTGGGCCACCGTTAGTCCAGAAAATGAGATCGTCTGTGCTGCCTGTGGGCCCAGGTGGGAAGAACCAGAAGAACAGCTACGAAATACTGTAAGCTGAGGTTGACACCTAATGCACTTTAACAACGCACCTTGCGCGTCTCGTTTGGATCATCAGAGATTGGCATGAGACCGGCATAGCTGTCACCGATGTCCCAGTCTACCTCAGGAATCCCGGTTCCGTCCACCAGAAATTCTGTACATTGACGTCAACGATCTATGGCTCGTTTTCTAGGTGAATAGGAGGACAGAGTGCGCACCGTTTGCTTTGGCATTGCTGAATGTCAGTTTTCCGCCCCCTGTGGAGTTCGATTGTCTGCCTTCCAAAACAGATGGTTTGAATCTCTTAGCAGCCTCTAGCTGACGCGTCTTGAGCTCGTCTTTTCGCATAAGCCCATGATTACGCGCCGCGATAGCCACCGCTGTGCAGGCAAGCAGTAGTAACTTTGGGAGCTGCATCGAGTGGTGGGAGAGAGCAGAATCGCAATGTGGTTCGTCATCACTGCGGCAGTGTCCTTATATATAGAAGCGGGAGTGCGGTCCTTGAGGGTAGGTGGAAAGAAGCATGTGGTACCATTTTCTCTATCAAGGGTCCAAGCTGCCTTCCATTTTGGGTCGCCATCAGCGCCTTGTTCCCTGCCGCCGGAACGTCACACTATTCAATATTGATCTGCTTTCTGCGTGGCCTGTAATGTAGTCTTCGTCTGAAAAGGGTTGAGAAATCTTGTTCTCGTCCTTGATTCCGTTCATCTTCAGGGGAAGCAAAGAAGATAGAGAAACATCGGATTTATCGTCTCCAATGATCCATTACAACAAGCCACCACCCTCAAGTACACAACGAATTACATTGGAAGCTAAATCTAAGAGCGAGATAAGTGATATGCCACTCACCGGTGTATTAGATCATGTCCGCTGTAATAGTCTAACCACAAGCGCGTCAACTTGACCGTTGAGTACTCTTATTGACACTCTTTGAGGTGTCACGATGGGCCTGAGAGAAAAACGACGTATCTTTCCTTTATTTTTCATGATGTGGATGGGATGATAAGACTCGACCCGTAGATCACTACGTTAGGGCCCGGTTCTTTCGTGAATTTAACTTGAAAGGGGTCATTGAAATGATGAGATAAAGCGTCTAGCCGGCATGTATCGTCTCAACGGCATGGAATCTATGCTTTGGATTTGACCGCGAGTTCAAGACATAAACTAAGAAGGGTAAGAGATGAAAAAAATCCGACAACATACCCAGAATCTTTGTGCAGGCTCCAGACGTGCGATATCTCCCTAAAAACTTCCAGCCTAGCGGACTGTCTGATGAATTTGCTCTTATTCGTATGTCGTGGCGGATATCACAAAACTAAGAACACTGGCAAGCATGTTAATCATGGTGAACATGACAAGGATCCACCTGAATTTTCTCTCCTCATAAGCGAGCAAGGTCCTCCTATGGCTATACCAGCCGTAGTCGCTCTAGTTCACCATAACCTTGGTTGCTTGTCGCTTACAACAACCGTAGTGTCGCTACATGCCAGGACAATGATAATTATCATTCTTTCTCCAGAAATTCGTTAACGGGGTACGCTTAAGAGCTCGAACGCATCTTGTGTGTATCAGTTTCGAAATCTTGAGGCACACTATGCGCAGGATGTCGCAAATCATTGCGCTAGAGTTTTCATCAATGAACATGCACAACGAGAAGAGCCTGAGAATTTTTGCGGGGAGGTTCACTATAAAGGTCCCGTCCGGTGCTTCGAGCTGGTCATGTAGATGGGAGAAGGGAACAAAAACCAGATTAATCTGTCAAAGATCTAGATCAAGCTCAGGAGAATGACTAGCGTGAGCGTGTAGTTCTTCCGAAAGTATCCTTAGAATCACGAAAGGTATAGTCGATGATGTGAACGACGTCGAAAATTCCATTGACGATCGATATTGTATGCTAGGATATCTGCACATTAATAAAAATCCTGTCTCTTATGTCTTTTTTAGCTTAGCGCGCTATAAAGTAGGCCAAAACTCACTGGTTTCTCAAATAAGAGGTATAGTCATAGCGCTCTCAATTGATGTCGAACCTTGTTGAACGCGCTCTATCAGTAAACAGGATAGTCGACGCGCTATCTTGATTAGAGCAGCGCGCGCTCTCACATAGGCCCACAGGCTCGGATGCCGGAGCCCGCTGCCGGGTCTGGACCGGCCGCT
>Ga0247730_1001584_pt1 | contig 12329 bp, 14 predicted proteins | sample UWRJL073202C2_FD_180959 | JGI IMG/M metagenome (GOLD analysis project Ga0247730, IMG submission 180959) | Plant litter microbial communities from Arlington Agricultural Research Station in Wisconsin, United States - UWRJ-L073-202C-2 | ecosystem: Environmental > Terrestrial > Plant litter >...
GCTACGTGCACCCCGCACACCCCGCAAAGCAATGCGCATCCCGGGCGTGTCGCACGGGCGGACATGTACCGGTTGCCCAGCGTTCACCTCGAAAGTCGGTTTCGATACGGTCGCTGAGCGACCTACTCAACCCACAGGAAGCGAGAGGGGTGAGGGGCTAGAAGTCGAAGCCGCCGCCGAAGTCGCCGCCGCCACCGAAGTCGCCTCCGAAGTCACCGCCGCTTCCGTCGTAGCCGCCGTCGGCGCTGGCGTCGGCGCCCGCGTCATCGGCCGAGCCGTCATTGCCCGACGCGTCGGAGGAAGAGTCCCCCGAGGCATCCGACGACCCGTCGTCTACCGGCATAAAGGCGCTCACCAGAGCCGACCCGATGACGTAGCCGGCGACGGTGCCGAGCAGCGAGCTCGCGACCATGCTGCCGAAGCCCATGCCGGGCCCGCCAGACATGGAGCGTTCCATGGTGCCGGGCTGGCGCAGTTCGGAGCGTGTGGCCGACGTGGCCAGGGCCGCCGCATCGCTCGACCGGGGAGCGTCGCCCTGTGGGGCGTTCTTGCTCAACTCGGTGAAGAGCAGTTCGCGCTGCTCGGGCGTGAGCTTGGAGAACGCCTCGCGGTGCACGCTCTCGATGGTCTCGGGCGGCGCCGTGCGCAGCAGGTAGCGGTAGCGCTCGACGGCGATCTCGTCGTCGGTGCGGCCGTCGCGGCGAGCCGGCGCTGGCTGCTGCTGGGCGGTGTCGTCGGTGTTGGTTCCGAACAGCCGGTCAAAGAAACCCATGGGTTGACCCTTTCGTCAGCGCGCTACGGGAGCGCTACTTGGCGGCGCGTTCCGCCTCGAACTTGGCGCGTTCCTGCGCCTCGATCTCGGAGTAGACCTTGCGTTCCGTGCGGTCGGCTCGAAAGATCGACCGCATGACGAACCAGAAGATGAGTCCGATCAGAACGGTCGGTGCGAGTGAGTAGGCGGCATTCGCCCAGAAGTTTTCGAGCACGGTTACAGAGTACGCGAATCGGCTAGCGCACGACCGTGATGACGGCGATCACGATGATGATTCCCAGCAGGGCGGTGGTCATGAGCAGGCGGGAGGTGCGACGCGTCATCTCATCAGCCCTTCGCGATAATGCCGGCGATGCCGGTGATCAGTGTGTAGGCGCCGACACAACCGACGACGACCCAGATCGCGACGCGGCCGAGCGAGGTCTTCTTCTTGTCCTCATTGGGCACCTTGAGATCGCTCATAGGGCAGAGTTTACGCTTATCGCATGAGCAACCTCGAGAAAGAGCCGCCGGAGCTGGTGATCGACGGCGAACCTCCCGTGGTCGGCGCGGTCGAGGTTCTCGAGCCGCGCGACGTGCCCCTCGGCGGCCCGCGTGCGATGAACGTTCGCCGCACTCTGCCGCAGCGGCACCGCTCGCTCATCGGCGCCTGGTGCTTCGTCGACCACTACGGCCCCGACCTGGTGGCCGAGCGCGGCGGTATGGTCGTGCCGCCGCATCCGCACACGGGTCTGCAGACGGTGAGCTGGCTCTTCGCGGGCGAGATCGACCACCGCGACAGCGTGGGCAGCCACGCGCTCGTGCGGGTGGGCGAGCTCAACCTGATGACCGCGGGCAGCAGAATCGCGCACAGCGAGGTGTCGACGGCTGCGACCACGGTTCTGCACGGCGCGCAGCTCTGGCTCGCACTGCCCGACGCCAGCCGGCACACCGACCCCGCGTTCGAGCACTACGCGCCGCCCGCCGTAGAGTTCGCCGGCGCGACGGTGCGCGTGTTTCTCGGTTCGCTCGTGGGCAGCACGTCGCCCGCGCTCACGTTCAGCGCGATCGTGGGGGCGCAGATCGACCTGCCGCCGTTCGCCGACATCGAGCTGCCGGTCGAGGCCGGCTTCGAGCACGGCGTACTGCTCGACCGCGGTGCGCTCAGCGTCGACGGAGACGAGCTGCCGCTGGCCCACCTCGCGTACCGTGAGCCCGGGTCATCCGAAATGCGACTCGTGGCCGGCCCCGACGGCGCCCGCCTGCTGCTGATCGGCGGACTGCCGTTCGGCGAGAGCATCATCATGTGGTGGAACTTCATCGGCCGCACGCACGAGGAGGTCGTGCGCTTCCGCGAGGAGTGGCAGACGGATGTCGTGGGTGGCGCAGACGACGACGGCCGATTCGGCGTTGTGGCCGGGTACCCGGGAATGCCGTTGCCGGCGCCGGAGCTGCCGAACGTGCGGTTGAAGCCGCGGAGCTGACTGCTACTTGACGAGCGGGAAGAGGATCGTCTCGCGGATGCCAAGGCCGGTGATCGCCATGAGCAGGCGGTCGATGCCCATTCCCATTCCGCCCGACGGCGGCATGCCGTGCTCGAGCGCGCGCAAGAACTCCTCGTCGAGACGCATGGCCTCGAGGTCGCCCTTGCTCGCGAGCAGCGCCTGCTCGACGAAGCGCTCGCGCTGCACAACGGGGTCGACGAGCTCGGAGTATCCGGTCGCCAGCTCGAAGCCGCGGATGTAGAGGTCCCACTTCTCGACGACGCCGGCCTTGCTGCGGTGCGCGCGCACGAGCGGGCTCGTCTCGATCGGGAAGTCCATCACGAAGGTCGGCCGCACGAGCGACTCCTTCACGAAGTGCTCCCAGAGCTCTTCGACGTACTTGCCGTGGTTGGCGAGGTGCACCTCGACGCCCTCCTTGGCCGCGAGCGCCTTGAGGTCATCGAGCGAGGTTTCGGGTGTGATTGTGATTCCGGATGCCTCGGACAGCGATTCGTACATTGAGATTCGGTCCCAGTCGCCGCCGAGATCGAAGGCCGTGCCGTCGGCCCAGATCACGGTCGTCGAGCCGCTCACGGCGATGGCCGCGTTCTGGATCATCTCCTGAGTCAGGTCGGCGATCTGGTTGTAGTCGCCGTAGGCCTGGTAGGCCTCGAGCATCGCGAACTCGGGCGAGTGGGTGCTGTCGGCGCCCTCGTTGCGGAAGTTGCGGTTGATCTCGAAGACGCGGTCGATGCCGCCGACGACGGCGCGCTTGAGGAAGAGCTCGGGCGCGATGCGCAGAAAGAGCTCGGTGTCGAAGGCATTGGAGTGCGTAACGAAGGGGCGAGCGGATGCACCGCCGTGCATCGTCTGCAGCATGGGCGTCTCGACCTCGAGGTAATCGTGCTTGGCGAAGGTGTCCCTGAGCGAGGCGTTGACCTTGGCGCGGGCACGCACCACGAATCGGGCCTGCTCGCGCACGATGAGGTCGAGGTAGCGGCTGCGCACGCGCGCCTCGTCGCTGAGCTCGGAGTGCAGGTTGGGCAGCGGCAGGATCGCCTTGGCCGCGATCTGCCAGTCCTTGACCATGACCGAGAGCTCGCCGCGACGGCTCGAGATGACCTCGCCCGAGACGAAGACGTGGTCGCCCAGGTCGACGAGGTCCTTCCAGCGTTGCAGGGATTCCTCCCCCACCTCGCCGAGGCTCACCATGGCCTGGATGCGCTGGCCGTCGCCGGCCTGCAGGCTCGCGAAGCACAGCTTGCCCGTGTTGCGCGAGTGCACGAGGCGACCCGCGATTCCGACGATCTCGCCGGTGGTGGCATCCGTCTCGAGGTTTTCGAAACGCTTGCGCACGGTGGCGATCGTCGTCGTGATCGGCACCGAGACCGGGTAGGCCTCGCCCTCGGCCAGTAGACGGTCGCGCTTGGCGAGCCGGATCTGCTTCTGCTCGCTCAGCTCTTCGTCTGAGAACTCAGGGGTCAGTTCGGCGTCGTGCTGGGTCAATGGGTCTCCTGGCGCTGCGGTGGTCAACGCTCAATGGTAGCCGGGGCTGCCCGGCGGCGGGTCAGCCGCCGAGGTGGATGAGCTCGTTGTCGATGAGGCGGATGTCGCCGACCCGGGCGGCGACGAGCACGCGCGCTTTGCCGCGGAAGGTGTCGTCAACGGGCAGGAACGTGGCGGGGTCGACGACGCTGAGGTAGTCGAGCTGCACGAGGCTCTCGCCCATCAGCACCGACTGCGCGGCCGCGACCACCTGGTCGATGCCGCGGTCGCCGCTGGATTCGGCGGCCTCGAGGGCGGTCGACAGCGAGAGGGCGGCGCGCTTCTCGCGCTCGTCGAGGTAGAGGTTGCGGCTGGAGAGCGCGAGTCCGCTCGGTTCGCGCACGGTCTGCACAACGACGACGGCGGTGTCGACGTTGAGGTCGGCGACCATGCGCTGCACGAGAAACACCTGCTGCGCGTCCTTCTGGCCGAACGTCACGTAGGCCGGGCGCACGATGCCGAGCAGCTTGGAGACCACGGTGAGCATTCCGTCGAAGTGGCCGGGTCGCGAGCGACCCTCGTAGAGCGTGCCGACGTATCCCGCGGTGACCTTGGTCTCGCTCGACCCGGTCGGGTACATCTCGGCGACGCTCGGCGCGAAGACGAAGTCGACGCCCGCTGCATCGAGCTTGGCGAGGTCGTCGGCGAAGGTGCGTGGGTACTTGTCGAGATCTTCGCTCGGGCCGAACTGCAGCGGGTTGACGAAGATCGAGACGACGACCGTCTCGGCGAGCTCGGTCGCCCGGGTGACGAGCGCCATGTGGCCCTCGTGCAGGGCGCCCATCGTGGGCACGAGCGCGACGGTGCGACCGTGCAGGGCGGTGCGGAGTTCGGCGATCGTCTCGACAACGGTGACGGACACGGTGGAACTCCTTGGTGCGGTGGATGGGACGGCCGCGAAACGGCCAGCTACCGATCGTACGCGTTATTCGAGGAAGCGCTCGGGCGGGGTGACGCCCTGCAGCGCGGTCTCCACCGACGAGCGGACGAGCGGGCCGAGGAAGCGGCCGGGCGCGTCGATGCCGAGGCCGTCGAGGATGCCGACCGCCTGGCCGACGATCGCGGCAGAGAAACTGGTGGCCGTCTCGATCGCCTCGGCGTAGGCGGCACGGTCGGCCTCGGCGACGATGATCGGCTCCGCGCCCATCTCGACGACGAGCGCCTGCCCGATCGGGTGCACGGGCGTGGGCGAGGTGACGGCCGCGTAGCTCTCGCTGAGCCGCACGAGGTCGAGGCTGGTTCCGGTGAAGACCATTGCCGGATGCACCGCGAGCGGGATCACGCCGGCCGCGGTCGCGGGGGCGAGCACCTTGGTACCGAACCCGGGCGCCGTGTGCAGAACGAGCTGTCCCGGCTGCCACGCGCCCACCGCCGCGAGGCCGGCGACGAGCGACTCGAGCTGGTCGCTCGGCACGGCGAGGATCACCAATTCGCTGCGTTCGATCAGGTCAGGGATCTCGAGGATCGGCACGCCCGGCAGCATCGCCTCGGCGCGGTCGATGCTGTCTTGAGACGTCGCCGAGATGCCGACGATGGCGTGGCCCGCACCGGCGAGGGCGGCTCCGAGCACGGGTCCGACCCGGCCGGCACCGATGATGCCGACGCCGAGACGACCGCTGGGGCCGCTCACGGGGTCACCTCGCCCGAGCGCCAGCGGTGACTCGTATCGGCGCTCGACGATGCGATCGCGGCATCCGCGACCTCTCTGAAGAAGGCGACCGCCTGCGTGCGGTCCACGGCGGAGAGCGCGGGGGCGATGGGACCTGCGACGGTGTGCACGCGGATGGAGGCGAGGTTCATCGCGCGGAAGACCGGCCCTTCGCTGATGGCGACGCTCTGCATGCGCGCCTCGGGCACGATCGTGAGCTGCCGCCAGATGGCGCCCTGGCGCAACACGACGACGCCGGGCAGGATGGCGAATCCGTTGCGGGGCTGCGAGAACCAGAGGTACCAGCGCGCACGCTTCGGCGAGTTGACGAATCCGTCGTCGCCGCCCTTCGACCGCATGCCGCGCTCGAACAGGGCGACCGAGGTCTCGTCGACGTGGTCGGGCAGCACGAGCGCGAGCACCTTGCGCACGTCGTCGAAATTGCCGACGGGCAGGATGGTGGTGTTGGCCTGACCGGCGGCGCCCTTCTGCGACGAGGTCGAGGCGCGGTTGACCTTGATCTCCCACCAGCCCGACGCCCGCCAGAGCAACGGCTGGGTGACCTGGATCGAGTGGATGCGCCCGGGCGGCAGCGTCTCGTTGCTCGTGGAGAGCAGGCCGAAGCCGATGCGCACGCCGTCGGGAGTTCCGGCGATGCTGTAGCGCAGCGAACGGGTGAAGCGGGTGATGTAGAAGCTGCCGGTACCGATGAGCGTGGGCAGCACACCGATGAGGAACAGGTAGGAACCGGTGGCGGCGACGCCCCACGCGATGCCGCCCACGAGCAGCAGAACGAAGACGCTGAACCCGCTGAGCAGCAGCGACCCGATGAGCCGGCCCGTGTGCATCTGCACCACCGACTCGGGCGGCGCGAGGCCGGGGTCGCGTTCGGGTGCGAGCAGCTCGTTCATGCGCTGGTCGATCAGCTGCGCGGCGGCGGCGCTGCGCGTGATCGGCTGGCCTGCGTCATCCACCTGGGCCGCCTGCAGGGCCTGCGCCTCGGCGACGCGCGTTCCCGACGCCAACCGCAGGATCTCCCGGCGCAGCTCGTCGGCCGAGGCCGACCCCAGGTAGTCGAGCTTGACGTTGGCGTCTTGCCCGGCGACGTTGACCTCGAGGCGGGCCGCGCCGAAGATGCGGGCGAGAAACGGCCGCGCGATGTTGATGCCCTGGATGCGGTCGAGGCGTCCCTTGCGGTTGCGGCGGAAGACGATGCCGCTGCGCACCTCGACGACCTCGTCGGTGATGCGGAAGGTGTTCATGCGCCACGACAGGTAGTAGCTCACGACGATGACCACGAGCGCCACGAAGACGGCGAGAACGGCCAGCCAGAAGTACTCGCTCTCGTAGAGCCAGACGAGCGGTTCGCCGTTGCGTCCGTCGCCGCCGAGCACCATGTCGATCAGGATGTCGCGGATGTTGTAGAGCAAAAAGCCGATGATGGCGATGAACGTGATGCCGCCGCGCAGCAGCGGGGTGAGCGGGTGAAGGCGGTGCCACTCGCCGTCGGTGAACTGGGTCACAACCCGGCCCTGCGGCTCTCGGCCAGGGCCACGAGGTGGTCGCGCAGGCTCTCGGCGTCGGCTTCGGCGAGCCCGGGGATGACGACGCCGGTCGCGGCGGCGGCCGTGACGAACTTCAGTTCGCTGAGGCCGAGCAGGCGGTCGAGGGGGCCGCGGTTGATGTCGACGAGCTGCATGCGTCCGTAGGGCACGGCGACGAAACGCTGGTACAGGATGCCGCGGCGGAAGAGCACGTCGTCGTCGCGTAGCTGGTACCCGATCGACCGCACCCTGCGCGGGGTGAGGGCGATCGTCACGATGAAGACGACCGCGACGGCGGCCACGATCCACCACAGCCAGGCGATGCCGACGAAGTAGGCGACGGCGGCGCCCGCGCCGACCATGATCACCCCGAACACGATGTACCCGACGACATCGACGACGATGTACCGCGGGGAGACCCGGCGCCAGCTGACTTCTGGCAGGTCGAGGCGTTCGGTCACACGTGGTCCTGACTGGCGGGGAGCTGGGTGGGGTCGTCGTCGGTCGGCGGGAGGGTGCACATCTTCTCGGCGATGAGGCCGCCCGCGAGCAACACGATGCCGGCGACCACGGTTGCGATCGCCAGTGCGAGCGAGCTTACCGGCGGGATGACCGACCGGGTGATGAGGAAGACGAGAACGGCGACCGCGCCGCCGCCGAGCAGGGCGCCGGTGAGGCTCGACGCCTTGGCGAGCACCACGGCGCGTGTGGCATAGAACGGGTCGACCCGGTTCTTCGCGGTGCCTTTGACCACGCGGTACACCGGCAGGGCGAGCACGACCACGATGATGCCGATGAGCGCGAGGGCCGCCGCGAGAGTGACGGGCGGGATGAACGCCGCGCGACCGGTCGCCACGAGAGCGGTCTCGAGGAACCAGCCGGCGACTCCGCCGAGGATCGCCATAAGCAGGAGGATGGACGGTCGGGTGCGCGTCACAGCAGCGGCCTCGCGGGATAGGGGTGCACGTCGTCGGCCGTGGCGGCCGCCAGTTCGGCGACGCGGCCGTGCGAGAGCAGGGTGGCGTGCGGCTCGACCTGCAGCCAGGGCACGACCACGAACGAACGGTCGGACGCGCGCGGGTGCGGAAGGGTCAAGCGCTCGTTGTCGACGCGCAGCCCGCCGAAGTCGACGATGTCGATGTCGAGGGTGCGGTCGCCCCAGCGTTGCACACGCACGCGGCCGTGCTCGTGCTCGATCGCGTTGAGCGCGGAGAGCAGGTCTTCGGGGTCGAGGCTGGTGCGGATCGTCACGACCGCGTTCAGGTAGGCGGGGGCCGATTCGTCGACGCCGTCGAGCTTGACCGCGGCGCTTTCGACAAGCCCGGATGCCGCGAGCACCGTCACGCCGTCGATGCGCGCGATGTCGGCGATCGCATCCCTGATCGTCGCCTCGCGGTCGCCGAGATTGCTGCCGAGCGACAGCACGGCGGGCAGTTCGACGCGCAGGCGCTGCTGGCGAAGGGCGCTCACGGCCGCGACCTCGTGATGGTGACGGCGACGTCGTCGAACGGCACGGTGATCGGCGCGCTCGGCTTGTGCACGGTAACCGTGACCAGCTGGGCGGCCTTGTGCGCGAGCACGACCTGGGCGATGCGCTCGGCGACCGTCTCGATGAGATCGACCGGGTCGCGTTCGACCGCCGTGACGATCTCTTCGGCGAGCACGCCGTAGTGGATCGTGAGTTCGAGGTCGTCGCTCGCCGCGGCGGCCGCGAAGTCGAGCGATACGGCGACATCGATGACGAAGACCTGGCCGTCGCGGCGTTCGTTCTCGAAGACGCCGTGGAAGGCGGATGCGCGCAGGCCGGTGAGGGTGATCTGGTCGAGGATCGCGCTCACTCGGTCGCTCCCTTTTCCCACTCGCTCCAGACGGCGAGGGCGGCTTTGGTGGTCTCGATGTCGTGCACGCGCACGCCCCAGACCCCGGCCTGGGCGGCGAGGGCGCTGATCACGGCGGTCGCCGGGTCGCGGTCTTCCATGCTCGCGTCGCCCGGCAGCAGGTCGGCGATAAAACGCTTGCGCGACGCCCCGATGAGCACCGGGAATCCGAGGCTGGACAGCCGGTCGAGGTTGCCGAGCAGCTTCCAGTTGTGCGCGGCGGTCTTGGCGAATCCGAGGCCGGGATCGACGATGATGCGGTTCTCGTCGACGCCCCAGACGATCAGTTCGGCGACACGGCGCTGGATCTCGGTGCGCACGTCGCCGACGACCTCGTTGTAGTTCGCGAGCTCGTTCATGTTGTCGCTGTGGCCACGCCAGTGCGACACGATGTAGTCGGTGTCGAGCGAGGCGATCGTGCGGAACATCTCCTCGTCGGCGAGGCCGCCCGAGACGTCGTTGACGATGGACGCGCCCGCCTCGGCCGCCGCACGCGCGGTGGACGAGTTGAGGGTGTCGATAGAGACGCGGATGCCGCGAGCACTGAGTTCGCGCACGACGGGCAGCACGCGCTGCTGCTCCTCGTCGGGGGAGACTCGCACCGCGCCGGGCCTCGTAGACTCGCCGCCCACGTCGATGAGGTCGGCGCCCTCGGCGTGCAGTCGCGCGCCGTGCTCGATCGCGTCGTCGACGGAGCTGAACCGGCCGCCGTCGCTGAACGAGTCGGGCGTCACGTTGAGAATTCCCATGATCCGCGGGCGCGCTCGCGCCGTCTTACGAACCAAAACCATGTCGCTAGCCACGGGTACCGCCTCCGATCAGCGAAATGATCTCCGCTCGAGCACTAGTTTCGCTCAGGGTTCCACGGCTCGCCAGAGTCACCGTCGAACTCGCTGTCTGTCGGGGGCCGCGGGTAGTGACGCACTGGTGCACGGCGTCGAGCACAACGAGCACACCACGGGGATCGAGACCGGCTTGTAGGGCGTCGGCGATCTCTTCGCCGAGCCGCTCTTGCAACTGCGGCCGGTCGGCGAGCGTCTCGACGACGCGGGCGAGGCTGCCGAGCCCCACCACTTTGGCGCCGGGAACGTAGGCGACGTGGGCTCTGCCGATGAAGGGCAGTAGGTGGTGCTCGCAGATCGACCGGAACTCGATGTCGCGCACGATGACGACCTCGCCCGTCTCGCCGGGCCCGAGGTCGACCGCTTCGGCCAGATGGTCGAGCGGGTCGACCGCCAGGCCCGCGAAGAACTCGGCGTAGGCCGCCGCGACCCGGCTGGGCGTCGCGGCGAGCCCCGGCCGGTTCACGTCTTCGCCGATGGCGGCGAGTATCTCGGCGACCGCCGCCTCAATGCGACCGGTGTCGATGGCCACGAGGCTTAGGCGGTTGCGATGCCGGGAGTCTTGCGCGGGCGCGGCGTGCGCTTCGGCGGAACCGGCGGCTCCGAGTCGACGCCGCCGTCGACAACCTCCGGGTCGATCGGGAGCTTCGAGGGCACCTTCACGGGAGGACGGTCGGAGAGCGGGCGGTTCGTGCTGGAGAGCCACTGGGGGCGTTCCGGCAGCTTCTCGAGGCCTTCGAAGATCTCGGCCAGCTGGTTGTGGTCGAGCGTCTCCTTCTCGAGCAGCTCGCTCGCGAGGCGGTCGAGAACGTCGCGGTTGGTGTTGAGCACCTGCCACGCTTCGTCGTGGGCCTGTTCGATGAGAACGCGCACCTCTGCGTCGATGACGCGAGCGACGTCATCCGAATAATCGCGGCTCGCACCCATGTCGCGGCCGAGGAACGGCTCGCCGGCGGTGAGTCCGAGCTTGACCGAACCGACGACCGAGCTCATGCCGTATTCGGTGACCATGCGGCGGGCGATCGACGTGGCCTTCTCGATGTCGTTCGAGGCGCCGGTGGTCGGGTCGTGGAAGACGATCTCTTCGGCGACGCGGCCGCCCATGGCGTAGGCGAGCTGGTCGAGCAGTTCGTTGCGCGTGACCGAGTACTTGTCTTCGAGCGGCAGCACCATCGTGTAGCCGAGCGCGCGGCCGCGGGGAAGGATGGTGACCTTCGTGACCGGGTCGGTGTTGCGCATGCTGGCGGCCGCCAGGGCGTGTCCGCCTTCGTGGTACGCGGTGATGAGCTTCTCTTTGTCGTTCATCAGACGGGTGCGGCGCTGCGGACCGGCCATCACGCGGTCGACGGCCTCGTCGAGGGCGCGGTTGTCGATGAGCTGCGCGTTGCTGCGCGCGGTGAGCAGCGCGGCCTCGTTGAGCACGTTGGCGAGGTCGGCGCCGGTGAAGCCGGGCGTCTTGCGCGCGAGAACTTCGAGGTCGACGCCCTTGGCGAGCGGCTTGCCCTTTCCGTGCACCTCGAGGATCTTCTTGCGGCCCTGGAGGTCGGGCGAGTCGACGCCGATCTGGCGGTCGAAACGGCCGGGGCGAAGCAGCGCGGGGTCGAGCACGTCGGGACGGTTGGTCGCGGCGATCAGGATGACGTTGGTCTTGACGTCGAAGCCGTCCATCTCGACGAGCAGCTGGTTGAGCGTCTGCTCGCGCTCGTCGTTGCCGCCGCCGACTCCGGCGCCGCGGTGACGGCCGACGGCGTCGATCTCGTCGATGAAGATGATGGCGGGCGAGTTGTCTTTCGCCTGCTGGAACAGGTCGCGCACGCGGCTCGCGCCGACACCGACGAACATCTCGACGAAGTCGGAACCCGAGATCGTGTAGAACGGCACGCCGGCCTCGCCTGCGACGGCGCGGGCGAGCAGGGTCTTACCGGTTCCGGGAGGGCCGTACAGCAGCACGCCCTTCGGGATGCGGGCGCCGACGGCGAGGAACTTGGCCGGCTCCTTCAGGAAGTCTTTGATCTCTTCGAGCTCTTCGATGGCCTCGTCGGCACCGGCGACGTCGGCGAAGGTGACCTTGGGGCTCTCCTTGCCGACGAGCTTGGCCTTCGACTTGCCGAACTGCATGACCTTGGAACCGCCGCCCTGCATACGACCGATGAGGAAGTAGAAGATGACGCCGATGATGAGGAAGGGCAGCAGGATGCTGAGCAGCGACGCGAAGAAGTTCGTCTGCGGAACCTCGTCGGTGTAGTCCTTGATGTTCGCGGCGGTGACGGCCTCGACGACCTCGGTGCCACGCGGGGCGACGTAGTAGAACTGCACCTGCTTGCCGTTGTCACCGTCTGCCTTGGTGAGCGTCAGGTCGACGCGCTGCTCGCCGTCGACGATCTTCGCCGACTCGACGGTGCCGCCCTTGAGAAGCTCGAGGCCGTCTTTGACGGAGACCTCTTTGAAGCCGGAGCCGGTCAGCAGGCTGGAGCCCACGATGACCGCGATGATGGCGACGACGATGTATACGATCGGGCCACGAAAAATGCGCTTGAAGTCCATGATGTTCCGGGCAGAGACGCCCAGCACCTTCCTGCTGAAGAAACGTAACGTCAGGCTACTGCCTCGGCGCTGGATGGCCGCTGCATGTTCGCCG
>Ga0247730_1001588_pt1 | contig 12315 bp, 10 predicted proteins | sample UWRJL073202C2_FD_180959 | JGI IMG/M metagenome (GOLD analysis project Ga0247730, IMG submission 180959) | Plant litter microbial communities from Arlington Agricultural Research Station in Wisconsin, United States - UWRJ-L073-202C-2 | ecosystem: Environmental > Terrestrial > Plant litter >...
CCTCGCCGTCGGTCTGCACGAGCAGGAAGGAGCGCGCGGGCTCGGGCCGTTGGGTGGGCAGGTCGAGTCCCTGGTACTCGGCGATGTACTGCATGGCGCGGGGGTCGAGCAGTTCCATGATCGCGGGCCGCAGCCCGGAGGCGGTGATGACCGAGGCGGCGCGGGCGGCGTCTTCCACACTGTCGAAGTAGGCGCCGATCGTGGTCGGCTGCCCCTGCGGCAGGCGGCGTAGCTTGACCGTGGCCTCCACGATCACGCCGAGCGTGCCCTCCGAGCCGATCATGAGCGCGACGAGGTCGAGCCCCGTGACACCCTTCACGGTGCGGTGGCCGAGCGACATCAGCCGCCCGTCGGCCAGCACGATCTTCAGGCCGAGTACGGCCTCGCGGGTGACCCCGTACTTGGCGCAGAGCAGTCCGCCGGCGTTCGTCGCGATGTTGCCGCCCACCGTCGAGATCGCACGGCTGGCGGGGTCCGGCGCGAACCAGAGTCCCTTCGCGGCGAGCGCCTCGTTGAGCTGGGCGTTGATGATGCCGGGCTCGACGACCGCGAGTTCGTCGTCCTCCGAGATCTCGAGAATCCGTGTCATCCGCGTCGTCGACAGCACGATCTCGCCCGCGCTCGCGATCGCGGCGCCCGCGAGGCCCGTGCCGGCGCCGCGCACGACGACGGGCGTGCCGGTGGCGGTGGCGATGCGCATGGTGGCCTGCACGTCGGCGATGCTGCCCGCGTTGACGATCGCGAGCGGCGCCGACGCCGACCGGTGCCCCGACTTGTCGAGGCGGCAGGCGTCGAGCTCGTCGGGGTCGACCGAGACCGCGTCGCCGAGCTCGGCCTGCAGGAGCGTCACGGTGGGGTGGGTCAGCAGCTGGTTCACTCCCACAGCTTAAGCCGCGAAACGGAAGAGGTCGCCGTGTCCGAAAACCGCTAGTCATTGTCAGAGGCCGGTGCGACCCTTGAAGCATGCGTCCAGAGACTGCCGACCCGCGCTTCGCCGAGCGATACCGTGCGATGTCGTCGCGCGACGCTCGTTTCGACGGGCAGTTCATCACCGGCGTGCACTCGACCGGCATCTACTGCCGCCCCAGCTGCCCCGCGATGACCCCGCACGCCAAGAACGTCTCGTTCTACCGCACGGCCGCCGCCGCGCACGAGGCCGGGCTGCGCGCCTGCAAGCGCTGCCTGCCCGACGCCGTGCCCGGTTCGCCCGACTGGAACACCAACGACGACCTCGCCTCGCGCGCCATGCGGCTCATCGGCGACGGGGTGGTCGAACGCGAGGGTGTGCCCGGCCTGGCCGCGCGCCTCGGCTACACAACGCGCCACCTCACCCGTGTGCTCGTCGCCGAGCTTGGTGCGGGCCCGCTCGCCCTCGCCCGGGCCAATCGGGCTCAGAACGCGCGCACGCTGCTGGTGTCGACCGACCTGTCCATCGCCGATGTGGCGTTCGCGGCGGGGTTCTCCAGCATCCGGCAATTCAACGACACCATCTCGGCCGTCTATGAGAGCACGCCCGGCTCCCTGCGCGCCCGGCGACGCATGCCGGCTCCCGCCGCGTCCGACGGCGTCTCGGTGAGCCTGCGCCTGCCTGCCCGCGCCCCCTTCGACGGCGCGGGTCTGATGCGATTCTTCGCCGACCACGCCGTCGCCGGGCTTGAGACCGTGGTCGACGGGGTGTTCGAGCGCCGCGTGCGGCTGCCGCACGGCGTCGCGACGGTGCGGCTGTCGCTCGACGGCGACGCGGTGCGCTGCGAGGCAAAGCTCGAAAGCCTCGCGGATGTCTCGACCCTCGTCACCCGCGTGCGCCGCTTCTTCGATCTCGACGCCGACTCGGTGGCGATCGACGCGGCGCTGTCGACCGACGAGACGCTCGCCCCGCTCGTGGCCGCGCTTCCCGGCCTGCGCCTGCCCGGCAGCCTCGACGCGGAGGAGACGCTCTTCCGCACGCTCGTCGGCCAGCAGATTTCCGTCGCCGCGGCCCGCACCGTGCTGGCCCGGCTCACCGCCGAACTCGGAACCGACGGGCTGTTTCCCACCGCCGCCCAGATCGCCGGCAGCGAGGGCGTCATCCGCGGTCCGGCGTCCCGGGTGCGCACCATCCTGGGTGTCGCCGAGGCCGTCGCGAACGGCGATCTCGCCCTCGACGTCGCGACCCCCGTCGGCGAATTCAGCGACCGGCTCGTGGCCCTGCCCGGCGTCGGACCGTGGACGGCCGGCTACCTCGCCATGCGTGTGCTCGGCAACCCCGACGTACTGCTCGCCACCGACCTCGTGGTGCTGCAGACCGCGGCCGGGCTCGGCATACCGCGCACCGGCGAGCGTCTGTCGGCCCGCGCGTTGGCCGCCCACGCCGAGCGCTGGGCCCCCTGGCGCAGTTATGCAACCCTCCACCTCTGGCGGGCGCGCTTTTCCGCCCCGGCACCGGTCACCCGTACGATCGTGGGATGAGCGACCCCCTACCCGCCGATCCGGTCAGAGAGAGCGAGACCGACCGCCTCGAGCGCAACTGGTCCGAGCTGCTGCAAGAACTGCGCGTCACCCAGACGGGCACGCAGATCCTCACCGGGTTCCTGCTGACCCTGGCGTTCCAGCCGCGCTTCGCCGACCTCGACCAGTTCCAGATCGACGTGTACCTCGTGCTGGTGGTGCTCGCCGCGCTCACCACGGCGCTCGCGCTCGCACCGGTGAGCCTGCACCGCTACCTGTTCCGCGAGGGGGCGAAGGCGCAGATCGTGCGCATCACCAACGTAATCCTCAAGGCCACGCTCGTCGGCGTCGCGCTCGTGCTCACGGGAACCGTCATGCTGATCTTCGACGTCGTCGTCGGCATCGTCGCGGGATTCGTCGCGGGAGGCGCCACGCTCGTGGTCATCTCCGCCATCTGGATCCTGCTGCCCGTGCTCGTCCATCCCGATCGGCGCCCGTGAACACGCCGCGCGGGTCCCGTTCGACACGCGCCCGCATCACGCAGACCAGCCGCGGCATCTCGCGGGAATCGTGGCGCTACGCGCTGCGCCGGGCGCAACACGGCTTCGTGCGCCACCGCGGCATCGACTCCGCGGCCGCGCTCACCTTCTTCGCCTCGCTGGCGCTCTTCCCCGGCGCCCTCGTTGTGGTCTCGAGCTTCGCGCTCGTGCGCGACCGCGACCGGGCCGTGCAGAGCATCCTCTCGGTCGTCGGCGACTTCGTGCAGAAGTCGACCGTCGACGCGCTCGAAGACCCGCTGCGTTCGTTCCTCAGCATCGAGAACCCGGGCATCGCCTTCGTGATCGGCCTCTGGCTGCTGCTCTGGACGCTGTCGGCCTACGCGACGGCTTTCGGCCGCACCATCAACACGACCTACGAGGTTCTCGAGGGGCGCCGGTTCTGGAAGTTCCGCGGGCTGATGCTGGTCGTCACGGCCTTCCTGCTGGTCGCGTTCGGCGCCATCCTGCTCATCCTGATCGTCACGCCGCGCATCGCCGACTCGATCGGCGAACAGGCCGGCTTTGCCGAACCGTGGGTCACCGCCTGGAACGTCGGCAAGTGGCCGGTGCTGGTGCTGCTCGCGGTCACTGTCGCCGCGGTGCTCTACTACTACACGCCGAACGTGCGCCACCTGCGGCTGCGCTGGGTGTCGTGGGGCGCGGTCTTCGCGATCGTCACCTGGGCGCTCGCCACCGCCGGATTCGCTGTGTACGTCGGCACGGTCGGCCAGTACGACCGCATCTACGGCTGGATCGGCGGCGGCATCGTGCTGCTGCTCTGGCTGTACATCACCAACCTCGTGCTCGTGTTCGGGGCGGAGTTCGACGCCGAGGTCGTGCGGCTGCGCCAGCTCGACGCGGGCATCGCCGCCGAGGAGACCGTGCAGCTGCCGCTGCGCGACACCACGCGCAACCTGGTGCTCGCACGGCAGCGAGCAGACGACGTGCGCGAGGGCAAGAGGATCAGGGACGAAGCGGTAGCTGCCGCCGAGCTCGGCTCCGCCGTCTCCGAAAAACAGGAGCCGCGGCATCCGCGAGCCTGAATCGTCCTGTTAGACGGGCGGAAGCCGCAAAGCATCCTGTCGACCGGCTCCTACTCAACCGGCCTTGGCCTTCTTCGCGCCGGTCGACGACGTCTTCTTCGCGGCAGCTGCAGCTCCGGCGGGCGCCTTCTTCTTGGCACTGCCCCGGCTCGACTCGACGCTGCGCCGCAACGCCTCCATCAGGTCGAGCACCTCGCCGCCGTCCTCCTCGGGCTGCTCGCCGAAGGTCTCCTCCGTGCTCACCGCGTCGCCCTTCGCGAGCTTCGCGTCGATCAGCTGGCGCAGCTCGGCCTGGTAGTCGTCGTTGAACTTCTCCGGCGAGAAGTCCGACTCGAACGACTCGACGAGGGCGTGCGACATCTCCAGCTCCTTCGCTGATAGACGCACCCGCTCGTCGAGCGCCGGGAATGACGCCTCGCGCACCTCGTCGTCCCAGAGCAGCGACTGCAGCATCAGCACGTCCCCGCGCACACGAAGCGCGCCGAGCCGCGTCTTCTGCCGCAGCGCGAAGTGCACGATCGCCGTGCGTTCGCTCTCCTCGAGCGTGCGGCGCAGCAGGGCGTACGCCTTGTTCGACTTGGAGTCGGGTTCGAGAAAGTAGCTGCGGTCGAACATGATCGGGTCGATCTGCTCGTTCGGCACGAACTCGACGACGTCGATCTCGCGGCTGCGCTCCTGCGGCAGCGACTGCAGGTCGTCGGCGGTGAGCACGACGGTCTGCTCGCCGTCGTCGTAGGCCTTGTCGATGTGGTCGAAGTCGATGATCTTGCCGCAGATCTCGCACCGCCGCTGGTACCGGATGCGCCCGCCGTCTTTGTCGTGCACCTGGTGCAGCGAGATGTCGTGGTCTTCGGTGGCGCTGTAGACCTTCACCGGCACGTTGACCAGGCCGAAGGTGATCGCGCCCTTCCAGATTGCTCTCATGTAGACAGTGAACACATCTCCGCACGCCGGGGCAATGCCTTTCGCCGCCGCGCGCCCTCCAGCACCATGGTGCTATGGCAACGAGCACAGCAGAAGACCAGACCGTCTCGGTCGACGGACACCGCATCAAGCTGACCAACCTCGACAAGATCCTCTACCCCGCTACCGGCACCACAAAGCGCGACGTCATCGACTACTACGCGCGCATCGCCGAGTTCCTCATCCTCCACGCCGCCAACCGACCGGCGACGCGCAAACGCTGGGTGCACGGGGTCGGCACCGCGGATGACCCGGGGCAGGTGTTCTTCCAGAAGAACCTCGACGACTCGACGCCCAGCTGGGTGAAGCGCCGCGCCATCGCGCACAAGGACCACACCAACGAGTACCCGCTCGTTAACGACCTCGCCACTCTCACCTGGCTCGCCCAGATCGCCGCTCTCGAGATCCATGTACCGCAGTGGCAGTTCGGCCGCACCGGCACGCAGAAGAACCCCGACCGCCTGGTGCTCGACCTCGATCCCGGGCCCGGGGTCGGCCTCGCCGAGTGCGCCGAGGTCGCCCGCTTCGCCCGCGAGATCCTCGCCGGCATGGGCCTCGACCCGTTGCCGGTCACGAGCGGCAGCAAGGGGATCCATCTCTACGCGGCGCTCGACGGCAAGCAGTCGAGCGACGAGGTCGCGACGGTCGCCCACGAACTCGCCAGAGCGCTGGAAGCCGACCATCCGGATCTCGTCGTCAGCGACATGAAAAAGACCCTGCGCGACGGCCGGGTACTCGTCGACTGGAGCCAGAACAACGGCAACAAGACCACGATCACCCCGTACTCGCTGCGCGGGCGCGAGCGGCCCACGGTCGCGGCTCCGCGCACCTGGCGCGAGCTCGCGAGCAAGGACCTGGCGCAGCTCGAGTTCGACGAGGTGCTCGCCCGCGTCGCGAAACGCGGCGACCCGCTCGCCGGGCTCACCGCCGGACACCTCGCTTCGCTCGAGCCGACGCCCGAGCGCATGGCCGGGTTCGACCGCCTCGAGAAGTACCGCAGCATGCGCGACGGGTCGAAGACGCCCGAGCCCGTTCCGCAGGAGGCCGCCGAGCCGTCGGACGGCTTCTCGTTCGTCATCCAGGAGCACCACGCGCGCCGGCTGCACTACGACTTCCGGCTCGAACACGACGGAGTGCTCGTCAGCTGGGCGCTGCCGAAGGGTGTTCCGACCGACACCAAGACCAACCACCTCGCGGTGCAGACCGAAGACCACCCGCTCGAGTACGGCACGTTCGAGGGCCGCATCCCCACGGGCGAGTACGGCGCGGGCGAGGTGACCATCTGGGACGCCGGCAGCTACGAACTCGAGAAGTGGCGCGACGGCGAAGAGGTCATCATCGTGTTGCACGGCGAGAAGCACGGCACGCACCGCTACGCCCTCATCCACTCGGGCGGCGAGGGCCGGGCCGAGAACAACTGGCTGATCCACCTGATGAAAGAACAGCCGGGCGAAAGCAACGATAAGAAACCGGATGACGCGGCTCCCGTCACCCGTCAGAAGCCGGCACCCCGCAGTAACGCCAAGCCGCCCTCGCCGATGCTGGCGACGCTCGGCAGCAGCACCGACGGCTCGTTCGACGACGAGAGCGACTGGGCCTACGAGATGAAGTGGGACGGCGTGCGGGCCATCGCCGAGGTGCGCGGCGGTTCTACCGACCACGGCGAACTGCGCCTGTTCAGTCGCAACGGCGTGGACATCTCGGTCAGTTATCCCGAGCTGGACGCGCTGCTGAAGGCGGTCGACGGCGACGTCGTGCTCGACGGCGAGATCGTCGCGCTCGACAAGCGCGGACGCCCCGACTTCTCACTGCTGCAGGGGCGCATGCACCTGCGCAAGAAGGCCGACGTCGACAAGGCGGCCGAGGGCATCCCGGTCAAATTCATGGTGTTCGACGTGCTCGAGGTGGACGGCGAGAGCCTGATGCGCAAGGAGTACAGCGAACGGCGCGAGATCCTCGAACAGACGGTCGACGCCGACGACATCGTGCAGGTGCCGCCCGCGTTCGACGGCGACCTCGCGGCGGCGATGGCGAGCAGCCTGAAGCTCGGACTCGAGGGTGTGATGGCGAAAAAGCGCGACGGGCGCTACTCCCCCGGCGTGCGCTCGCGCACCTGGCTCAAGCTCAAGCACCACCGCGCTCAGGAAGTCGTGATCGTCGGTTGGCGTCCCGGCCACGGCTCCCGCGCCCGTCGCGTGGGGTCGCTGCTGATGGGCGTGCCCGACGGCGACGGCATCCGCTACGTGGGCCGGGTCGGAACCGGCTTCGACGAACGTGCGCTCGACGAGATGCTGCCGCGGCTCAAGAAGCTCGCGCGCAAGACCAGCGCGGTCGAGGACGTGCCGAACGCCGACGCCCGCGACGCGGTCTGGGTGAGTCCGAAACTCGTCGGCGAGGTCGAATTCGCCGAGTGGACGCCCACGCGACGCCTGCGCCAACCGAGCTGGCGGGGGTGGCGCCCCGATAAGGAGGTCGCCGATGTCGTCGTGGAAAGTTAGGGTGGGGCTATGAAGCGCAAACTCCTCCTCATCACCGGCATCGCCATCGGCTACGTCGTCGGCGCCCGCGCCGGCCGCGAGAAGTACGACCGTCTGAAGGCCACGGCCGAGCACTACTGGCAAGACCCTCGGGTCAGCAAGGTGCGCGACGACGTCGAGAGCTTCGCCCGCGAGAAGGCGCCGATCATCCGCGACCGCGCCGAGACCGTCGCGAAAGACGTCGCGACGAAGACCGCCGCGACCGCGAAAGACGTCGCGAGCAAGACCAGCACGAGTGCGAAAGAACTGGCCGACAAGACCAGCGCCACCGCGAAAGACGTCGCTTCGAAGACCACCGCCACGGCGAAAGACGTCGCGACCAAGACCTCCGCCACCGCGAAAGACATCGCCGACAAGACGAGTGCGACCGCGAAAGACCTGGCCGACAAGACCAGCGCCACCGCCAAAGACCTGGCCGACAAGACCTCGGCGACCGCCAACGACGTCAAAGAGCAGGTCGTGAAGACCGCGACCGACCTGAAAGACCGCGGAGAAGACGCCGTCGAACGCGCGACCCTCACCGTCGGCGAGGCCCGCGACCGCGCCCTCGAGCTCGACGACGACGAAGACGACGACGTGGAGCCCGCGAGCAGTACCGATAAGTAGAGGCCGAGAAGTAGTTACGGTTCGGTCGGCGCGACGGTCTCGGTCGCCCGCGGTTCGGGCGCCGGGTCTTCCACGTCGATCGTCGTGATCGCCGACGTCGTGGGAACCATGCCGCTGAGCCGCTCGGGCGACAGCACCCGCTGCACGTCGGCCTGCGACATAAGCCCCGCAGCGACCACGAGTTCGGCGATCGAGGCGTTGGTCGTGAGCGCTGTGTGGGCGAGGTTCGCGGATGCCGCGTACCCGATGAACGGCGTCAGCGCCGTCACCACACCCACCGACGACTCCACCTGCTGGGCGAGCTTGCCGATGTTGGGCGTGATGCCGTCGATGCAGTTGACGCGCAGCGTGTAGCAGGCCTTCGTCATCCAGGCCAGCGACTGCAGGATCGAGTGGGCGATCACCGGTTCGAAAGCGTTGAGCTGCAGCTGCCCCGCCTCCGCGGCGGCCGTCACCGTGGCATCCGCACCGATAACGCTGAAGGCGACCTGGTTGACGACCTCGGGTATCACCGGGTTCACCTTGCCGGGCATGATCGACGAGCCGGCCTGCCGCGGCGGCAGATTGATCTCGCCGATGCCGGCCTGCGGTCCGGAGCTGAGCAGGCGCAGGTCGTTGCAGATCTTCGAGAGCTTCACGGCGGCGCGCTTGAGCGTGCCGCTCACGGTCATAAAGATGCCCGCGTCGCTGGTCGCCTCGATGAGGTCGGGGGCGGTCTCCATCGGGATGCCGGTGACGTCGATGAGCTGCTCGCGCACGGCGTCGGCGTAGCGCGAATCGGCGGTGATTCCGGTGCCGATCGCGGTGGCGCCCATGTTGATCTCGTTGAGCCACTTGATCGTCTCGGTGAGCCGGTCGTAGTCCTCGGCGAGGGTGTGCGCGAACCCGCGGAACTCCTGGCCGAGAGTCATCGGCACGGCGTCTTGCAGCTGCGTGCGTCCGACCTTGAGGATCTCGTTGAACTCGACGCCCTTGCGGTTGAACGAGGCGGTGAGGAGGCGGTGCTCGGCGAGCAGGCGCTGGATGCCGAAGACCATGGCGAGCTTGATGGCGGTGGGATAGACGTCGTTGGTGCTCTGGCTGCGGTTGACGTCGTCGATGGGGTGCAGGTGGGCGTAGTCGCCGCGCTCGTATCCCATGATCTCGAGGCCGCGATTGGCGATCACCTCGTTGGTGTTCATGTTGGTGCTGGTTCCGGCACCGCCCTGGATGACGCCGACGCAGAACTCGCGGTGCAGCGCGCCGCCCACAATCTCCTCGCAGACCCGGTCGATCACGTCGGCCTTCTCCTGCGAGAGCACGCCGATCTGCGCGTTGGCGCGTGCCGCGGCCTGCTTCACGCGGGCGAGCGCGCGGATGAGGTCGGGATAGTTGGCGATCGCGCGCCGGGTGATCGGAAAGTTCTCGAGGGCCCGGGCGGTGTGGATGCCCCAGTAGGCCTGGGCGGGGATCTCCAGCGATCCGAGGGAGTCGGTTTCGCTGCGGGTGGATGCGAGTTCGGGTGTTGGCGCTTCGATAGTCACGATCAATCTCCTTCGACTGTCTTGACAGCGTATCCCGTGCTGAAAACGGGGCTATTGATGCACGTGCTACTGATGGAAGTACGGGATGACGAGATAGACGCCGTAGAGAACGACGAGCGCGCAGGCCACGAAGCAGGCGATGCCGACCGGGCGCTGCCAGCCGGCGGCGTGGTCGACCAGGCGCAGGCCGAGCGAGTAGAGGGTGACGACGAGGCTCGCGCCCACGAGTGTGGCGACGAGCACAACGAAGAAGGCGGGCCAGTCGATCACTGCGCGTTACCGCCCTTCCGGAGTTCTTTCTCGTCTTGCTTGCGCTGCTTGCGGCTTCTCTTCGGGCGCACGAGCACCGTGGGCTCGTCGTGCACGTTGCGGGCGTCGACCCGGTTGCCGCGCGCGTAGAGGAAGATGCCGGCGATCACGCCGACGGCGACGACCGTGTCCACGATGATGCCCACGGTGCCGCTGAGCGCGACGAAAGCGGCGATGGCGCCCACCGCGGCGGCGGCCGGGATGGTGATGAGCCAGCCGAGCGCGATGCGGCCGGCGGTACGCCAGCGCACTGAGGCGCCCTTACGGCCGATGCCCGTGCCGATCACCGAGCCGCTCGAGACCTGCGTGGTGGAGAGCGCGAACCCGAGGTGCGACGAGGCGAGGATCGTCGCGGCGGTCGAAGCCTCGGCGGCGAATCCCTGTCCGGGCTCGATCTCGGTGAGGCCCTTGCCCATGGTGCGGATGATGCGCCAGCCGCCGGTGTAGGTGCCCAGCGCGATGGCGAGAGCGCACACCGCGATCACCCAGAACTCCGGACCGGAGCCCGTCGCCTGGAAGCCGCCGGCGATGAGGGTGAGGGTGATGACGCCCATCGTCTTCTGCGCGTCGTTCGTACCGTGGGCGAGCGAGACGAGTGACGAGGTGAACACCTGGCCGTGTTTGAAACCGTTGCGTTGCCGCTTTTTGGTGATCGAATAGATGATTTTGACCGCGATAAAGGCCACGAGCCCCGCGGTGAGCGGCGCCAGAAGAGCGGGCAACACCACCTTCGAGAGCAGCACGCTGAAGTCGACCGATCCGAAACCGGCGCCGACGATGGCCGCGCCGATGAGGCCGCCGAAAAGCGCGTGGCTGGAGCTCGACGGCAGGCCGAGGAACCAGGTGACCATGTTCCAGAGGGTCGCCCCGATGAGGCCCGCGAAGATCATGACCGGTGTGATCTGGATGCCGCCGTCGCCCTCGCGGATCAGGCCGCCGGAGATCGTGCGGGCGACCTCGGTAGAGAGGAACGCGCCGACGAGATTGAGAGTCGCTGCGATCGCGACCGCGGCCTTGGGCTTCAGAGCACCCGTCGCGATGGGGGTCGCCATCGCGTTTGCGGTGTCATGAAAACCGTTGGTGAAGTCGAAAAAGAGGGCTAGCACAATGACTAGCGCGACCATGAGCTGGATATCCACTGTCGTCGAGCCTAGCGGTGAACGAAAGGTGAACTAACCATGAACGTGAATAAGTTTGCTCGGTTCCGTGCTGCGCCGACAACGTGAGAAATGATGCGGTTGGGAGAGGCCGATCCCTATACTCGGGATCACATCGGGAGAGCAGCTTTCGAAAAGAGGACCGACGTGGCTCGAGACGACCTGTTCGGCGCGCCGGCGGGCTGGTACCCGGATCCCACGGGTCTGCCGCAGCTGCGCTGGTGGGACAACCACGCCTGGACCGAGCAGACCTCCGCGGCCCGCCAGCCCCTCGTGATGCAGGACGCGAAGTTCGCCTGGGCCGAGCCAGAGCTGCCCACACGCCGTTCCGAACGCGAACGCGAGCGCCGGGAGGAACGCGAACGCGAGGCGGCGGCACGGCCGACGGCCCACACGCCGGAGCGGCTCGAACAGCTGGAGCAGCTCGAGCCGCCGCAACCGGCTTCGCCGACACCGCCACGCGACCCGCTCGTCGGCACGGCTCCGGCCTGGATCATCGCCCTCGTGCCGCTGCTGCAGCTCGTGTCCAGCCTGCTGCTGCTCACCGCGCTCGCGAGAGGCGACAACTCCGCCGTGTTCGTGGGCATCTTCGCCGTGCCGTACCCGCTCGTGGTCGTGCTGGCCTTCGCCGACGTGCGTCTGCTCAGAAAGCAGGGAGTCGAGCGTCCCGCGCACTGGGCCTGGGCGCTGCTCACCGCTCCGGTCTACCTGCTCGCGCGCGCCCGGAACGTCATCCGCGAGTCGGGGCACGGCATCGGCCCGGTTCTCGTCTGGTTCGGGCTCGGCGCGGTGCACCTCGCGTCGATCGTCGCCATTCCGGGGCTGCTCATCGCGGTGCTGCCCGGTGTCTTCACCTCGCAGCTCGAGGCATCCGTCGAAAGCGATGCGCTTCTCGTGAGCGGCGCCACCATGAGTGTCAGCTGCCCCGCCTCTCCCCCGGTCATCTTCGGCGAGGAGACGGTCTGCACGGCCGTCAGTGCGAGCGGCAAGGACTCCGAGGTGTCGGTGACCCTGCAACGCGCCAACGGCTGGATCGAGTGGCGGGTGCTCGACTGGGGCGTCTGGGACCTGTCGCGCTAACCGGCCGTGCCAGCCGCTCGAGCGATCTAGTCGTCCAGCGCGTCGCGCAGCAGGCTCATCAGCGCCTGCAGCTGGATGTTCGCCTCCGCGGTGATCTCCTCGTCGGAACCGTCGAGGGCGCGCGCCGCGAG